>Ga0315295_10002676_pt1 | contig 15059 bp, 14 predicted proteins | sample YL17G14_0_MG_FD_204453 | JGI IMG/M metagenome (GOLD analysis project Ga0315295, IMG submission 204453) | Sediment microbial communities from Yellowstone Lake, YNP, Wyoming, USA - YL17G14_0 | ecosystem: Environmental > Aquatic > Freshwater > Lake > Sediment | place: USA: Wyoming | collected...
TATTCTTATGCCGCCCTTTATCCCCTTTTTTACGCTTATGCGGGGCGGATGCCCCTCCAGCCTTATCCCCACTTCCCTCAGCTCCTTTGTGATCATGTCATACTGCCAGCGGTTCAGCGGCTCGAGAAGGATTAGGATGAGGTCCGCCTTCCGGGCGACGGAAAGGATTTCCCTTCCCCTCCCCTTCCCCTCCTGCGCCCCCGCGATTATTCCGGGAAGGTCCAGGATTTGGATGCTTGCGCCCCCGTATTCAAGGATTCCTGGAATGCATTCCAGCGTAGTGAACTCGTAAGCCGCAATTTTGGATTTCGCATTCGTCAATTTTGTGATTAATGTGGATTTCCCCACGCTCGGGAACCCCACCATGACGACCGTTGCGTCGCCCTCCTTCCTTATATCGAAGCCTCCGCCGCTCATCGCAGATTTCTTTATCGCCCGGTCCACCCTCTCGCGCTTAAACCGGGCGACCTTCGCGAGCAGGAGGCCTATGTGATGCTCGGTGCCCTTGTGCCGCTTCGTATTGCGGATCTCATCCTCCAGTGCCTTTATCTTCTCGTCTACTCCCATCGCTTCAGATATCGGAGATAAGGTTTTAATTCTCCTCTCCCATTCAAAGCGCATGTGCAACATCGTCCTCGAAGGTACCCGCGGCGTAGTGGACATGTCGAAATGCCCTTTTGAGTTTGCATCCGCTGAATTCCTGAACTTCCACCTGAAGGACCTCTCGACCATAGAGGAGCCCATAAAGACGCTCCGTTATGAGGAGGAAATCATTGTGGAATTGGATGAGGAGAAGACATACATCCTCGTGGAATACGCCTCCGTAATCAAGCAGATAGAGGGGATCATGCTCAACAAGGAGGTGTACGGGCTTGAGCAGGACGAGAATTATGCGAAGAGGAAGGAGGCAATCCGAAAATTCTACGAATTCATATTCATGAACCCGCTAATGGCGGAGAAAATCCTCAAGGACTATAAGGAGCCGGCCGCCGAGCGCTCCGTGTTCGCAAAGGGGCAGCAGAACTTCAAGGCCTGGATAAACGGGATAATGAAGAGGTTTACTGAAACCCATCTTTTCCAATTGACGAAGGAGGTTGGGGACCTCCGGGCTGCGTTCCTTTCCCTTGCCGGCCTCCGTACGATGGGGTTTGTTTCCTCCCTCCTTCTGGAGATACCCCAGAATGCAAAGCCATTGGCAACTCCGGACGCAAAGTATGACCTCAGGTATGGTGTTTCCACGCAGATTTACGAAATTCCCGGAGGCGAGGCCTACCTCTACGTGCAGGAGAACAAGGGCATAAACGAACTTCCGGCCGAGCTCTCCGCGATGATGAAAACGCTCATCGAGGCGCAGATGAAGGAAACTTTCCCAGAGGAGCAGTTTGATATTCTTTATCAGTTGAAGACGCGCGAGTACAGGCAGTATTTCCTTGATGATGCAATCAAAAAAGGAATAGAGATAACGCCCCACCAGGCCCTGATAATGGGGAGGGAGGTCGCGAACTGGATTGTCGGCCTTGGTTCTCCAATTGAGAACCTTGCCCTTGACAACGAGAATATCACGGACATTTACATTGATTCGGAGAACTCTCCTTTGTACATAGAGCATGCGAAATTCGGCATCTGCCACACCCTTTACAGGTACAGCCGCCCGTTGCTGGAGAGAGCTTTCAGGAACATAGTCCTCTCGGAAAAGGGAAGGAAATTCGACGACATGAACCCGGTGGTGGACGTGGTTGTGAAAAGGCACTCGATGAGGACGCACCTCCAAAGGCCCCCTGCGACCTTCGGGCCGCTCGTTGGCGCATTGAGGATAATGCAGGAAGCGCCCTTCACCTATCCGCAATATCTCTTCTTCAAATCCTTCAACCCGTTCTTTGCCGGCTACGACGATGTGATGGTGGGGCTGGGCTGCAGCGAGGCTGTGCTTGGTTTGAAGGGAGTTGGTAAGACCGCGTTTACCGCCGCTAAAATTACCGCGATTGGAACGAAGAAGAGGATCATTCCCATCCAGGATATCCAGGAAATCCCTGTGAGCGCTTTCAGGAAGCGCGGCTTCCATATAGGTGCTGCAAAAGTTAAATCCGGGATAGACGAAGGGCCCACGTATAAGCCCACAGGCGAACTGGACCTTGTGCAGATGGCGAACGCATTGCTCAGGATGGGTGATGCGGCGCTCGTGATTAATGAAATTAGGTCCAGGAGCGCGGTGCAGGGAGTAATCAACCTCCTTAACACGCAGCCCGGGGTATTCCTTCTCTATAACCTGCACGCGGAATCCCTCAAAGATGTGCAGGACCGCCTCGAACTGGTGTTCGGGATTCCTTCCGCCTCCATGTTCGCTACGGATAGATATACATTCCTGAAGAAATTGAGGTTCGGGAGGAAGGGCAGGGTATACCGCGTGCTCGGATACGAGTACGAGAGCGACCCGGCCAACAGGCAATTTGTGGAGGTCTTCAAATACAGGAGGGGCCCGACCATAGACACGTGCAGTTTGGAGCCCAAATTCATCAAGAACCCGGAAGCAACCATGTGGGACTTCGACAAGGTGGACATGGGCAAACTGCAGGGGCACCTTGATTTGCAGTTCATTCCCCCGGTGCTTGTGCGCAGGAGCGAGGAGAGCGGAATTGCGCCCGAGCAGTATATCCTGCAGGCGTTCCTCAAGGGAAAGATGTACTACAAGGCATATAAGATGAGCATTGACACGAATGACAAGTTGCTCAGGGAGATAGACTTCATCGTCAAGCTGAACACCGCCACGAATAGGATGCTTGCCGACCTTGAGCAGGAGAACGGGACCGTGGATTACAAGGTCGCGCAAACCAGGCTGGAGGAAATCTTCAAGGAGCAATACACGGCTGAGATTGCCTCAAGGACCGCATGATTCCTTCGGAGGGAATAATCCGGACAGGTATTCGGAGTTCTTGAGCAGGATGTTGTGGATTCCGCTCCCGTACTGGAGTGCTTTCTTCTTCCTTTTTACCGCCAGTTCAGGGACTCCGAGGAACTTTGCCGCCTCCCTTAGGACGCACTTCTTCAAGGTTTTATCCTCCATCCTCTGCTGGAGCGGGATGGAGAAGGCAATCTTTTCCAATTCTGGATTATAGAAAGGGAATCTCGCCTCGATATCGTATTTGCGCATCGCCTTCTTTATCATCTTTATTTCCCTGTTCTTGAGGGTGGAGTATTCCTCCTTCAGAAGCTTTTCCAGGTCGCCTCCTTCCTGGGCATAGATGTAATAGCGCTCGTATCCAACGAACAGCTCCTCTGCACCGGAACCGAAAAGCATCACTTCTATTCCTTCTTTTTGCGCCATCTCCCCCGCCGCGCAGAGGGGGACGAGCAGTTCCACTTTCAGGAAGTCGCCCGGGAAAATGGAGTAGGCGGTCTTATAGAATTCAAGGATTTCCGGCTGGGAAAGGATGCGGGTGTGCAGGGGCATTCCCATCTTTTGTGCGAGCACTTCGGAATACTGGATGTCCTCGCATCTTTCCGTCCCCACGGTGAACAGTTCCGGGGCGGAGTACTTCTTCGCCACGTGAGCGATGAGGGTGGAGTCCAGCCCGCCGGAGAACGCGATTCCCGGCCTTTCCTCTAATGTTTGCTGGACGCTTTCCTCAAGTGCCTTCGCAAGTTCAACTAGCATCATTCCACCAGAAACCGAGATTACTGCTTTCCACCAAGAGATTTAAAATCTGTCAGCTTCTGTTTCGGCGACTCCCATATTTTTTAGCTTTTCTGATGCTTCCGCAATTAATAGCGGATTCAGATATTTTTGAATATCTTTTCCAGTTGCGCTTCTGCGTCCCTAGACTTCTTTATCATGTACTCCGGCTTCGGGGCGGACCCGAGCTCGTCAGGGCTGAGCGAGGACGTTCCTATTATTATGGCAGACGGGTTTGTTTCCCTTATCAGGCTTATGAGGCCGTAGCCAATGTTCTCAAGGGTTGCGCAAAACTTTTCGAAATCAGTCCAATCTGTGCAGCCCGGGTCGCTGTAAGGCATGCGGTGATCAAGAATCACTATATCGTAATGGTTTGCGCGGATGAGCTCTTCCGCTTGTGTGTACCATTTTGCGACCTCATATTTGGAGCCCTCCTCAAAATACCTTGGCAGAATTTTCTTGACTGCGGATTCCAGACATTCCCTGGGGCCTTCCTGGTCTTCCACAATCAGTATCCTGGCCATTCTCTTCTTTCCTCTCTGGCCCATTACGTCCCCCATCTGCGGTTTGCTGGGAGGCTGCAATTCTGCTGCCCCTTTTTGCCCTGGTTTCATTCCATCCATGGTTTTCACCTTTGTATTGCATGCCTTTAATCTTTATGCGCCAGCCCTTACGCACCGTATTGCATCAAGTTGTTCGCGAAAGCCACATCCCCTTGCAAGCTCTTCAGCTTTGTAATATTCGTGATCCCTGATCAATCTTCCAACCTCTTTCCGGGCAGCCTCAACAAAAGCACTGTTCTTCTCCAAAGCGAAGGCTCTTGCTATGGAATGTGCTATATCAAAGGAATTATGTTTCGCATAGTATTCCAATGCCTCTTCAGCCGCTTTCCTAAGCTCAGCTTGCAGCCCCAGCTGTTGTGCGATGTCAATCACGTATTTTATAACGTCGTATTTTATACGGTGCGGAGGCTCCAACAGAATGTTGTAAAATAGCGAAGGCGCAATTTTTTGTATATCCCGCAGTATTCCAAAGCGATCAATGATGTCTAAGGCCTCGGACTGGCAGTATCCACACCCACATCGAAGATATGTCTCGGCCATATCTAGGGCGGCACTAACAGACTGATCCTTCAGGCCAAATTCGTTTGCAATTTTAGTTGCATAGTTGAATAGGCGCGTTGCTTCATTAGGCATGTCTGCCATTCTCTGAGCTTGGCCCATAACTCTTGCAAATGCCTCCTTCGCGTGTTTGGTGCGTTCCTCTTCAAGGCCAAATCTCCTGGCTATGCACGCTGCTTCTAGTGCTTTTGGCTCTGCCTGAACCGCCCGCATTGCAGCCTCTTTCATCTGCTGTTCCAACCCCGCACTTTTGGCAACCGAAGCCGCGCCGAGATAATCGCCGCAACCCATCAGGGTTGAGAACGCAACTTCCGCACGCTCTTTTCGCAAAAATTCTGTACTTATTGCCTGCTTTTGCCTCACCAGCGCTTCTTCCGCGGCTTTCTTTTCTGCATGGAGCCTGGCCGATGCTTCTTTTGCAGCTTTATCCTCGTTTTCGAGTTGTGACCTCTTTGCCGCCATCTCCTTCCGCATTGCGCGGCGTTTTCCGGTCAAGGCATGCCAAAAACCGGCAAATCCTTTCGGTAGCCCTGCCTGGTCGAGCTTCCTTATCTCCTCCGTGATTCTTTCGGATTCATTTTCCTGCAGCTTTTCTTGGATAGCTGTTTTCTCCGAAAGTTCCTGGATTTTTATCAAACCCTCTACCTCGGCTTTCTCTATTTTTGCAGCAGTATCCAGAAGGCGCTTGCAATTCTCCTCAGGAAGGCCGGATGCCACTTTCTTTTCCAGATGAGCACGTACTTTGGGTTCAACCGCAGCGTGTGAGCATATAAGGGCAACCGCCTTGCGAAGCTGCGTAACCCTGTCTGTGAAACCATTGTCGGCAAGAGTATCCTGCTTCCCGAACTGCTTCGGCGCAGGAGCGACCTCCTTCGCGCCTACAATCCCCCTGTCCTGTGTTTGTGTTTTTTGTTCAACCATATTTAACACCTGATTATAACACGATAGGCACCTATTTAAACAATCGCTACTAAATATCGTAGTAGTGATTTCTATGAATAGGGACGTGGAGGCGCTCATGGCCGCGGGGCTTTCGGAAAAGGAGGCGGCGGTTTACCTGGACCTGCTTGCGCACGGGGAGAGCCAGACCGGAAAGGTATGCGAAAGGACGCGCATCCCCAGCTCAAGGATATACGCGATGCTCGGAAGCCTTCTGGACAAGGGGCTGGTAAACTACAAGCTTGTGAACAACATAAAGGTGTTCAGGGCCTCGGAGCCGGACGCGCTTTCCCAGCTTTTTGAGGAGCGGGAGGCGAAGATAAGGGAGGAAGGGGGGAAGCTGCTGGAATCCGTATCCAAACTGAAGTTGATTCGACCGGAAGAAAGGATGGGCGATTTCAAGTATTTCAGAGGAATCCGGGGGATAAAGTCCCTCTATATGGAGATAATCAATTCCTGGAAGAAGGGGGATGAGTATTATATCGCATCCGCACCCCTTGAATCCTTCTCAAAATTGGAGGGTTTCTTTATGGATGTGGTGCACAAGAAAAGGATACGGGATAAGGTTCGGCTGAAAATACTGGTGAATAAGGCGGGGAAGGAATGGGGAAAGGCGAGGGAGAGGATGCCTTTTACTGAAGTCCGGTATTTGGATATTGATACGAATACGGAATATGGGGTGCAGGACTACTACTTTTTCTTAGTCAGCTATGGAAAGGAGCCTCATGGATTGCTGATTAAGGACAGGAATTTCGCGGATACTTATAAGAAATTCTTTGAGTTGATGTGGAAGCAGGCGAAAAGCTAGCGAACCATCCTGTTTCCTTCCTCTATCCCGTGCCTTTCGCTGAATCCATTGTTTACCTCCAAAACGTAGAGGGCATCCGCATCCGGAGGGTAGGAAGGGCAGGGGTCGGAGACGCAGGGCTCCATCTGGAGAATATCCACTATTGTCCCGTTCTCGGAAATGTAGATTGCGTCCAGAGGAATTAGCGTATTCTTCATCCAGAACGGATAATTTCCGGAGCTTGAGAAGATGAAGAGCATTCCCTCGTCCTCCGGGAGGTTTTCTTGGTACATAAGCCCTTTCTGCAATTCCGGCCATTCGTCCGCTATTTCCACGTAAATATGGATTTCCTGCCCCGCGCTGTTGGTTATGGTGATTTGCTCCTTCCCGGAATGCTGGTTTTGGGTGAGAAAGATGGCTGCGGCTATGACAATGAGCAAAAGGATAACGTATTTCGCCTTCCCGCCCAATAAATCCATAAAAGATACCGAATTGGCTTTGGGCAGGGAACGGTTTTAAAGTATTGCCGCGACTATAAATATACTTATTAGGGCTCGTAGCGCAGCCTGGACAGCGCGGCATCCTCCTAAGATGTAGGTCGTGGGTTCAAATCCCACCGAGCCCGTCCTAATCCTATAATCCGCCGCCAGACAACTCGCGCTCCGGGATGCTTTATAAAGATTAGTCGAGAAAGCCGGTCGGGGTTCCTATGCTTGAAGAAATCATCAAGCGACTTGATATTGTAGACACGTCCACGCTTCTCCAGCACGAGGAGATAGTCCCGAAGAACCTGAAGCGCCTAAAGGAGGCCATGTTCAACATCGGGCAGATGGTGGACCCGATAATAATGGACGAAAAAGACAGGGTGGTGCTTGACGGCAACCACCGCATGACCGTCCTAAAAGACATGGAATGCCCCCACGCCGCGGTCCAGCCCGTGGATTACTCTGATCCTAAGATCGAGTTGGGCACCTGGTATCCCGTTTCGAAAACCTTTGATGTTGAGCAGTTCAGGAAGGCTGGCGTGAAAGTGGAGAAGGTGGACTTTAAAGCGGGGCTGGAGGCGGTAAATTCCTCCAAAGCCGCATTTATGCTCGGGAAGAAGAACGGACACGGGAAGGAGGCATGGCTGCTTTCCCCAGGCAAATACACTTCTATCGCATCCCTTCTCGAGGCGCAGAAGGCGGTTGTGGACTCCGCAGGGGTGAGCACAAACCCGGACGTCACGTACGTGGCGGACGATTTCGGGGATGTGGCAGAGAATAACGGGCTCGCGGTGCTGTACAGAAGGGCATATGCAAAGAAGGAGGTGGTGGAGAGGGCGAAGAGCGGTGTTCCTTTTCCGCCCAAATCCACCCGCCATCTTATTCCGAATAGGGTGGTTCGCCTAAATATGCGCCTTGGATGGCTATTTGAGAACAAAGATGAGGCAAGGAGATTGATGCTGGAGATGCTCCAGAACAGGGTTTACTCGGGAAACGTGAGGAGGTATCCCGAGCCAGTAATTGTAATCTATTGAGGTGAAATGAATGGGAATATTGTTGTCGCCGGGGCCGGTGCACGTGCCGCAGGATGTGATGCTCGCGCAGGTGCAGGAGATGATTACGCACAGGAGCGGGGCGTTCAAGGCGCTTTATACGGACCTTTGCACGCGGAGCGCGAAATACCTGAACGCCGAGGAGGCGTACGTGATTACGGGTTCGGGCACGCTCGGGATAGAGACCGCGATACTGAACTGCTGCCTGCCCGAGGAGAAGATGCTCGTGCTGAGCAACGGGAACTTCGGGGATTTGCTTGCGGATACCGCGAAGGTATACACCAACGTGGACAAGAAATTCATTCCCGCAGGAAAAGGATGGGATTTGCACAAGGCGAAGGAGCACATAGACCACTCGGACGCGAAGGTCTTCGGGATGGTTTACAATGAAACCGGGTATGGAGTACGCAACCACGCGAAGGAGATTTATCAGTATGCGAAGAAGAAGGGGATGCACACGATAATGGATTCTGTTTCCGCGTGGCCCTCCCTTCCCATGGACATGAAGGAGTTCGGGGTGGACTTCTTCGTCGCTGGATGCCAGAAGGCGATTGGCGCGCCTCCGGGCGCCGCTATTGTAGGGCTGAGCAAGGAGGCAATCGGGAGGTTCGAGGGGCGGGAGAAGATTCCTTCCCATTACTGCAACCTGAACAGGCACAGGAAGACCTACAAAGAGAAGGGGCAGACCCCGAACACTCCGGCGATTACGGTCTATTGGGCCATACAGAGATGCTACGACCACATGGACAAGGAGGGCGGGATTCCCGCATGGGTGGAGAAGCACCGTGTGATTTCCGAGTATGTGCGCGGGCGCATTACGGAAATGGGATTGGAACTGATTCCGGAAAAAGGATTTGAGTCCTGGTCCCTTACTGCCTTCAAGCATGAGAAGGCGGCGGACGTGAAAAAACTGCTTGCGGACAAATACGGGATAAACATAGTGGGATGCAAGGGGGATTTCAAGGATAATGGATTGCGCATGGCGCACATGGGGCTCTTTGACAAGAAGAACCTTGAGATTGCGCTGGATATTCTGGAGGAGGTAATCGAGCGGGTGTGAGTATGAAAATAGTAATATCGGATGATTTGGAAGCGGGCGCCGTGGAGAACATAAAGAAGGCGGGGCATGTTGTGTACAGGCCCGCTAATTTGGATGCGGAACTCGCGGACGCGGAAGTTCTGGTGGTGCGGAGCGCCACAAAAGTTACGAAGGAGTTTTTGGGGAAGGCGCCGAAGCTCAAAGTAGTGTTCCGCGCCGGAGTAGGGGTGGATAATATTGACGTAGAGGCATGCAAGGCGCGCGGGGTTAGGGTGCAGAATACGCCGCAGGCATCTACGAATGCAGTGGCGGAGATGGCGATGGGGTGCATAATCGGATTGTTCAGGCAATTGGGAAGGGCGCACCACTCGATGAAAAGCGGGAAATGGGAAAAGAAGGCGCTCATGGGGCATGAGATAGAGGGGAAGACGCTCGGAATTATTGGGTGCGGGAGGATTGGGTGCGCCGTCGCTACGAAGGCGCATGCTCTCGGGATGAAGGCCATTTCGTATAATCCGCCTCCGCGTGTGGATTGCGCCGGAGTAAAGTATGTGGAACTGGCTGATTTGCTTGCGCACTCGGATGTGATTACCATACATGCTGCGCCCACGAAAGAAACGGAGAACCTCATAGATGCGAAAACCCTGGGAAAGATGAAGAAGGGCGCATATCTTGTGAACCTTGCACGGGGAACGATGGTGGACGAGGAGGCACTGTACAATGCGCTAAAGGAGGGGAAACTGGGCGGCGCTGCGCTGGATGTGTATAAGGAGGAGCCGTACAAGGGGAAACTGCTGGAATTGGAGAATGTGATATTTACGCCCCATATCGGAGGAAGCACCTTTGAGGCGCAGGACAAGATTGGGACTGTGATTGCGGAGGAATTGAAGAAAGGGATATAAGGATTATAGGAGAGGGAGAAGAGGGATTCATATGGCAAAAGTAACACATCTGAAGGACATATGCATAGGCTGCGGAGCTTGCGCGGCGGTCTGCCCGAAATTCTGGGAGATGAAGGGGGACGGGAAGTCGCACCTGAAGGGCGCGAAGATGCTCTCCCTGGACCACTTTGAGCTTGTTCTCCCCAATGCGGAGTGCAATGCCGAAGCGGCCGCATCCTGCCCGGTGAACTGCATAAAAGTAGTAAAGTGAGATTGTGGGCATCTACACCCGCACCGGGGATTCGGGGGAAACCACCACGAACGTGGGCAAAAGGGTGAGGAAGGACGACCCTCTTGTGGAGGCTTACGGCTGCCTGGACGAGCTGAACTCGTTTTTGGGCCTTGCCCTTGCGCAATCCTCGAGCAAGCACACAAAGGCGGTGATTGCACGGGTGCAGAAGGAGATATTTGATTTGGGGGCCTCTATTTTCTCCGGTGAGATCCCTGTTGGGGAGGCGAATGTGAAGGCATTGGAGAAGGACATAGACGAAATAGAGGGGAGATTGAAGCCCCTTAAGCACTTCATAATTCCAGGCGGAACCAAAGAAGCGTGCTACCTGCACTGTGCACGCACGGTTTGCAGGAGGGCGGAAAGAAGATTGGTTGCCGCGAAGGCGGACAGGATGATGATTAAGTACCTGAATAGATTGGGGGACCTGCTCTTTGTGCTGGCTAGGCATGAGAACGCGAAGGCCGGAGTGGGCGAGGAAATCTGGAAGAAGGGGAAAATCTAATCCTTGAGGAAAAGCTTCCTGTATTTATCGGAAACCTTCACCATATTGGTCTTTCCGTATTTCTCGCTCGCGACTATTCCCCTCTTCTCAAGTTTTGCGAGAATGCGGTGGGCCTTTACCTTCCCTATTCCCTCTATCCTTGAGACCTCGGACTGGGTTATCCTTCCGCCCTCGGAAACGAGCTTGTGGATGATTTTGGACTCGTCCTTCTCCATAAGGGAAACGGCGAGCGCCGCATCCGCTTCTTTTTTTACGGGTGCGGTGCGCTCATAGAATAGATAATAGGCGATTGCGCCGAGGATTGCGCCCCCTCCTATGAACACCGGGATTAGAGTAATTAGCTGCCTTATCTGCTCCTCATGCTGGCACATCCCGTCTATCGTGCAAACAGAGGAGATGTTCTGCTCCGCAATCGCAGGCACAGATACTATCAGGATTATGATGAGCAAAACTCCGGAGATCCCTCCCAGGTATGCGAAATTTTTTGACATTGCCATGGTGGTATTTTGGTGCAAATAATATTTATGGCTTTTGGAGGCTAAAAACCGGAAAAACACCCCACGGTTTCACTTTCCCCCGGGTTGGTTTCAGCAATTGAAATGTATGGTTTCAGCGTATGTAACTATGCCTGAGAAGGCAGGTGGTCAAGTGAAAACCGAGAAAATAAAAGTCCGCGGGATGCGGTGCAAGTCCTGCGAGGAAAGAATTGAGAAAGCCGTGAAGGCGGTGGAGGGAGTGGTTAGCGTGAAGGTGTCCCTCCAGAAAGGGGAGGTGGAGGTGATAACAGACGATGCGGACAGGAAGGATTTGGAGGAAGCCATAAGGAAGGAAGGGTACTCCGTGGGCGGAGGATGGTTCTGGGTGGCGATTGGGGTGGCTGTGCTCTTTGCAGCCGCCCTACTCCTGGAAAATCTTGGGCTGGGCATACGGTTTCCGGAGGTTGGGGGAGAGGTCGGGTATGCTGCTCTGTTTGTTTTGGGCCTGGCCACGGGATTCCACTGCATAGCGATGTGCGGAGGATTCGTGCTTGGTTATTCCTCTAGATCCGGGGCGGCCATAACACCTCACATATTGTACGGGGCGGGCAAGCTGCTTTCATACACATTCATAGGCGCGGTTTTCGGGCTGATTGGCTCGGCGATTGCCTTCACTCCTGAAATGAGGGCGGGTGCAGCTCTGCTTGCGGGAATATTCCTTTTGCTCTATGGCCTGGGGATGTTGGGAATAAGCGGGCTGGGCGGAATCAGGTTTGGAATGCCAAAAATATTTGGGGAACTTATGGGCAAGCTTGGCGGGCGCGGACCGCTCGTGACCGGATTGTTGAATGGATTGATGATTGCGTGCGGCCCCCTGCAGGCGATGTACATATTCGCGGCAGGGACCGGAAGCATAATGGCGGGGGCGACTGCCCTGTTTTTCTTCGGGCTGGGCACATTGCCGGTGATGCTCGGGTTCGGGGTGCTGGCGGCGAGGGCGGGGAATAATGTTCCGGCCAGATTTGCATCCATTTCCGGATGGCTGGTGATATTTCTGGGAATACTCCTGCTGAACCAGGGGCTTACGCTCGTGGGGAAGGGGGTGGTGGTTGGCACTGGCGGGGAGGGGAATGCGACCATACAACAGAATGGAACTGCGCCCGCATTCCAGGAAATCCGCATGAACGTTACTTACTACGGGTTTGAGCCGAATACGTTCACACTAAAAAAAGGGGTTCCGGTGAGGTGGGTGATTACTGGAATGAGCCTCACCTCCTGCAACAATAGGATAATAGTGCCGGCCTACGGGCTGGAGTTTGACGTGCAGCCGGGCGAGCAGGTGATTGAATTTACTCCGACGGAAACGGGAGAAGTAAAATGGAGCTGCTGGATGGGCATGATACCTGGAAAGTTTGTAGTGATAGAATGAATAGGTGATTGGAATGGAAGGAAAGAATTTGTTGTTTGCCGGCCTGGTGGTGGTCATGGTTTTTGCCGCGATCGTTTATGCGGCGACCATGAGACCGCAGCAGGCGGAGGATGATTTGAGCGGGGGCTCCTGCGGGAACGCGGGGGCGAAGGGATGCTTTGCGGACGGGGGCAGCGGCGCGGCTACTGCGCCCGCGACCTATGCGCCTTCTACGGTGGTGAACAGGAGCAGGGAGCTTGAGCTGCTCGGGAACGCGAGCGTTCGCGAGTTCGAGCTGGGCTTTGACTGGGGCTCCGGAAACTACGACCCGCAGGAGATAAGGGTGCGCGCTGGGGATACGGTAAGGATTGAGGCGGACGCGGGCACGCTCACAGGATGCATGTCCACGCTCGTGATAAACGGGATGGGCATAAGCAAGAGGATTACATCCACGGACAATGTGCTGGAGTTCACCGCGGGCACCCCTGGGCAGTACCGGCTCACATGCGGGATGGGAATGGGCGATGGATTGCTCATAGTGGAGGATGAGAACGGGGTTGTGCCGGATGGCGCGCCGGTTGCGCCCGCACGCACGGGTGGATGCGGATGCGGAGGGTAGGCACGGATGCTGTGGGCTGCCTGCCGGATGCCACGGGCTTCCGCGCAGGGTGTGCAAAATATAATAAGGAAGATGGAGAGGTGAAGGCCATGCCTGAGAAGACTGAAACCGTAATAATTCCCGTGGGCGGGATGGACTGCGCGTCCTGCGCGATGAGCATAGAGACCATGCTGAAGAGCACAAAAGGAGTGAGGGATGCGCGGGTGAATTTCGCGTCCCAGAAGGCGACCGTGGAATACGTGCCTGCAGAGATAGGGGTGCCGGAGATAGAGGCAATCATAACAAAGCTGGGGTTTGAGGTGCTAAAGGAGAAGCCGGGGAAGGACGCCGAAAAAGAGGCGCGGGAGAGGGAGATAAACGGCTATGGGGCGAGGCTGATGGTTGCGGTCATTGCTGCGGTCCCTGCGGCAATCCTTGCGATGGGAGAGATGGCGGGCATTGGTTTTCCTGAGTGGATAATGGAGAATTCCATGTGGATTCAGTTCCTTCTTGCTACGCTCGCAATAATGGCGGGCTCGCAGTTCTTCACCCGCGGGGCGAAGGCGCTCATCAACCTTATGCCGACGATGGATTCGCTCGTTGCGATTGGGGTTGGCGCGGCATATATCTATAGTGTGGCAGTAACGTTCTTGGGATTGGAAGGGTTTGTGTACTATGAGATTGCGGCAATACTCATCTCTTTCCTACTTCTTGGACGATTGATGGAGGCGACTGCGAGGGGAAAGACCTCCGAGGCAATAAAGAGATTGATGGGATTGCAGGCGAAGACCGCGAGGGTGATGCGCGGAAAAGAAGAAGTGGAGATTCCCATCGCAGAGGTTAAGGTTGGGGATGTGCTGGTAATCCGTCCCGGAGAAAAAATTCCGGTGGACGGGAGCGTGCTGGATGGGGAGTCCTATGTGGACGAGGCGATGATTACAGGCGAACCTATGCCAGTGACGAAGAGGAAGGGCGCGATAGTTATTGGTGCGACCATCAACGGAACGGGAAGCTTCAGGATGCGCGCGGAAAAAGTTGGGAAAGATACGATGCTCGCGCAAATCATCAAGCTGGTGGAGGAGGCGCAGGGCTCCAAGGCACCCATTCAACGGCTGGCGGACAAGGTATCCGCATATTTCGTGCCCACCGTGATGGGGCTGGCGATAATCGCGGGATTATATTGGTATTTTATCGCGGGAATGGGGTTTGTGTTTGCGCTCACCGCTTTTGTTACAACGCTCATAATCGCGTGCCCGTGCGCGCTCGGGCTGGCGACGCCCACCGCGGTGATGATGGGGACTGGAAAAGGGGCGGAATACGGGGTGCTGTTCAAGACCGCGAAGGCGCTGGAGGAGGCGCACAAGGTGCGGATGGTGGTTTTTGACAAGACTGGAACGCTCACAAAGGGGGAGCCGGAGGTTACAGACATTGTCCCGATGGGTATGGATGCGGACGACCTTCTTGCGTTTGCTGCCTCAGCGGAGAGGAATTCCGAGCATCCGCTGGGCGAGGCGATTGTGCGCGAGGCGAGGGAGAGCAAGGCGAGGATTGCGGAGCCGCGCTCCTTCAAGTCGATAACCGGGCGGGGGGTGGAAGCGAGCGTGGGCGGGAAGAAGGTGCTCGTTGGGAACAGGAAGCTGATGGAAGAGAGGAAGGTCCAGGTTGCTGGGGCGGAGGAGGCGATGAAGCGGCTTGAGGAGAGGGGAAGGACCGCGGTTATGGTCGCGGTTGGCGGTAAGATTGCGGGCGTGATCGGGATTGCGGATTCCCTCAAGGAAAATTCTGTGGACGCGGTAAGGATGCTCAAGA
>Ga0315295_10002678_pt1 | contig 15058 bp, 19 predicted proteins | sample YL17G14_0_MG_FD_204453 | JGI IMG/M metagenome (GOLD analysis project Ga0315295, IMG submission 204453) | Sediment microbial communities from Yellowstone Lake, YNP, Wyoming, USA - YL17G14_0 | ecosystem: Environmental > Aquatic > Freshwater > Lake > Sediment | place: USA: Wyoming | collected...
TCCATTTCTTGAAGATTACCCAAAGAGGGGGCGTCCGTGCAGAAATTGCTCGGGAATCTCCCAGCGAGATTTTTTCAAAATACCCTCTTCAGGCCCGCCGACGTCACTAATGACTTCTGGGGGACCGCCCGCCGCCTCGGCAAGAACCAGCTATCTACCGCCACTCAGCATCTGTCGGGTGAAAATTCGTCGTTGCGTGCCGCACGACCTCGCGGTCCAGGCCGTGCTTCACGAATTTCGCCCACTCGGCGAAGTGCGGCATTTCCCGGTGGGCCAGCCGCGCGGCCTCGTCCTTGTAAACCTCGTAGAAGTAAAACTTGAGCGGGTCATCGTTGTCCCGCAGCACGTCGAAGCGCATGCATCCCGGCTCATCGCGCTCCGAGTGAACCGCATCGTGCTTGATGATCTTCAAAAACTCTTCGAGTGCCGACGGCTTGATGTGAACTTCAATCAGCATGCAGATCATGGCAACCTCTCCCTTGATGGTGGTCTGACTGGCCCTGCGGTCCAACCGCTGATAACGAAATTGGCGATCGTGTGGACGGCCGCTTTGGCCAGCAAATCCGCGCTTTTGTCAGCACGGATCTTGAAGTGCGGCTTCGGGCGTTGAATAATTTGATTCTTACAGTGCATATTCATAGATCTCTTTTAAGGGATTGAACCATGGGGAACTCCGATCAATCTGATAATAAACTTTCGCTTTTGTCTCTCGCTTCTTTAGAATCCCCAAATGGAGAAGGTTCTTCAGCTCTCTCTGCACCGCCTGAAGGGAAAGACCGGTTTCATAAACAATTTCTCGCTGATAAAATGCCTGCTGAGGATGGTTTATCAGCAGGCCGAGGATCCGCGGTCTCGACGTGGATCCGAATAGTCGGACCAACATTTCTTCGGTTTCATCTCTTTTCTTTCTGGCCATCCCCTGAAGTATAAACTGACTGAATAATTCAGTCAAGAATTCTTTGGCCGATAGGATGATCCGCTGTAGATATTGGAATTTGACTGGAAAATTCAGTTTTCCTTCGATCCCCCGAATCATCACGTGGTGCAGGGTTCCAGGAGCGTCTAACCGGGCTTGGCGAGGCATGGCTTTCTTCTACAAAACACCGCCAAAATGAAAAGTGTAAATTTTCCACTACGTCCTTCATTTTTACGTCCCCCATTTTTATGAATCAACATAAATAGCAAGATATGCTGATTAGAAAGTGAGTGTAACGAGGAGAAGAGGTGGTCAAGTGAGAATCTTGCGTCCTCCAAGATTTGGCTTGACAATCCTATTTCTTTAGAATATTTCCGCCCAATCGGCTTATGGTTGGGAAAAAGGTGGATCAAATTGAATAGGGGGCCGGGGCTTATGCCTAAGGTTATTATTCGGAAGGCAACCTACGAAAACCTTAGCCAGATCATTCGAGAGATATTCGAGATATTTCCTATGGACCTTCAAGGTAAGAAGGTCTTTATCAAGCCGAATCTGGTGATATCTTCGCCCCCCGAAAAGGCGGCCACAACTCACCCGGCTTTGGTCAGGGCGATCGCCGAAGAGGTCCAAAGGAAGGGTGGACGGCCGTGGATCGGAGATAACGGGATTGATGTCCAGACCCTGTACCGGATAACCGGCATGGAGAAGACCTGTGGTCCTTATATGGTTAACATCAGCAAGGATGCCAGGCTTTTTGAGATCGGAGGCTATCCGGTTCCCATTTCCAGATTTTTTGCGGACACCGACATTTTCATCAGCGTTCCCAAATTGAAGACCCATGAGTTAGCCGGGATGACCTGCTGCCTGAAGAACTCTTTTGGATTGATTCCGGCAAATTACAAGGCCAGAATGCACGCTCTTTCCGGACACGTAAAAAGATTGACGGAATTCTTTGTAGATCTTTATAGCTGGAGAATCCCGGATTTGAATATCGTGGATGGGGTTTTGGCTATGGAAGGAGAGGGACCCTGCTATGGAAAGCCCCGGGAAGTGGGCCGGATCATAGCAGGGCTGAATGGGATCGCCGTGGACGCCGTTTGTGCCCGGATGATCAATTTCGAAAATCCCCGGGGAATCAAGCTTATCGATCGGGCGGAAAAGAAAGGCCTTGTTCATTTCGATCTCGATCATGTTCAAACGGAAGGCGCCATGGAAGTGATTGAGGATTTTGTTCATCCCTCGACTTATACGGCCAACACCCCAGGGAAGAAATCTTCCTTTGCCGCGGATACCGAAAAATATTTGGAGGGGTGGGCTGAACTTGGGAGGGTGAGGCCCCTCTGTAACGCGGCCTTGTGTAACCGGTGTGGAGATTGCCTATCGGCTTGTCCGTCAGGGGCCATTTCCATAGAGCCCCATCCGAGGATCGATCCCGAAAAATGCTTGAGCTGCTTTTGTTGTGTAGAAGTTTGTCCAGAGAAGGTCTTCGTCCTTCCCATCCAAGAACTTCAGGAGAAGAGGGAAAGAATGGGTATGTAGAGGCTTTTAGCTCTTTTGCCTAATCTGTGAAATCCAAGGATTAAGGATCCCCGTATTCCCTCTTAGGAATTTAAAGGATGGGAGGGGAATGTTCCGGGTGGCTCCTTCCCTGGAGATGAAAAAGTTGGAGGCGATTTCCCGGCACAAGGTCTTCAAGATGCTTCTGGCCAGAGGGAGAATTACAAAAGCCCAGCGAAATTCCGAAGATACGTTACTCATTACAATGACAACTTTTCCACCCACCTCAATACCAGAGATCGAAAAATCCAGAAGCAAAGGGATGCGGCGCCCCTTTGGAAACCCAGCCATTGGTTCCCCGCCCACAGGGCGGGGTTTATAAGATTTAATCAGCCTGATTTTAGCGGAAATGGTTTGTATATAGCAACTTTTTAAGCCTAACAATTTTCAGGTAAAATAGAGGGTATGCAAAGCCGCTTGTGCCCCTACGCATGCCCCCTTTTTGCTACCCAATACACTGCTACAGCCACCAGCGGTAACGCTGCAGTTAGGCCGAAGGCAGCACCGAATCCATACCCTTCCACCACCATCCCCTGCACCACCGACCCAATACCGATGCCCACGTCCAACCCGATTCCGAAGGTGCTCATAGCCCCACCCCGCTCAGCCGGCCCCACTAAATCAATCATTAGCGCCATCAGCGAGGGCATCGCCGCACCGAGGCCCACGCCCAATATCGCCGCCGATAAGGCCAGCGACCACCACTGGCCGGAAAACGCCAACAGCCCCAGACCGGCGCTAATGAATACCATCCCTGGCCCGGCCACCGCTATCCGGCCGACCCGGTCGGACAATCTGCCGGATACCGGACGGCTGAGCAGCATCACCATGGCATAAATCGTAAAGAAGAAGCCGGGATTAGACACGCCTTGAGACCGGCCGTAAAGGGGCACAAAGGACAAAATGCTGCCGGTGGCAAAGGACATCCCCAGTACCAGTATCAGTGGCTTCAGCGCCTTCACGCTGACGAACATATTCCAGGCCAATCGTCGGGAAGGTCCGGGTACATAGTAGTCCTTCAAGAGAAAACAAAGAGCCAATGAGATTAGCGCCATGCCTGCCGAGATGCCGAACAACCAGCGGAAGCCCCATGCCTCCAAGATGAATAGGCCGATGGCCGGGCCGAGAGCCTGCGACAGGGTCTGGGACATCCCGAAGTACCCCAGTGCCTCGCCCCGGCGAGAGATAGGGGCCTGATCGCTTACGAGGGTGGGAGCGCCGGTATTGAAGGTTCCGATGCCCAGGCCGTGCAGGGTGCGCAAGGCCAGCAATACGGGGATCGAGCCGGCGAAGGCATAGGCCGCAGAGGCTGTGGCGAAGGCGGCCGGCCCCACGAGCATCGTTTTTTTTCGGCCCAACGTCTCCACTGCCCAGCCAGATGCGGGCCGCACCGCCAGCGCCGCTGCTGCCACGATGCCCATTAGCATCCCGACCTCGGTCTCCCGCCCGCCCATCTGCAAGACGTACAAGGGCATAGTGGCCAGCAACAACTGGAATGAGGTCTGGTGGCTCAGGCTGGCCACACCCACCAGAACAAAGTTGCGAGTGAAGAGTCGTTCAGACATGCGTGAGCCGTTTTGATTTTGATAGTTGAGTCGGGGGTGAAAAGGTACGGTGAAAAGGTACCGGACACCTTTGGACCTCCAAGCCCTTGAATTTGTGGAGGTGCGGAAACAATTCTTGGTTTTCCGGGTGGAAGGAGGCACCGGGCCACGAAGGCGGGGCTGCCGATGGCCCATTGCGCGGTCCAATGGGGATCGCAACAGCCCAGCCGGGGATCAAGACTGGGCCAGAGGAGGGTCCGATACTGGCATTGCCCCACCTTCGGGTACAGCTTCATAATCTTCCTGCCCAGCCTCTCGCTCGAGAAGAATCGAAAATCAGGTCCAAGAAAATCAGGCAGTTACCCTTCGAAAGGGTAGAGTAGGGAGCTGGCGTAGTGGCCAAGAGCTCTATTTCCAACTCCGCCTCATCAAACCGGACGTTCAGTTTTCCCGAATCCGGCTTTCCGATCATCTTCTTCCAGCGGCTTTCGCAACTCCTGCTTGGCCTTCTGGCATAGTTTCCTCTGAAGTTCCCGGATCTTCTCTGGAGTTCCTAGCCTCACCGGCAATCTCCTCCCTTCCCTCCTTCAGAAACATGATGAAAGCATTGCCCCTTCCCTCTCCCAAGGTTCTGCTGTCCTTGGAATGCAAACGGTACTATGGGCAACTCCGATTCCCTTACGGGCCGAGTGGAACTTCGTTTCCTTATATCCACCCGTTGCTGCCCTGCACAGCACCCCTAAGGGCCTCCCGTGCTACCCCATATGACTTCCCATGCGTGTCGCCCCTGCTTCCCCGGAAGTCCATCTGTCGGTTACGGCAGTTTTCGTTAGGACAGATGTACCAGCTTTCCCCTCCGGACAAAAGGGTCAGCAACTTCATCTTAGTTTTCGAGGCTACATATGGGTTCGCTTCCGCTGCAACCCGCAGGTTTGCTCGGCCCACTTCCTGGGCCTTTGTCAGAGAACCATGTGTTTCAGGTTACCCCTCACACCTCCCTCCAGCTACATGGGCGAACTGTCGAACTCCCATGGTCGGACTTTAACCGACAACTCATATGTCATGCACGGCATACCGTCCGGTACCTTCTCCAATCCCCCATGCAGGGGTTAGCAGGATCGTGGGGCGATCGAGGGGCAAGGACGTGGGCGGAACCAGGGAAAGTCGCCGGTCACGAGTTCTGGGACCTCTTGTATTCAATGAGTCGCATGGCCTGTACCACTGCTTCCCGGACGGACTGCTTCGACTCCTTTGCGAAAGCGGCGAGAGCGGCCGCAGCAGCGTTCCCCCCAATCTTGCCAAGCGCCTCCGCAGCCCAGGCTCTCACTCGCGGCCGCTCGTTCTGGTCGTTCATTCTCAAGATCAGACCGTCAATGGCACGCGCATCGCCGATCATGCCTAGCAGCTTGGCGGCGCTGGCTCTAACTCCCGCGCGCTCGTCCGTAAGCATGGCAATCAAAGGTTCCACAGCTTGCGGATCGCGAATCGCCCCAAGCACCTCGACCACTATTTCCCTTACGGACTCATGTTCGCTCCGCAGTGCCCTGAGAAGGCTTCCTATCGCAGGGGCGCCAATCTTTCTGAGCGCCGAGCCGCAGGCGCGCGCAACACCAGAATCAAGCATCATGCATTCAACCAACACATCAACGGCGCGAGGGTCGGCAAAATCACTTAGCGCTTCCACAGCAGAGCCCAACGCACCGTAATTCCGCAGACGAGCCACCCCCTTTTCTTGGACGAGACAGCTGACCATAGTGTCCTGTGGCTCCGGAAGCCTCCCACTAAGGACGCCTCTTCCAGCCGCGAGATCGTTATCCAACATGTGGAGCAAGGAGTCGATGGCCTGGCTCTGCTTGAGAGCGTCCCAAAAGCGGACCGCGGATGCGTGTCGCTGGCGAAAGAAGCGACCCATCGCTGCGGCGGCAATCCTCCTGACTCTGCAACTGTTGTCTCCCAATAAGCCGATGAGCGGGTCAAAGCCCCGTGTGGGCCCTATCCATTCGAAAGCCTCAGCCACGGCCTCTCTGACGTCTTCGCGCGCAACTTTCAAAAGAGCAACGAGCGACTCGACAACGCGTTCAAGAACCGCCTGGTTACGCACCGCGATATACGCAAGTGTAAGGACTGCCCAGTACCAAATGGCTGGGTTGTCGCTGTCTCTCGCCGCCTTAAGCAAAGGTTCCACCGCCGGAGTCCCAATCCTCACCAACGCGTCGCGAGCTGGACCTACCCGGACCGTGTACGTCTCATCACATTGCGGAGCACGGTCCCCGTCGGCTGTGTAGCCCTGTTTTCCGACACGCTCCTCGTCGTAAGAGTCGTCTAGTCGGCTGATGAGAGCATCAATGGCGCGGCTACCCCCGATCTTTCCCAAAGCCGATGCGGCCCGGCTTCGCACGTGGGCATCTTGGTCATTCATAAGGCAGTCACTCAATGCATCAACGGCACGGTCGCCGCCGATCTCGCCTAGCGCCTCAGCAGCTTCTATTCGATCTTCGCGGTCGTCATTCTTCGCCAGGATCTTCGTGAGTCCTTTAACATCTTTGCGGTCACTGAGCTCTCTCACACGCCGACTAAGAAACGATCCCATAGCAGCTTCCATTCATTGGCTCGATGGTTGCGTGAAAAGGTACCGGACACCTTTAGACCTCCAGGTCCTTGAATTTGTGGAGGCGCGGAAACAATTCTTCGTTGCCTAGCTTTATAATCTTCCTGCCCAGCCTCTCGCTCGAGAAGAATCGAAAATCAGGTCCAAGAAAATCAGGCAGTTACCCCCCGAAAGGTGTCCGGTACCTTCTCTTTGTACCTTCTCTTTCGGTACCTTCTCTTTTCGGTCAAAGCAACTCCCAACTCGTGCACCGCCCAAAAACAAAAAGGACTCCGCGACTTCGCCCGCTCCTGCTGTCGGGTCTATTAATCCCGCGAACCATTATGTGGTGCAGGGCGCCGGGGACGTCCAAGCGGGCTTGACGAGACATGGGATGACTCTATCGGATTTCCTGGGGGCTGCCAAGTGTTTGGCAACCTAGGACACAACGTGCCACTTCCGCATACCCTATCCCCCCAAGAAGTGTCAAAAGCAATTAAGTTATGTGTCCCCCGAATTCCCCCTCATCGAACCGTACACTCGGTTTTCCCGAATCTGCTGAAGAGAAGGCGGCAGTAAAGGTGAGAGATTGGGTTTTTGGTTGAAATGAGTCAAGAGCAGACTTGACCCCTTGTGATGACCCCTTGTATACAACACCATCTTTCTTGATGATGATTAAGGGACATAACCCTCTGGAAGATCTATCAAGATTGAGATCGCTTCAGCCATTGCATAGACAGTACCTTCGCGATCGAGCAAAGCAGACATTGTGAATGATTTCCGTCCATCTCGCCCAAGATACCGAGTAGCGACCCGATAGCCCCCTTCGACATCCATGGGCGGGACGCGCAAGAAACGAACTCCATAGGTGCCAGTCATCCACATCTTGTTTTCAAGAGCAAGCCCCACACCGAGGTCCGGTTCATTTGTACCGATTACCCACAGTGTTGAACAGTCCAAAACAGCAACCGCCATCGTCGTTGCAAGACGTCCGTTGCCATCGGTAAATGTTGGTTCGGTCTCCCAACGGGTCCAGAGGTAGCCGGGTTTCGGAATCCGATGCCGTAATTTGAGGGCTGTCTCGGTTTCGCTGCAACCAAAACATATTGGAGGGGGGTCCCAGGGAATGCCCGCTACTTTACGTTTTTCCAGAGTTTGAGTTAGCACCGTCGGCCCTTCAAGACCTGCATCAGCGAGTTCCGCAAGCTCCCTCAGATCGTTTCTCCTTTCGGGTGGTGGATCCTGAAGAACGGAACCGGGTTCGGTCTTTATGTCTGCAACCTCGACAAAGCCCGATAGGAATGTGAATGAGCCTTTTTGCAGATCCACGTTGTACCGGCCCTCTGCATGCTTAACACCGACTTTGATTGGTTCAGCCAAAGGCACGGGAAAGCTCAAACGTCCTCTAACATTGAGGGTAACAGGATCTTTCATGCCCTGTTGCTCAGCCAACTGCAGCGCCGGACAGGTCATTGCTCCGACCGCCGTTCCGCCGTGCGCCCGCCCGCGAGGGCCAACGAAACGATCCACAAATCTAAAAGTCCACCCCTCGTCTGTTCTCGTTACAATGCGTAAAGGATTTGCCTCATCACAAGAAAAGCATTTGTGCTCAGTCATAGTGTACCTCCTGATCGTTTGGCTTCCAAGTCGCCAGGATTGGGCGTCCAAAAGGGGCATTTATGGTTGCTCGATCTAACGCTCAAAAGGTTCTGACGGCACATTGTGTGGCCACGACCTGAACTCGTCGTTATTGGATCATTTTGCTGGCTAAGGGTTACCCCCGTTTCAAAGGTGTAGAAACGACATACCCTCCCGGCGGCCGCCCAGGAGCCCCCTTTGGTACATCCGGCCAAGCGGACGTGGTCCCCATCCTTTGCGCAATGTGTGCCATCATATTGAGCCCAGTGGCCTCGGCAGCCATATCACCCCCCTTCGGGCCGTCGCCCCGGCCCGCCGGTTCTGTATCCGGGCTGGCAGATTGCATTTCTTCCAAACGAACTACCATTACTCGAAATTCATTCGCGACTCGTGGATGAGGATCTAGTAGACCTGATCTATTAGGGAATAAGCTTCCTCGGGGTCCAGTCTCTCTGAGAGCGCGATTGAATTGATATGAGTGGCGAGGGCGCGTTTTCTAATGATTTGGCGATGCGCCTCAGAGAAATTGGGGTACATATCACAGATAGCCATGGCAATTTCTCCCTGATCCCAATAGCGTATAGCGTGCCACTCTACGCACCTGGCCAAATTTCCAGAAATGAAAATGATATCCAAACCTCGATTGCCGATTGAAAGCTATATCGTCTAACGAAATCTTTCAACCGAAGATTTCAGGAAGTAGTGTTTTTTACACGGTTTTACCCACAGTTTCAAGGAAACTTCGTCCAATGACAGGTAAGTTCTTGATTATTCATTATGAGCCCCCAGAAATAGGCGTTTTCAGCTCCTATATCGTCGTTTCCAACCCCAATAAGAACCTCATAGGGAGCAGATCCCTCCCGGAGCTGATACCCTTCATTCCCCCCTATGACATTCCTTCCTTTGGCCCGATAGCCCAAGAGGGCTTTCACATTCTCAACAAAAGAACTACTGCCCACGGCGATACTGCTGGTCTATTCCTCCTGACGGATTTTCTGAAAACAGCCCTTTTGGCCCCCGAAAAACTAATTATAGACCCGATTCAGTGAGCACAAATTGCATTTTCCAATGTCATATGAGATACTTCCCGTGGCGTGACCCCTTTGCCACTTTGCCACTGTTATGCGCATTACCTTTTTGCGCACTTCACAATTACTTCGTATCGAGGCGACGGCACATACTTTGGATCACTGTCGTCGCCACCATCCCAACGGCCTTCTACTGCGCAAAAGACGCTTTTCTTGAGAACCCTGTAAGACGTACCATCCGGTCCATCTGCCATTTTGTCGCCACACCATCCATCTTCATTGAGAAGGTCACGGGGAAGATCCGCCGGAAGCTTGCCGTCGGGGCAATAAGGCAGGGAGTTGCCAAAGAGACCATCGGGACGCTGAGTGTCTGTCAATTTATTCGCGTTTCCCGAGAAACGAATAACGCAGCCGTGATAGTGCTTACCATCGTCAGTAAAGCTCTCGATTGATTTCGTCAGACTATCATACGGACCAGAGTTGAGTTTCTTGTAGACAAGACTACAAGTCTCCTCAAGCACTCCCGCATGGGCGTTGCAGGCCCACAGCATCACGAGTGTCAAACCGACTACACGATTAAGGAATGTCACATTCATGATCCTTTAGGTGCATAATGTCTTGCCCATCAGCCGCCGGCGGAGCCGGTCGGCTGCATGGGCCGGTTAGGCCAGGTGGCTTCTGCGAGTGCATCGAGGCATCGGTGGACCTGGCATCTCCCCTGATCGAAGTCCACGAGAGTGTTCTCAGGGCCTCCCGCGGTCAGCACGATTCTATCGCTTGCGCTCATGACTACTGGCTGGCGGCGCCTTCGTGAAGATCACTCGGCGGATTCGTTCTCGCTGGCTGAACGCCCTTTCCTCGCCGGATGCAGGATTCAGGTCGAACCCGAAATAAGGTGAGTCAGCGGGATCGGCGCCAGTCTGCGGGCGAAAGTTGAACGCTGGACCGATGAAGCGGTAGTGGAGAGTCTCGCCGTCCTTCAGGCGTATAGAGAAGCTCTCCTTAGTCAGGAACCTCTTACCTTTCATCGTGCCTTTGCCATCGCTTGAGTGCCACTCAACCTCGATCGCGTCAAGCTCTTTTTCAGCAATCACTCGGGGCGTATCGCCGGGCTGGCCAAGCGGCAGCTGGAGATTCCTGTCTATTCTTCGGTACACTTCGGCCATACCCGGGATGCCCGAGAACTTTCTATTTTCGTAAACGAAATGCCAGTCGTACGTATCCAGCGTGGTACCGTCCTGGAACTCGATTCTCGCCGATATCATCTTCCATTCATCGGTCGCCCAGGTCGTCGAGAACGCGGCCAGAAGCAAGAGTGGCATTGCGCCCCTTGTGATGTGGCTGCACGTCATAGTTGATCCTCCTTCTTGGCCGCTGTGGCGACCCCTAAGCGCTCCACGACCTCTCGAAGGGTCACCGGGGTGGACTCCCGGCGGCAGGTCGCCACCCTGGCTGAAGAGCGGAAGACCCACATAATCCTCCTCCTGTGTCTAACGCTGCGGCTCACCGGGAGCCGGTTTTCTCGGCGATCCGGTGCAGCCGCTTGTTATCGCCCGAGTTCTCCACAAGGTCGCCGAATGAAGAGAAGTGTACTCAACTTCATTTTCGGCTAATCTTCACGACGCCCAGGTCCATGACGTCTCCTGCACGAAGGTGCAGTTCAACCGGATTCTCGCTACTAACGACCTTGCCCAGGCTGAGGTAGCCGTGGTGTCTCGCCGCGGGATCCCCGGCTTTGAGCACGTACTTTCCAGGCGGGATTCGGGTGAACTCGAACCGCCCTTTCTCGTCAGTCTTGACAAAGGGTAAGCGGCCCCCTTCCATCACCCACAATTCGAAATCGGTGGTACCGTCCGGGTTCTTCCTCTCTGCCTTGAGCAACAAGAGCTCTAATCCCTCTACCGGCTTCCCGCTGTCAGCCTCCAAAAGGACGCCAAGGATCGTGGCTGTGTCACCAGCCACCTTCGGCTGCCCGTTCGCAATGGCCACCGTCGCGAGGAGCGCACCCATCAAGATCGTCAGGACCTTCACTGCCTCCTCCTCCCCCCTAGGCCCGCAGCGACCCGGGAACACCCAGATCAGCTGCGAAGTTCCATCGCTTGCGCCGGCTTCGTCAGCCGCATCTGGTTGTTATGCGGCGCCTCCGGTGACGGGCGACGCCATATCCGGCCTCTCCGCCACGTCCTCAGCGGAGCCGCCCCAGAAGCCTTCTACGAAGAAGTCCGAGAGCTTCTGCATATCCTCAAGAAAGCGTTCGATTCCCGACTCGCTAAACACAGTCTGCCCCTTCCATTCAGGCTTACGGCGCCGGTTCTGTGGAAAGAGAGAATGGGCAATCCCATTCCGCAACTCATTGAGGGCTGCAAGATCAGACACGACCCACTTCGGGACCGTGTGAATGCTACGGACGAGATCCAGTTTCTGCAGAAGGTACAACTTCTCAAGGACGAAGTAGTTGAACGACCTAAACCGCTTGGTCTTCCAGAGTTGCTGGAACGTGCGCCTCTTCCCGAAGTAGTGCCAGCATATGACGCCGCTGAGAAACTCGTCCATCAGAACGTACTTCAGGATTACGGCGCTGCGGATCATCTGGTCTTTCGCCACTTCGAGATATGGCGTACGCCCCTCGGGTTCGGCCTCTGCGATGATCTCGTCGGGGTCAAGGCCCAGGAGGGACGTGATGTGCTTGATCTCGACGACTAGCGCCTTCTGCTTCTTTGTCGGCCTAGGCTTTGGCACGAGTTCCCTGCCTCGTCATGGTCCGCATAACGGCCTGTCGCTCAGCCGCGAGCGGCGCCAGAATCAACTTGGGATAAGCCGAGACCGACACGCGCCGCTCGTCGGTCTGCAGCGGCTTGTTCGGCGGTTGAGACTGAGTATCAATCTCGCACTACTCCATGAAACGTGCGACCCCATCCTTCATTTAGGCAACTTGACCGGGAACTCAAGGACATTTGAGAGCCTTTGGGCTTTGTCTCCTTTCTCTTGCCATTCCTTGAAGTCGATCAACACTATGCCCATAGTACCTTCGCCCTGGATTTTACTATAGGTAATCCACATCGTGAGGAATTTCTGCATATCTCCATCTTTCCCGGTCAGTGTACCCGTCTTATTTGAGAGAAAGATCTGCACTTCTTCCTTTCTTTCGAGTACGGGGTAAAAGGAGGCACCCAACATGCCCTTTGGAAGCCCTTTCTGAATACTGAATACCCATGTGGCACTGGACACAGTCATATCCGCCGCCACTTGATAGTTAATTTCAGGAAATACTTTCCTCGGATCAATCGGCGAGGCAAATTTTTCCTTTAGGGAAAGTGTGACGGGGAGTCGGGCTACCGTGCTGTTCGCGGCAGTCTGTGCAAAGGCGCTCAAGGCCTGCAAAGTGAAGCTGAACGTGACGAGCAGGGTAGTCACAACGAAATGGCAAACAGGCGTTCGTATCGTCATTGTCATTAGTCTTTCTCCTATTTTTCCGGCGAGGTCCTTCAGTCGGTTCTCTGTGTTGTCGACCGTCGTGATTGTGTCCGCCGAACGACTCGCTTAACCTGCGAGCGGCATTAGCAACGATCTTAATTAACACCATCTAACCATATGATTTCTCATAACTTTCATAAATGCTATGAACCCGCTCGTCAGGTTAAAGCGATGGTTATACCGCCCTTTTGGGAACAGCAACGAATGTTAATATACCATATAGATCAAAACCAGTTTATCGCTTGGAAATAATTTCATAAAGCACCTTTAATCGAGCATCCGGACTCATTTCTGCATCTTTTTTGGTTATGGGTGCATCTACTTCTAAAAGAATATATCCGCACTTTGTGCAAGTTTGTATCCTAATCGGCACTAATTTCATGCAACGAGGACAAAAGTAATGTAATTCATCTATGTCGAGTATTTCTTTTTCGGAATAAATTTCATAGGGGTGTGTGTCATCCCTACGATAGTAGACAGAACCTGTCTCGCCATCCTTAATAGCTTCTATATGTTTAAGTAATTTTTCACAACGGTCAGCTCCACGTTTGTTCCCTATTTTATTAAAAATCATCTGCGCTATTGTTGCCTCTTCAATTGCCCAGTCTGAACTTACAGACCACATGTGTTCTTCTGCTTGATATAGATACGCTTGAGCCCACTTAGCTTTTCGCTGAAGGAGTTCGTATGTTTCATAAATATCTTGGAGCGTAAACCCGTATTTGATTTTCTCAGACTCATCCCAAGCTCCGTCTTGACGCTGTCCAAGACGAGCCATGTGTAGATTTCTTACCCGATCAATCCGAAGGAAGAAGAATCTAAGATCAGCCTGTTCTTCTAAATCAAAAGATGAGAAAGTATTCTTTGAGTCAGGAAACGCTGTTTCAAGTGCGCTTGAATAATCAGCTTGTTTTGCATGACGTACACCCTCTTGCAGTAATATTTTTCGCTTAATGCGTGTTTGTTTATATTCCAGGGTCTCTTTGCTTAGATTTTTAAAAAAACGTGGGTTTTGAGTCTCAAACGGATCTACACCTAATAGAACTGAAAACTCTAGAAAGTCATCGAGATCCTTAGAATGTAATTGTTCTAACATCAGGAATTTGTTTCTTGCCTCAACCATATGTAGATGTGCTTTGTAACGCTCCTCTCGACTTGTCCAGATATGAGCAAGAGCTGCGTGAATCCTACCTGACGATTGAGGGTCACTGGAATTCTTTGCTTTGTCTAGGGCTATACCTAGATACACAAGAGCTCTCGAGTAAAGCCCCACGCAAAATAATAAACGACCCACGAAGAGGAAAACTTGTGGTGACTCGTTACCTAAAAATCTTTGAATGACTTGTGATAATAAATCAAGATGTTGAGTATGGCGAGTCGTTGAAAAATTGTTTTCTATTGAAAATCTTGGGTTAGGGACAAGACAATCAAGAATTTGTTCTGTTGATCCAGTGGCAAGAAATATATCATCTCGACTTCGCTTGACACGTGCCATATAGAGATGTGAGCCAAACATTCGGCCAAAAAACCAACGTAACCGATTATCTACTCGAAAACCTTCAGAATGACTATTATCTGAGGCATGCCAGACTTTTAAATGGGAAGAGTTTGAATGTTGAATCCAGACAAGACGTTGTTTTCCTGGGGCAAAGCGTATGGCAGGCAAGACATCAAAATCATCAAAACCAGAGTAACCTAGCACAAGAAGCGCATTGTGCGCGAGGAGCTCTTCAATAACTGACCACTTGCTTGGGCAAATGCTTCTTTGAGTAACTACTGACTCCATAGTTGCTGCAATTTCAGTACTGTGTATTTTTTCAGATTCTTTATTTACAGTTCCATGGATTTTAAATATAGGATTAGGATATAATAATGGGTTTTTCAGATAATCCTCATAATCCTTTTCAAATACTATTAAGGTGTAGGGTATTCCTTGGACATCACACGCAGCTTCTATTAAACAGTCAAAGTTGGTAGTTAGAATTTTGTGACCTGAAGCTAGAAGCTGTGCAATCTGAAAATGGTATCGGTTTGGTTGTGTAGGAGGGAACATGTGCTGGAGCAAAGTACCTTTGTCATCAATGCTCCACCAAAAGGCTTCCATCACTTGCTCAAATCTCAGGCAATCAAAGTATCCTAAACCATTCTCCCAATCCGGAGATGTCGAAGCTAGCAATTCGCATCGATCCTCGTCCGTTATTGGTAGATATGATATAATTGTATTTATTATAGATTGTGCTGTTGGAAGGTTTGAGGGCGGTGGATAGGATATCCCCGCACCAATAAGTGGGCAAAAACCAGAAGGAAGTTCATT
>Ga0315295_10002679_pt1 | contig 15056 bp, 18 predicted proteins | sample YL17G14_0_MG_FD_204453 | JGI IMG/M metagenome (GOLD analysis project Ga0315295, IMG submission 204453) | Sediment microbial communities from Yellowstone Lake, YNP, Wyoming, USA - YL17G14_0 | ecosystem: Environmental > Aquatic > Freshwater > Lake > Sediment | place: USA: Wyoming | collected...
TAAGCGAGATTTCGAAGGTTCAAAAAATACCCGAGAAATTCCTTGCCAAGATTTTTCAGGAGCTCTCAAGGGCGGGACTTCTTCGGTCCTATCGTGGATCGAAGGGTGGTTTTTCCTTAAGAAAACGCGCGAATGAAATTACCATGAGAGAGGTTATTGAGGTTCTGGAAGGGCCAGTAGCCATCAACAGGTGCCTTCTTCACAAAGGAGAATGTGACGAAGAATCGGAGTGCTCCCTCCGTGAGGTTTGGGAAGAGGCACAGGATCATTTGCTCAAGGTGTTGGATCGAACGACACTTGAGGATCTGGCGAAACGAATTCCCAATGGGAAGAGGGGGAGGAGGTGAAGAGAAGATGAGAGAAAGAGTGGAAAAGGCGTTGGAAAAGATACGCCCCGCTCTCCAAGCCGATGGAGGGAATATCGAATTGGTCGATGTGACTGACGGGGTCGTTAAGGTTAAATTGACAGGGGCCTGTGGCGGGTGTCCCATGTCGCAGATGACTCTGAAGATGGGTGTTGAGAGGACCCTGAAACAGCAGATTCCGGAAGTGAAGAGTGTCGAATCCGTTTAAGCAAAGTCGCATAGGGCAAAGGGCATAGATCATAGATCGTAGAGCATAGAACTAACACACATGTCCGCAGCCAATTATTAGGGATCTTTTAGGTCTTTACCCTATGCCCATGCCCTATGCTCTTTGCCAACTTGGTATATGCATCCTACGATCAATCCGAAGACATGCAATGGGTGCAGAAACTGCGTTGACATCTGTCCCAGCGAAGTCTACGAAATGGAAGACGAGAAATCCAATCCGGTTCGGCCCGAGGATTGTATCGAATGCTGGGCCTGCGTCAATCAATGCCCGAACGAGTCCATCCAACTCTTGGAAGATTGGCCTAATGAAAAAGACTCTGAATCTCCCTTCTCCAGCGAAAGTAAACCTGAGACTCGAGATCCTGAAGAAGCGGGAAGACGGGTACCATGAGATCCGAACCCTCTTTCAGAAGATCCATCTTTGTGATCATATACAACTTTCCCTTAAAGAGGAGAAAGGAATCCAGATTACAACAAATCATTCCCAACTTCCTGTGGATCAAAGGAATTTAGTCTTTAGGGCCTCTCAAATCCTTCTCAACCGGTCAGGTCGTCAGGGGGGAATTTCCATTCATATCGATAAAAAAATTCCTCTGGGTGCAGGCCTGGGGGGAGGGAGCAGTAACGCAGCTGCGACCCTTAAGGGGCTCAATGAGCTGTTGGAAATGGGCCTCTCTTGCAAGGAAATGATGGCAATGGGTCTTCAGATCGGAGCCGATGTCCCCTTTTTCTTTCTTGAAGGAGCGGCACTGGCTACCGGGATTGGAGAACGGTTAAAAAGGGTTGTACTTCCGCAGCTCTGGTATGTCCTGATCTATCCCAATTTTGAGGTTTCCACCCGCTGGGCTTACCAAAATGTCAGGTTGACAAAAAGGAAATTTCGTCTTAAAATTCAGGAGTTTTTGACCACTCCTGAAGGAATATCCGGAATTCTATTGAATGATTTGGAAGAAGTGGTTTTAAGGAAGTTTCCCCAAATCGATCTGATGAAAAAAATCCTAATTTCCGAAGGAGCCTTAGGGAGCCTAATGACAGGAAGTGGTCCAACCGTCTTCGGAATCTTCCCAGAGAGGGAGGATGCCATTCGGGCATATCGAAAGATTAAACGCAGGAAAGAGGCCAAAGGGTGGGCTATTCTGAGGACCCACAGCCTCACTTGACAATTGAACCTATTGCCGATTTTAGATTTTGGATTTTGGAATGAGCAATCCGCAATCTGAAATCAGAAATCTGAAAGTAGATTGGGGTGTCGTCAAGCGGTAAGACACAGGTCTTTGGAACCTGTATTCGGAGGTTCGAATCCTCCCACCCCAGCCATTTTCTTCGATAGGGGAGAGGGAAACGCAGGGAGGGGGCAGACCCGCTGCTTCGGTCCGCCTTCTGCTTTCAAGTATGGGGAAGGATAATTTCAATATGAAGAATAGGGAAGGATCAGAAACGTCTGGCGATTGCGAACGGCTGAGAATCTTCACTGGAAATTCAAATATCGAACTCGTTCAAAAGATTGCCACCCAGCTTGGGACTTCCATAGGAAAAGCCGTGGTCAAGACCTTCAGCGATGGGGAGATCAATGTTGAGATCCATGAGAGTGTAAGGGGAATGGATGTTTTTGTGATCCAGTCGGTCTGTTATCCTGTCAATGATAATCTGATGGAACTCTTGATTCTGATCGATGCCCTCAAGCGGGCGTCTGCGGAGCGAATCACAGCGGTTCTCCCTTATTATGGTTATGCCCGGCAGGATCGGAAGGTCCTTCCCAGGGCGCCCATTTCCGCGAAGCTGGTTGCAGACCTGATCACGACGGCGGGAGCCTCCAGGGTCCTGACCGTGGATCTTCATGCAGGCCAGATTCAGGGGTTCTTCAATATCCCGGTGGACCATCTTTTTGCTGCCCCTGTCCTGTTGGAATATCTTCGAAAGCTCGAGAACGAAATCGTGGTGGTTTCCCCGGATGCGGGAGGCGTGGAGAGAGCGCGCGCCTTTGCAAAGCGATTGAATGCCTCGCTGGCGATCATTGATAAACGGAGAGAGGCTCCAAACGTCTCTCAGGTTATGAACATCATCGGAGACGTCGAGGGCCTGACTGCGGTTCTGTTGGACGATATTGTCGATACGGGAGGAACGCTGGTTCGGGCAGCGGCTGCTCTAATGAATCAGGGCGCCAAAGAGGTCTATGCCTGCTGCACCCATCCCGTTCTGTCAGGACAAGCCGTGAAGATCCTAACCGAATCGCCCATTAAGGAGATGGTCGTGACCGACTCCATTCCCTTGCGAGAAAGGGCGGAGGATCGCTCATTCTTCAAAGTCCTCTCGATATCCGGCATTCTTGCAGAATCCATTCAGAGGATTTACAGAGATGAATCTGTCAGTTCCCTCTTCGTATAGACACTAACAAGTTTCAAGTTGGAAGTTAAAAATTTTAGATGGGGAGTCAAGGCTTAACAAAATAAGATTACGGACACGCGACACCCAACACGGTCGCGTTATTTTATAATTACCTTAGAAGGAGTATGGTATGGAAAAACCCGTATTGAATGCAGAAGTTCGAGAACAGAAAGGAAAGGAGATCGCCAAAAAGCTGAGGACCAAGGGTCTGATACCGGCTGTCTTTTATGGCCCTCATTCAGAAACCCTTGCTCTCATGGTGGACCCTAAGGAGTTATCCAACACCCTGCGAACCGAAGCGGGCAAGAACGTTATCATCGATCTGAACATCCGGAAAGGGGAGGAGTCTTTTCAAAAGATGGTGATGTTGAAAGAAATCCAAATACACCCCCTTCAGAGGCGGACGCTCCATGCCGATTTTTATGAGGTGTCGATGGACGAGATGATCACCCTGGAAGTTCCTGTCCATCTGCTCGGAAAATCTGAAGGCGTGAAGGTGGGTGGCATTCTCGAACAGGTTTTGAGAACCATCCAGATCCAATGTTTCCCGGGCGATATTCCGAGAAGCATCGATGTCGATGTCAGTCCGTTAAAAATTGGTGACTCGATTCATGTGAAAGAACTGCAGTTGGAGAAAGGCAGGATCCTCTCCGACCTCAACTTCACCGTTGCCACCGTTGTCCCCCCTGCTGCGGAGGAAGTGAAACCAGTAGAAGAGGCTGCTGCGGAGGAAGGCGCGGAGGCCGAGGCCAAGGAGGAGGCGGTGGAGGAAAAGAAGAAGGAGGAGGAGAAGTAGTCGATCGTGAAGATCCTTGTGGGGTTGGGGAACCCCGGAGCCCACTACCACTGGACCCGTCACAACATTGGATTTCAGGTGGTGGATCGACTCGCCGAAAAGAATCATATCTCCATCTCTCATACCCGTTTCCAGGCCCGATATGGGAAGGGTCTGATTCGCACCCAGAGTGTCATTCTTGTCAAACCCCTCACCTTCATGAACTTGAGTGGATTGGCAGTCAGCAAGGTGGCCGACTTTTACAAAGCAGGTCTCGACGATCTCATCGTGATTCACGACGACCTGGACCTCTCCTTTGGAATCCTTCGGATCAAGCGGCGAGGAGGGGACGGAGGGCACCAGGGGGTTCGATCCATCATCGAGTCCGTGGGGGACCACAACTTTTTAAGGCTGAAAGTGGGTATCGGGAAGCCTTGCAGAGCGACGGAAGCTGCCGACTATGTCCTCGGCTCTTTTGACGGGCTGGAACAACCCCAATTGGAGGAAGTCCTTTCGCGGGCTGCGGAATGCGTGGGCGTGATGATCTCCGAAGGGGTGGAGGCAGCGATGAACCGATATCAGAAAAGAATCATTCCCCCTTCTCGATCTCCATAAAGATCTTCCCGTGATGGAAGATGCGCACCTCTCCTGTTTCTTCGGAAATCACAATGGCCAAGGCATCCGTTAAGCTGGTGATTCCAGCAGCGGCCCGGTGTCGGCTGCCCAGGCCTAAAGGGATTTCAATATTCTCACCCGAAGCGTCCAGGTGTCGACCTGCTGCCAGAATGACTCCATCCTCCCGAATGATGAAGGCTCCGTCGATGGAAGAGAATTCCTTTACGGTCTCTTTTAGCCGATCGTCTAAAATATTTCGATCCTCTTCGGGGTATCCCTGAAAGGGATTGATCACCATGGGGTGAGAATATTTCAGGACCTCCTCATGCCTGCCCAGAACGAAGATGGCTCCTGTGGGTTTCCTACCCTCCTTTCCTTCCATGGAGATTTCGAGGGCGAGTTTCAATAGAGTTTCAAACACCTCGGGTTTGACGATTTCAGAGATGACGGGGAGGTCGGAGGAGAAGAGCATTTCAAATTCTTTTCCGAATTCGAGGATCAGAAGGCTATCCAGGGCCTTGGACTGGGGCATGCCCGAAAGACAGATCCATTTATCTCCCTTTTGGACGATCCCGCGAGAGAGGGCCTGAATGATCGCCATCTTGATCTGATTGAACCGACCCAGCGGGAGATTGGGAATCTGGAGAACTTTTTCAAAAAACGATTGCGCTTCCTGAAAGGAGTTCTCTTCTTTGACGACCAAAATCAGGTCCGTCTTCTTTTCCTGGCCCATCTTGGCAAGAGATTCATAGTCCTCGATCATGTCCGCATACATCAGGACACCTTTGGAACGCGTTTTCTTTGCAATGGAACAGGCCGTTTCAACCATGATACGGTTTTGGTGTTTCACGTTGGTCTCCCTTCGTCGGAAATCAATTCCCTCCCTTTATTTTAAACCTATTTTATTATACAAATAGTGTAAAGGAAGTCTACTTTTTTTTCATTACTTTTTTTCCATATTTTTTTGTGACTCTCCCAGCCCCTCTCTTTTAGAAGGGCAGTGAGAAAAGGTTGTCTGTTTCCATTTCGGATTGCGAAATTCGATTTTCGAACGTATGGAGTGAAGGATGGGATTTCGGTGCGGAATCGTAGGGCTCCCCAATGTGGGGAAATCGACCATTTTTAATGCCGTCACCGCGGCAGGGGCTGAGGTGGCCGGTTATCGCTTCTGCACCCTAGAACCCAATGTAGGCATCGTCCCTGTACCGGATCATCGATTAGAAGCGATTGCCCAGCGTATCGATCCCAAGAAGAGGATCCCCACGACCCTGGAGTTCATTGACATTGCGGGATTGGTCAAAGGGGCAAGCCAGGGAGAAGGACTGGGGAATCAATTCTTGGACCATATCCGGAATGTGGATGCGGTCGCCCACACGGTCCGCTGCTTCGAAAATGAAAATGTGAGCCATGACTTTGGTTCAATCGATCCCGTCCGGGACCTTGAGGTGATTCAGACCGAATTGATCCTGGCCGACCTCCAGACCTTGGAGCGTCGCGTGGAGAAAGTAGAAAGACTCCACCGGGTCGGCGCCAGGGACGCTGCTCTCGAAATGGAGGTCTACCGGGAGATTCAAACCACTTTGAACCAGGGGAAGAGGGCAGGGAGTCACCCTCTTAAAGGAGAACGAGAGGCGATCTTCTCAGATCTCCATCTCCTGACGGGGAAACCTCTTTTTTACATCGCTAACGTCGACCAGAGGGAGCTCCGGGGAGAAGGGGTTCGTTTAAAGGCCTTGAGGGATTGGGTTGAGAAAGAAGGGAGCCGGCTGGTGATCATCTGTGGGGACCTCGAGGCAGAGATCGCTGAATTGAAGGAAGAAGAGAGGGAGGAATTCAGACGGGAACTTGGCCTGGAGGGATCGAGTCTGGATCGGTTGATTCGGGTGGGATATGAGATTCTGAATCTCGTTACCTTTTACACGACCGTCAGTTCAGAACTCAGGGCCTGGACCGTTTCCAAGGGAACGCCTGCGCCTAGGGCTGCAGGGAAAATCCACACGGATATGGAAAGAGGGTTTATCCGGGCAGAGGTTCTTTCCTTTTCTGATTTTATGACGTGCGGATCCGAACACGTTGCAAAGGAGAGAGGGGTTCTCCGTTCCGAGGGGAAAGAATACCGCGTTCAGGACGGGGACATCATCCATTTCCGATTTAATGTTTAATTGGAGGAAAGAGACAAGTCATTGAGTTAGGGGTTCGGAGTTCGAAGACTCAAAACTCTGAACTAAATTTCTCCGGACTAAATTGCTGATCCGCTAAGGTGAAAAGAATGTCGTGGCGAATGATTCAATATTTCTTATGTATGAACCCGGTCCTCTGGTCTTTTCTCAAAGATCTGATCTGGAAAGAGTTGTCTTACGATGAGAGAACCACCAATTACCTGCTGGGAAAAGCCAACGCCTTTGAACGGGCCGATCTGCCTGATCGGGCGGTCAGGGTTTACCGGGAAATCCTGAAAAAAGATAATAAGAAGAGCATCCCTGTCTTATTAAACCTGGGAGGTCTTTACTACCGCAAGGGGAGATATCATGCAGCCCTTCCCTATTATGAAAAGGTGATCCAGATGAACCCCAAACACTATCAGGGACATTATTGGCTTGCGATGTGCTACCTTAAAATAGGCCGATATTATGCGGCCATCAATACCTTGGAAGAAGTCATCGAATACCTGCCCACCTTCAAAGATGCCCTCAACCTGATCGGAGAATGTTACGAACGGATTGGGGAGGGAGCGAAGGCAGAACATTACTATCTCAAAGCCATCCGCACAGACCCCGACGGGATTATTATCCACGGAGGAGTGCTGAGTCCTCAATCTCAGGAAAGAAAAGAAGAGGAGAGGATTAAACACTGATCCTATTTTTCTTCGGTCTTCTTTTCTTCGACAGGAGGACCTTTCTCTTCACCCACCTCCAGTTTCGACTTGAGCTCACTGATGAAGTAAGCAAGAGCCCCGGCCCCGATCAGAATCAGGAGGATCGGAATAATTGCCATGAATGCTTTGATAAATATCGACCACCAGGTGACCATCAGGATGAGTCCCAGAATCAGGAGAACCACACCAATGATGATTCCAACCACATTCGTCATCTGCCTTACCTCCTTTGCGGTTTTCTATCGTTCCCATAGAAGTTATCAAACGTAGGAGGCGAAGTCAAGGAGAATTTGCCGACCCAGCCGTGTTAGGGAAGAGACCCTTGGCTCTGACAGTGCGAGAACCCTGAAGGGAATTCTAAAGGGGGGGAGGATAAGTAGGCTTCGATGTGTTAAAAATAGAATTAATCAAATAGTGAAAGGGGATTGCTTCTCCTGTCATTTAGAGAGAGGATGCCCCTGAATCCATAGGAGGGGAACATGAAAATACCTGCAAAAGTGGTCATGAAGGTCGTTTCCGTTAGCGGAACCTGTGAGGTAGGCCATCAGGCCGGACAGGAATTCGATCTCAGCGGAGAAATCACTCTCGGCTACTCGAAAAAGCCGAACACCATTTGCCCGGCCCTCTTTTATGCGATTTATCCCAACCTCCGTGTCTTGAGATTTGGGGGATCTTTTCCCTGGGAGAAAGACCAGGATATGGCTCAGGTCGCCTGCCCCGATCCCCTCAACCCTGTGGTTGTCCACCTGAAGAGGATGAGGGAATAATTCGGTTTTTCTCTCCCTTGTTTAAAAAGGATTCTCCCTGACGTCTTCCGTAAAGTGGCAAATCGTTGAGTCCGTTTGGTTTGACAGTGCGCATCAGATTTGTTATAAAATGGCCCGATGTTCCATAAGAATGTTTATTGGGGATCCCAGAATGGGCAAGAGGCGTTCGACCTGCCGCCGGGAAAGTGCCCGATTGCGAAACTCCTTCACAGGAAGGGTCTGATGGATTCGGTTCGAAATTCACGGCTCAGGCAGTGAAAATTCAAGGATAAGGAGGGTGATTTATGAAGAAGATGGTAGGATTGGCTTTGGTCGTTCTTTTCTTAGCAGGGGGATCGATCGCTGGAGCGAGATCTCTCGATCAAATCATTTCAGCGGGTGAGATTCGGGTCGGGATTAACCCGCAACAGCCTCCCCTTGGCATGTTCAACGACAAGAACGAGATCACCGGGTTCGACCCGGAGTTTGCCGGCGTCATCGCCAAGAAACTGGGTGTCAAGCTGCAGCTCGTCCAGGTCGGATCGCCGGATCGGATTCCCTTTGTGGCGGCCGATAAGATCGATTTCGTCATGGGGGCGATGACCCGGACGTCGGAGCGGGCAAAGACCATTGATTTCACGGTCCCCGTCCACACCGAAATCCTGGGGGTTCTCACGACCCAGGGAAAGCCCTTCAAGACTTACAAGGATCTCAACAAGAGTTCGATTACGCTCGTCGAGGTCCGGGGGACCACTCCAATTCAGTTCATCGAAAAAAACATTCCCCAGGCGAAGCTTTTGCTCCTTGACAATTACCCCGATGTCATCCGGGCTGTTGCCCAGGGCCGCGGCGACGCGATGATCGACGTGCTCGATTTTGTGACGAAGCACATGGAAACCCACAAGCAAACGAAATGGAAGATTCTCGAGACCCCGATCAACGTCTACTACTGCTGCCTCGGGGTCAGCAAGGGGAATGCTTCTCTCAAGGAATATCTGAACGTGGCCATCTACGAGCTTCATAACGATGGGACGATCGAGGGTCTGTGGGAAAAGTATTTCGGCCGGTCGATGATCCACAAGGTCAAATTCAGCGACTGGTTCTGAGGACGTGAACGATTGGGGACCCTGCCGAGGGCATGCGTTCTCGGCGGAGCTTCCTTCTGGAATGCCGGAACGTCTGCACTATGAATTACACCCTCCATTTCGGCCAGGTCCTTCAGTATGTGCCGTATCTGGTTCAGGGGGCTTGGATCAGCTTCCAGATCGCCTTCCTCGCGTTTCTCGGGGGCATGGTCATCGGGCTCATGGGCGCCACGGCCAAGATGTTCGGCGGACTCTGGCTGCGGGGGCTGGTGAACGCCTACACGGCGTTCTTCATGAACACGCCACAACTGGTCCAGATCTATTTTTTCTTCTTTGCGCTGCCCCAGGCCGGGATCCTGTTGGGCCCGTATGAGGCCGTGCTCATCGGCATGACCCTCAATGCGGGAGCCTACTCCGCCGAGATTCAGCGGGCGGGGTTTCTTTCCGTCCACAAGGCGGAGCTCGAGGCGGCGGAGACGATCGGTTTTTCCCTGCTCCAGACCGTGTGGCACGTGATCCTTCCCCACATTTGTAGGGTGCTCTTCCCTCCGCTCTCCAACCATTACATCATTATGACTCTGGGCACGTCCATGGCGGCGATCTTCGGGGTCGAAGAGCTGACCGGCCGCGCCTTCAATGTCAATGCCAGGACGTTCCGATCAATCGAGATCTTCACGGTGACGGCGGGGATCTACGTCCTGGTGACGATCGTCGCGAGCTTCCTTCTGCTCCTCCTGGGGCGATGGCTCTTCCGGGTCAAGGGGAAAATCTTCTGATGCTGACGGCGTTCTTTGAGGAGATACCCGCTTTCTTCACATATTATAACGGCCTTTTTCTGCTCCAGGCTGCCATGAGGACGATCGGCCTCTCTGCGATCGGATGCGTGGTCGGTTTCCTGCTGGGTTTCTTCTGGGCCATCGTCCGACTTCTGAGCGGCAAGGCCACTCTCCCGGCACGGTTGGCGTCGATTCTTTATGTCGAGTTCTTCAGGAGGGTTCCCTTTCTCGTTACGCTCATGATCGTGTTCTTTGCGTGCCAGGTCCTTAAGCTCGGCTTTTCGGTGTTCACGGTGGCGACGATCTCGGTCTGCCTGATTGCGGCGAGCTACACGGCGGAGATCGTTCGGGCGGGCTTCGAATCGGTTCCTCTCAAACAGTGGGAAGCGGCAGAGGTGATGAATTTCACTCTTGCTCAGAAATTGCGACTGATCATTATCCCTCAAGCCTGGAAGGTCATCCTCCCGCCGGCGTTCAGCTTTTTCATTGCCTTCATTAAAGATACCGCACTTGCGTCCCAGATCGGAGTCATCGAACTGACCTACGTGGGGAAGGTGCTCAACAATAAAGGGTATTCGGCATCCCTGGTTTTCGGAACGATTCTGATCCTCTATTTTATCATCTCCTACCCGCTTGCGCGGTTCGGAGCCCGAATGGAGAAAAGACTTGCCCTATCTAAGCATTGAGAACCTACACGCCTCCTATGGAAAGACGCCGGTGCTCGCGGGCATCGGTTTTTCAGTGGAAAAAGGGGAGATCGTCAGTCTGATCGGTCCTTCCGGATCCGGAAAGAGCACGCTTCTTCGGGTCCTGGTCGGTTTGAACAAGCCGACCTCGGGAACGGTTTCTCTGGGAGGTCGGGCCATCGATTATACGAACCGCCGGGCTCTCAGGGAGGCCCGTGACCGGTTTGCCATCGTCTTCCAGCAGTACAACCTCTTCCAGAACATGACGGCCTTGAGGAACGTGGCCATCGCGCCTGTCAAGGTTAAAGGGAGAAACGCCGCAGAGGTCGAAAAAGAGGCGGTCACCCTTCTCGAGAAGGTCGGTCTGGGGGATAAGCTCAACGCCTACCCCGATGAACTATCGGGAGGGCAACAGCAACGGGTGGCGATTGCCCGCGCACTGGCGCTCAGGCCGGATATCCTGCTCCTCGATGAGGTTACGTCGGCTCTCGACCCCGAACTCGTCAAAGAGGTTCTCGACTCGGTCTCGCTTCTTGCGCGGGAGGGGATGACCATGCTCATCGTCTCACATGAAATGGCCTTCGTGCGTCAGGTTTCGAAAAAGGTTGTTTTCATGGACGAAGGCAGGATGGTTGAAATCGGACCACCCGGCGAGATCCTGGACCGCCCGAAGACGGGCCGTGCCAGGGAATTCATGGCCAAGATCCTCCGCCATTAAATAAAAATCATAGCCAGTGTGCTAAGGAGGTTACTGTGCTTCCTGGGATCGAACTTCTTGTTGATGCAATCGATTGTCATGTCCATGCCTGTCCTCATATCAATGCCCGCAGTGTGAACGTGTTCGAGGCCACCCGGCAGGCTGCAGCAGCAGGGATGAGGGGGATTGGGTTAATGGACAATTTTCAAAATAGCTCGGGAATGGCGGCCCTGGCTATGGCGGAACTCGGCCACCTGGGTGTGGATGTGTTTGGAGGTCTCATCCTGGAGCCGCCCGCAGGGGGCGTCTGCGTGGAAGCGGTGAAGATTGGTCTCAAATATGGTTATGGAAAAGGAACTGGAGCGCGGTTTGTCTCTCTCCCTACTCATCATACAAAAAATATCGCCCGGAAGGAAGGGCGTTCCCCCGCTTATATTGACGCGTGCCTTGGCATTCCCCTAAAGGGCGGACTCCCAGACCCCCTGCGAGAAATCCTTGACCTTGTCGCGGAACATGATATCGTTTTGAATACAGGCCACCTCTCCGGGGAAGAGGCTGCAAAACTCGTCGGTGAAGCGAAACGGGCAGGGGTGGAGCGGATTCTTGTCCCCTATCTCTATTATTCTTTGGAGGAGGTGAAGGATGTGGCTGGATTGGGGGCCTTTGTTGAGTTCTCGTTCTTTTTCCTGACCCATGCGACTCAGGTGGGCCTAACTCATATCGATGAAGAGAAGCACACGGTTCAGCCCCTCGCTTTGAATGAAATGGCGAAGGCCATCCTTGCAGCAACTCCTCGACAATCCATTCTCTCAGGAGATCTCGGAGTGTATGTGCTTCCCCCTCCTTCCGAGGGTTTTCGTGAATTCTTGCTCCTGATTGAGAGTTCCGGCTTTTCTCGAGAGGAGTTACGCGTCATGTCCGCGGTCAACCCGGCGTCTCTGTTTCGTGTAAAACCACGGGAGGAAACGTGAACCCGGCCTCCAAGTCCCGCGGAAGAATTCAGACGGTAAGAGGGCTGATCGAACCCGAGCAACTCGGCCCCACACTCATCCACGAACACGTGCTGTGTGACCTTACTCCCCCTTCTTTAGCCAATTCAGAAGAGCGTGAGGTGGAGATCACTTTAGAGAACGTCTGGGAGATCCAGTATCACTGGGTCAAACATCTGGGAAACAGCCGCTTAAATGAGGAGAAGATTGCGGTTCAGGAACTCAGGCGCATGGGGAAGGCGGGAGGGCGATCGATCGTTGAGCTGAGCAACGTTGGAACAAAACGAAATCCCCAGGGGCTCGAACGGATTTCAAAGGAAGCAGAGATCCATATCATCATGGGTTGCGGAACCTACATCGAGGAGTTTCTCACCCCGGAAGTGTGTGACAAAACGGTTGAGATGTTGACCCGAGAGATCATCTCAGATATTGTCGAGGGAGTGGGCGAGACGGGTATCAAGGCCGGAATCATTGGGGAGATGGGATGCTCTCATCCCTGGACCGTTTTCGAAAAAAGGGCATTGCATGCAGCCGTCCTCGCGCAGCAGGAAACAGGGGCAACGATTACTGTACACCCGGGACGTCATCCGGATGCTCCCTATAAAATCGTCGGATTCATTCAGGAAGCTGGGGGAGATCCAGCCCGGACAATTATTTGTCATATCGAACGGACTATTTTTGACAAACGCAGACTTTTGCGCCTGGTGGATACGGGCTGCGTCTTGGAATTTGACTTTTTCGGAATCGAATCCTCTTACTATCCGTTTCAGCAAATTGATCTTCCGAATGATGGAATGCGACTCAATGTCATTCGCACCTTGATCGATAAGGGGCATCTTTCCCGCATCCTGATCTCTCATGACCTCTGTACGAAGACCCGGCTCGTCCATTATGGAGGACATGGTTACGGCCACATTTTCATGAATGTCATCCCAATGATGATAAGAAAAGGCTTCTCCGATATCGAAATTGATACCCTCCTAAACAAGAATCCTTGTCGTTTACTTACATTTGTTTGATGCGATTGGTGTGGTTTGACAGTCATTAGGAGATCATTTCCAATTGAGACGTTGTGGGTAACAATCTGAGACCGAAGGGATCGGAATCATGAAAGAAAAAGGGAAGAAGGGATCGAGTGTCCGCGCCCTCGACAAGGCTCTGCAAATCATAGATCACTTGAGTCACCTGACAGATGAGATTGATCTGGCCACGCTTGCCAGACAGACAAAAATTCCAAAAAGCACGCTCTTACGCCTTCTGAATACGCTGAAAAGCCATAACCTCATCCAGCAGAACCATAAGTCTCAGAAATACCAATTGGGCTGGGCGCTGATCTACTTAGGGAAGGTGGCAAGCAAGTATTATACCCTTCCCGATATCGTTCATCCCCTCCTGGAACAACTGGCCCGGAAGACGGGGGAGACAGCCACGCTGGTTATCTTAGTCGATGGCTACGCCACGTATGTGGACCAGGTGATTAGCATCAATATCATTAAGGGGGTTCCGCCCATTGGATCAAAATTGGGGCTCTATTGCACTTCGGCCGGGAAGGTGCTTTTAAGCGTTCTTAGCGATGAAGAGCTGAGCGGGTTTTTGAAGACCACTGCCCTGGAGAAAAAGACTGAAAAGACGATTACAATCCCGTCGGAGCTAATGGAAGAGATTCGAAGAGTGAGGCGTCAAGGATATGCCATCGACGACGAGGAGACAGAAATCGGCGGTCGGTGTGTGGCAGCGCCTGTATTGGATAAAGAAGGAAAGACTGTAGCCGCCATATCGATCATTGGTCCGACGAGTCGAATCCGAAAGGAAGATTTTAGCCGCCTTTCTGTCGTTGTGAGGGGGGCGGCTGCCCAGACCTCTTCGGCATTAGGATACGTTGATAGATACTTGCACAATAAAATCTGAGAATTTGTCTCTAACTTTCTCTGAAATGTCCTCCCAAAATCTCCCCTCCCTCGGTGGGAGGGGATGAAGGGAAGGGGGGACCAAACGGCCTGTGTTTTGTTCACCCCCACCCTCGCCCTCCCCCATCGAAGGGGGAGGGGGATTAATGGGGAAATTTCAAATATGTTTGCTTATGGGTTCGTCCAATATTTAATATTCCTCATTCAGTCAACGAGTTTAGTGCCTGCCTTTTCAGTATTTGATCGATAGGAGATGAGATTCAAGGATCGGATTGACAAGGTTCGGGGTTTGTGGCAAAATGACAAAAATGAAATGTCGTTCCGAAATTGTATGGCCTCCATTTTAAACCGGATGGGGCAAAAGGCTGGTTTTGAGATGGATGGAGAGGAGGGCCAATGCTTCAGATTAGCTTCAAGGTTAACGGGAAGGATTGTCAGGTCGATGTCCACCCCTTCGACACGTTGGCGAAAGTACTTCGAGAAAAGCTCGGTTTTGTCGACGTGAAAACCGGGTGCGAAAATGGTGAGTGCGGTTCCTGTACAGTCATCATGGACGGGAAAGCGATCGTGTCGTGTTTGATGTTGGCTGCGAAAGCCGACGGGAAAGAGATCACAACAGCACGAGGGTTGGCCAAAGACGGACAGCTTCATCCTTTACAGCGGAAATTTATCGAACACGAGGCCATTCAGTGTGGCTACTGCACACCGGGCATGTTGATGTCGGCAAAGGCTTTACTCGATTCAAATCGCCATCCGAGCGAAGAAGAGATTCGAGAGGCCATTTCCGGGAACCTGTGCCGTTGCACAGGCTATCAGCAGATTGTGGAGGCAATTGCGGATGCCGCTTCAGAAGCAAAGTGACCGCATAGTAGAGCAATTCCAAAGCACCATTACAGTCCATAAGTGGTAGCCGCAGGCTTTAGCCTG
>Ga0315295_10002680_pt1 | contig 15053 bp, 15 predicted proteins | sample YL17G14_0_MG_FD_204453 | JGI IMG/M metagenome (GOLD analysis project Ga0315295, IMG submission 204453) | Sediment microbial communities from Yellowstone Lake, YNP, Wyoming, USA - YL17G14_0 | ecosystem: Environmental > Aquatic > Freshwater > Lake > Sediment | place: USA: Wyoming | collected...
TTGAGAGCGCCGGCGATGGCAGCCCTCGGCGCCGACCGCGCCTTGACGCTCGGAGGGTGCTCCCCTAGAGTCCGGCCCGAACGTTACCGACCTCCGGGCCCTGCGGGGTGGCGGGGGTCCGGATGCGAGGCGGCCGGTCGCGCCCCGGTCAGGGCGCGTCCTCCAGCCGCCGGGCGCTTGCGGCAATCACGCGGGCAGTCGATGCCCTTCTCTTTCACGCTCGAAGCGACAGACCCGAAGACCGCCGCGCGCGCCGGACGCATCCAAACGGCGCACGGCACGGTGCTCACCCCGGCCTTCATGCCGGTGGGCACGGCCGGATCGGTGAAGACGCTCACGCCGGACGACCTGCGGGCGGCCGGCTGCGACATCCTGCTGTCGAACACCTACCATCTCTCGCTCCGGCCCGGTGTCGGGACGGTCGCGGCGATGGGCGGCCTGCACCGCTTCATGGGCTGGCCCGGCAGCATCCTGACCGACAGCGGCGGCTTCCAGGTGATGAGCCTGTCGCCGCTGCGGCGGGTGACCGACGCGGGCGTCGAGTTCCGCTCGCACCTCGACGGCTCGCGGCACGTGCTCACGCCGGAGGATGCGATCCGCATCCAGGACGGCCTGGGCACGGACGTGGCGATGTCGCTGGACGAGCTGGTGGAGCTGCCCGCCTCGGGCGAGGCCGTGCGGGCGGCGGTGGACCGCACGCTGGCCTGGGCGGAGCGCGGGCTCGCCGAGCGCGAGCGGCTGCGCGACGAGGGCCGCGGGGCCATGGCGCTGTTCGGCATCAACCAGGGCGGCACCGACGCGGCGGAGCGGGCGCGCTGCTTCGAGCGGCTGGGCAGGCTCGGCTTCGACGGCTTCGCCCTGGGCGGGCTGTGGGTCGGCGAGGGACGCCGGCTGGGGCTCGAGATGGTGGAGCGTGACTGCGCGGACTTCCCGGCCGGGAAGCCGCGCTACCTGATGGGCGTGGGGCACCCGGTGGACGTGGTGGAGGCCGTGGCCCGCGGCGTGGACATGATGGATTGCGTGCTGCCCACGCGCAACGCCCGGCGCGGGACGGTGTTCATCTCGACCGGGCGGCTGGTGGTGAAGAACGCGGCCTACGCGCGGGACGAGCGGCCGCTCGACCCGGCGTGCGACTGCTACACCTGCGCGCGGTTCTCGCGCGCATACCTGAGACACCTGTTCGCGGCGAACGAGTTGCTCGGCATGCGGCTCACGTCCATCCACGCGGTGCATCACATGATCGCCCTCGTGCGCCGGGCGCGCGAGGCGGCAGCGGCGGGGCGCTACGCGGCGTTCCGCGCGGAGTTCCTGGAGCGGTATCACAGCGGCGAGACCCTGGCGCGCGAGCCCGACCGGCCGGCCGGCAACCCGGCGGAACCGGCGGAGGAGACGCGTCCGTAGCCGGACGGCCTGAGCCGCCCGGCCATCCCCACGAGGACCACGGCATGCTTCTGACAAGTCAGGCATTCGCGCAGGGGCTGTTCGGCGGCGGCTCGAACGCGGCATCCGGCTCGGGCAACCCGAACATGACCTTCCTGCTGCAGATCGTGCAGTTCCTGCCCATCATCCTCATCTTCTACCTCCTGCTCATCCGCCCGCAGCAGCAGCAGGCCAAGAAGACCAAGCAGATGCTGGCCACCCTGAAGAAGGGCGACAAGGTCGTCACCAACGGCGGGATCATCGGCACCGTGGTGGGCCTCGACGAGCAGAAGGCCGTGCTCCGCATCGCCGACGAGGTGAAGGTGGAGTTCCTCAAGAGCGCCATCGTGCAGGTGGTGACGGAGGGGACCGCGAAGTGAGCATCCGGCCCGTGCGGATCTTCGGCGACCCCGTCCTGCGCGACCGGGCGCGCGAGATCACCGGCGTGGACGACACGCTGCGCGAGCTGATCGCGGACCTGCGCGACACCATGAAGGCCTACGGCGGCGTGGGCCTCGCCGCCAACCAGATCGGGGTGCCGCACCGCGTGATCTTCGTGGACGTGCCCATCGACGAGACCGAGCGCGCCACGTACGCGCTGGTGAACCCGGTGATCAGGCGCCGCTCCGGCTCGATGACCGGCGAGGAGGGCTGTCTCTCCGTTCCCGGCATCTGGGAGGAGGTCACCCGCGCCGAGCGCCTGCTGGTGAGCGCGCTGGACGAGGAGGGCCGCCCGATCGAGCTGGACGCCGAGGGCTACCTCGCGCGCGCCATCCAGCACGAGATCGACCACCTCGAGGGCGTGCTGTTCGTGGACCGGCTCTCGCTGCTCAAGCGCCAGTTCCTGCGGCGCGACCTCGACTCGCTGGCGCGCGGGGAGCTGCCCGAGGACCACCGTCCCCCGGCTGCGGGAGGTGGGCGCTGAGCCGACCGCGCGTCGTGTTCATGGGCACGCCTCTCTTCGCCGTGCCCGCCCTCCGCGCCGTGGCGCGCACCTGCGACGTGGTGCTGGTGCTGACGCAGCCCGACCGGCCGAAGGGCCGCGGGCGCACGCTGGCCGGGTCCGACATCGCACTCGAGGCCGCGAGCCTCGGGCTCGCGGTCGAGAAGCCCGCCGACATGAGGGCCGACGCGGTGCGCGAGCGCCTGGCCGCGCTGGCGCCCGACCTGTTCGCGGTGGTCGCGTTCGGCGCCATCCTGAGCCCCGCGCTGCTCGCCATCCCGCGGCTCGGCAGCGTCAACCTGCACGGCTCGCTGCTGCCGGAGTACCGCGGCGCCTCGCCGGTGCAGCAGGCGCTGTGGGACGGGCGCGCCTGGACCGGCGTGACCACGCTGTTCATGGACGAGGGCATCGACACCGGTGACATGATCCTGCAGCGCTGGCTGGCCATCGCGCCCGAGGACCTGGCCGACTCGCTGGCCGGGAAGCTGGCCGAGCTGGGCGGGCCGCTGCTGGCCGAGAGCCTGCTGCTGGCCGCGGCCGGGCGCGCGCCGCGGCGGCCGCAACTCCGCGAGGGTGGCTCGTACGCGCGCAAGCTGCGCAAGGAGGACGGGGAGATCGACTGGGCGCTCGACGCCGTGACGGTGTGGAACCGGCAGCGCGCGGTCACGCCCTGGCCCGGCGCCGCCGCCTCGTGCGCGGACAAGCGCGTGCTCGTGACCGGCGCGTGGCCGCACCACCGGCTCGCGGTCCCCGAGGAGGCGGGCACGCTGCTCGGCATGACGCGCGAGGGCGTGATGGTGGCCTGCGCCCCGGGCGTGCTGCTGGTCACGCGCGTCAAGCCCGACGGCAGGGGCGAGATGGGCGCCGCCGAGTGGGCGCGCGGCGCGCGCCTCGAGGTCGGCATGCGCTTCGAGCCGCCGGCGCCGAATCCGGAGACGGTCGCGTGAGCCCGCCGGAGGATCGCGGTCGCCGCGGCGGCCCGCGCCGCTCGCGCCGGCCCTCGGGGCAGGCGGGCGCGGTCAACCGCTCGCGCCCCATCTACGAGCCGGCGCCACGCCGCTCGCGCCGGCCCACCGGGCCCGGGCGCGGCCCGGGCCGCCCGCTCACCGGACCTGCGGGACAGCCGCCGGCCCGCGGGGTGCGGCCCGCGGCCGAGAGGAACCTGCCCTCCCTGCCCACCAACCCGCGCGAGGCGGCGCTGCGCATCCTGCAGGCGGCCGACACGCGCAGCGCCTTCAGCGACCGGCTGCTGGAGGGCGCGCACGCGCGCGGCGGTCCCGACCCGCGCGACCAGGGGCTCATGCACGAGCTGGTGAAGGGCACGCTGCGCTGGCGCGGGCGGATCGACTGGGTGCTCGACTCGCTCATACACATCGGGCTCGACCAGGTGCAGCCCTGGATCAAGAACATCCTGCGGCTCGGGGCCTACCAGATCCTGTTCCTCGACCGCGTGCCGCCGCACGCCGCGGTGGACGAGTCCGTGAAGCTCGCGCACAAGTACGGGCACCCCGGCACGGCCGGGCTCGTCAACAGCGTGCTGCGCCGGCTCGTCGAGGAGAAGGACACGATCGTGCCGCCACAGGGCGACGACGTCGAGTCGCTCGCCATCTGGGGCTCGCACCCGCGCTGGATCGTGGAGCGCTGGCTCGCGCGCTTCGGCGTCGAGGCCACGCGCGCGCTGCTGCTGGCCGACAACCGCGCCGTGGCCGTCGGGCTGCGCGTGAACCGGCTGCGCGCGACGCGCGAGCACCTCATCCAGCGGCTGGCCGACGAGGGCGTGACGGCCACGCCCGCGCGTCTCGCCCCGGAGTTGGTGTGGGTGGAGGGCACGCACGCGCCCGGCGCCCTCGACGTCTTCAAGCAGGGCGTGTGCACCGTGCAGGACGAGAGCGAGGCGCTGGTCGCGCGCCTGGTCGCGCCCGAGCCGCACGAGCGGCTGCTCGACCTGTGCGCCGCGCCGGGCGGCAAGAGCACGCACCTCGCCGAGCTGATGGAGGATGAGGGCGAGGTGTGGGCCATGGAGCGCGCCGAGGCGCGCGTGGCCGGGCTCGAGGCCACGGTGGCGCGGCTGGGCACGCACGCCGTGCACGTGGTGCTGGGCGACGGGCGCGTCTATCCGTTCCCGATGCCCTTCGACCGCGTGCTGGTGGACGCGCCCTGCTCGGGCCTGGGCGTGCTGGGACGCCGCGCCGACGCGCGCTGGCGCAAGGGGCCCGAGACGCTGCGCGAGATGCCGCCCATCCAGCTCGAGCTGCTGGCGGCCGGCGGCAAGCGCGCCCGTCCGGGCGGCGTGCTGGTCTACAGCGTGTGCTCCTTCGAGCCCGAGGAGACCACGCAGGTGGTGGAGCGCTTCCTGCGCCAGAACCCCGCCTTCGTGCTGGAGAGCGCCCAGGGGTTCGTGCCCGACGAGGTCGTGGACGGGGACGGGTTCATGCGCGTGCTGCCGCACGTGCACGGCTGCGACGGCGCCTTCGCGGCGCGCTTCCGCAAGACCACATGAGCGACGGAGGCGGACCGGCCGGGCACGGGCGCCACCGGCGCGACCTGGGGCCGCCGCCCGGCATGCGCGAGCGCCGCGGCAAGTACCGCTGGCTGCGCACGCTGCTGCTGCTGATCGGGCTCGCGGGGACCGCCTTCGGCCTCGGGCTCGCGCTCTTCAACGGGCTGCTCATGCCCCAGTTCATCCACCGCCGCGGCGAGGTGCGCGTGCCCGACCTGAAGAGCCTGAGCGAGCAGCAGGCCGAGCAGGCCCTGAGGGCCGTGGGACTGAGGCTCTCGCGCTCCGGCGAGCGCTTCGACACCGCCGTGCCGCGCGGGCTCGTGCTGCAGCAGGACCCGCCGGCACAGACGCCGGTGCGCGCCGGCCGCCGCGTGACGGTGGTCGTGAGCCTGGGCGAGGAGTTCAGCTCGGTGCCGGCGCTGTTCGGCACCTCGCTGCGCGGCGCGCGCATCCTGATCGAACGCGCCGGGCTCAGCGTGGGCGGCGTCACGCGCGCCCCCTCCGAGGAGGTGGGCGACGGGCTGGTGGCCGGCACCGACCCGCCGGCCGAGAGCGTGCTGCCGCGCGGCGGGCCCGTGGGCCTGCTGGTCTCGACCGGGAGCGCGGTCGAGTCCTACGTCATGCCCGAGCTGCTGGGCCGCGACCTCTCCTCCGTGCGGCGCCAGCTCGAGGCCTTCGGCTTCCGCGTGCTGTCTCCCGAGGGCGGGGGCTCGCGCGGCATGGTCATCTTCCAGGATCCCGCGCCCGGCACGCGCGTGGACCGCAGCGCCGTCATCTCCCTGCAGGGCACCGGGAGGTCCTCGACATGAGCGCCATCGTGCATCCGTTCACCGGACCCATCGTCGCGCCGTCACTCCTGTCCGCGGACTTCGCGCGCCTGCCCGAGGCGCTCGCGCTGGTGGACCCCGCGCGCGACTGGGCGCACTGCGACGTGATGGACAACCACTTCGTGCCGAACCTCACCTTCGGGCCGCTCGTCGTGGCGGCGGCGCGCCGGCTCACGACCGCGCTGCTCGACGTGCACCTCATGATCGAGAAGCCCGAGAGCCTGGTGCCGCGCTTCCGCGAGGCCGGCGCCGACCTGATCACCGTGCACGTCGAGGTCTGCGCCGATCCCGCGACCACGCTGGCCGCGGTGAGCGCCACCGGCGCGCGCGCCGGCTTGTCGCTGCGGCCCGGCACGCCGCTGGCCGCGGCCGAGCCCTTCCTCGCCGGCCTCGACCTGCTGCTGGTCATGACCGTGGAGCCCGGCTTCGGCGGCCAGTCCTTCATGGGGGAGATGCTGGACAAGGTGCGGGCCGCGCGGGAGTGGCGCGAGCGGCACGGCGCGCGCTTCCTGATCGAGGTGGACGGTGGCATCGGCCCCGCCACCGCGCCGCGCTGCCGCGCGGCCGGGGCGGACGTGTTCGTGGCGGGCAACGCCATCTACCGGCAGCCGGATCCGAAGCAGGCGCTCGAGGCGCTGCGGGCGGCGGTGCGCTGACGCGCGGCGGCCGCAGCGCGTGCGGCCGCGTGAGCGCGAGGAGGAGGAGAGCATGGCCCGGCTGGACGACGTCCTGAACCCCGACGAGAAGGTCGTGTTCCGCACCCGGCTCCACGGGCTGGCCTGCGCGCCCTTAGCGCTGCTGCTGTCGCTGGTGGGCCTCGCGATCCTCGTCGCGTTCCTGATCTTCGGGCGCCACCTCATGGCGGCCTCGTTCCAGCGCGACCCGCTGCTGGCCTCGATCGCCACGCTCGTGCTGCTGCTGTTCGTGGTGACCCCGCTGCTGGTGGTGCGCTTCCTCGTGTCCACGCACGAGTTCGCGGTCACCGACCGGCGCGTGATCGCCTGCACCGGCTGGCTCAACACGCGCACCGTGGACCTGAGCGTGGCCAAGGTGGAGTCGCTGGTCATCGAGCAGACCGCGATGGGCCGCGTGTTCGGCTACGGCGACGTGAAGGTGGTGGGCACCGGCGGCACGGCCGAGGTGTTCCGCGCCGTGAAGGATCCGGTCGGGTTCCGCAAGGCCGTGAACCTGGCCTCGGACAGGATGGGCGGGAAGAGCAGCGAGGCGTGACCCGCGCGCGGCAGTGGCGTGCGCTACGCCTCGCCGCCCTTCGGGAACGGCGAGAACTGGTCCGCGATCACCCGCCAGCGGCCGTCCTCGCGGATGAGCGCCAGCATGTCGCGGCCTCGCGGCTGGAAGGACCTCCCGTCCATCTCGCATTCCATCTCGTAGAGGTAGGTGACGACGGCGGTGTCGCCGAAGACCTCGACGCGCTCGTCGCGCGTGCGCCACGAGTGGATTCGCACCGTCCCGGCGTAGCGGGACCAGGCGGCGACGCAGGCCTCGCCGCCCACGAGGGGCAGGTCGTCGGCGGGCGTGATGGCCACCATCCTCGGGTGGAAGTAGCCGTTGAGCTCGCGCGGGTCGCCCGCCGTCCAGCAGCGGTTCATGGTCTCGACCGTGGTCCAGACTTCGCGTTCGGCGTCAGTCATGGTCCTGGTTCCTGGGTGTCTGCGTGGGTGGTGCGGCCGGTCGGCCGCGCCCTGCGGGGTCCGGATGCTGTGGCCGGCCGGCCCGACTGTCCAGCGCGGGGCGCCGAACGCGGGCCCGGATGCCCCGAGCGGCCGCTGCGGGGGTGCTCCACTGCCGCACCTTGCCACGGTTTCATGCCTCTCGCCCCCTGTGTTACTTTCCCTCGCCTCTTTGCCGACGGAAAGGACCCGTGTTCGAAGCACTCACCGACCGACTCCAGGGCATCGTCCGGAACCTGACCGGGCAGGCGCGGATCACCCCCGAGAACATCCGCGACAGCCTGCGCGAGGTGCGCCGGGCCCTGCTCGAAGCCGACGTCCAGGTCGGGGTGGCGCGGGACTTCGTCGCCCGGGTCGAGGCCCGGGCCGTGGGCGAGGAGGTGCTGAAGAGCCTCACCGCCGGCCAGCAGGTGGTGGGGATCGTCCGGGACGAGCTGGTGAGCCTGCTGGGGCACTCGCCGGTCACGCTGGCCGGCTCGCCGCACGTGCCGACTGTGGTGCTGCTCGCGGGCCTGCAGGGCTCGGGCAAGACCACCTTCGCCGGCAAGCTCGCGGTGTGGTTGAAGGCGCGCGACCGGTCTTCGACCGGTGCCCGGCGCACGCTGCTCGCGAGCGTGGACGTGTACCGGCCGGCGGCCGTGGACCAGTTGGAGCGCCTGGCGGAGCAGGCGGGGGCGGGCTTCTGGCGCGCGCCCGAGGGCACGCCGCCGGTCGAGATCGCGCGCGGGGCGCTCGAGCAGGCGCGCACGCGCGGCTTCGATTTCCTGGTGCTCGACACCGCGGGGCGGCTGCAGATCGACGAGCCCATGATGGCCGAGCTGGACGAGGTCAAGCGGGCCGCGCGGGCGCACCAGGTGATGCTGGTGATGGACGGGATGACGGGGCAGGAGGCGGTGCGCATCGGGCGCACCTTCGCCGAGCGGACCGGCGTGGACGGCCTCGTGCTGACCAAGATGGACGGCGACGCGCGCGGCGGGGCCGCGCTGTCGCTGCGGCAGGTGACGGGCAAGCCCATCCTGTTCCTGGGCGTGGGCGAGAAGCTCGACGGGCTGGAGACGTTCGACCCCCAGCGGCTGGCGGGACGCATCCTGGGCATGGGCGACGTCGTCGGACTCGTGGAGCGGGCGCGCCAGGCGGTGGACGAGGACGAGGCGGCGCGGCTGACCGAGAGGATGCGCCGCTCGGAGTTCACGCTGGAGGACTTCCTCGAGCAGTTGCGCCAGGTGAAGAAGATGGGGCCGATCGAGGAGCTGGTGAAGATGCTGCCCGGGGTGAGCCCGGCGGCTCTGGAGCAGGCGAAGCCCGACACCGGGAAGTTCAAGCGGTACGAGGCCATCCTGCTCAGCATGACGCGCAAGGAGCGGCGCACCCCGCGGGTGATCGACGGCAGCCGGCGGCGCAGGATCGCCGCGGGCAGCGGCACCCGGGTGAGCGACGTGAACGAGCTGCTCAGGGACTTCGAGCAGGCGCGCACACTGATGAAGCGTCTCAAGCACGGGCCACGCGGGCTCGCCGGACTGCGGCGGGGCCGCGGGTAACACGCGGACACGACGACACAGAGGAGGATTCCAGAATGGCGGTGGTGATCCGTCTCATGCGGGCCGGCGCGAAGAAGCGGCCCTTCTACCGTTTGGTGGCGGCGGACTCGCGGCGGCAGCGCGACGGGCGCTTCCTCGAGATCCTGGGGCACTACAACCCCATCAGCCAGCCCTTCGAGCTGGTCGTGCACCAGGACCTGGTGCAGAGGTGGCTCGACAACGGCGCGCAGCCCTCGGAGCAGGTGGCCTCGCTGCTGCGCTCCGCGGGCATGACGCTGGGCAAGCCCTCGAAGCCGACCAAGAAGGCCGCGCCCGCGGCGAAGGCGCGCACGCGCCGCAAGCCGCGCCCGGTCAGCGAGCGCAAGCAGAAGGCGCAGGCGGCCAAGGCCGCGGCGCTCAAGGCCGGCAAGACCGTCGTGAAGAAGGGCACCAAGAGGAAGACGGCGGAGAAGAAGTAGCCGTGTCCTGGCAACGTCCCCCGGGCCCCGCCACGCGCGGGCCCGGGCGCGCGGAGGCGCACCTGTCCCCGACCTCCCGTCGCATCGCCCTTCTCGCGCCCCTCGCCGCGGGGCTCCTCGCCCTCCTGCTCGTGTCCGCCTGCGGGCGCGACCTCAGGCGGGAGGAGGCCGCGCAGCAGGCTCGTTCCCAGGCCCTGATCGATCAGGGCAACGCCTTCTACCGCGCCGGGGACTTCGGGAACGCCGCCAAGCGCTACGCCGCGGCCGTGGTCACCAAGAAGGACGACCCCGCCGCGTACTTCGGCCTCGGCATGGCGCTCACCAGGCTGGGGCGCGACGAGGAGGCGCGCGCCGCGTACGCCCAGGCGCGCACGCTGGCGCAGGAGGCGCGTGAGGCGCACGAGGAGCGCAGGGCGCGCATCGAGCGCGAAGAGCGTCTCGTGCGCGAGGCCGACTCGACGCGCACGCGGTGACGCTGGGCCACCGCGTCCGGCTGGCGGCGCGCGGTTGCGCGGCCAGCCGCTCGCCATCCACGGCCGGATCCACTGCCTCGACGACGGGCTGCGCCGCGGCCTGCGAATGAGGGCTTGCCGCGCGAGACGCCGCGCGGCAGGATGTGGACATCACGCCGGTGCGCGGGAGGCTGCGCCGGTGGGCGCCGCGCCGGCGGGAGCGCGCGGCCCGAGCCGCGAAGGACGCGACGAGAGCACGGAGGATCTCGAGACCATGGACGTCGCCACCGGACTTCTGAGTCGCGCAAGGAGGATGCTGCCCGAGGGACCCAAGGCACTCCTGCGCCGCTTCCTCGTGCGCAAGGTGGCGCCCTACGACGAGCACGAGCTGGGCGTGTACGTGCTCCAGAGGGCCGAGGAGTTCTGCAAGGGACGGGGCGGCCACCCCGAGGCGCTGCAGGCGGTCCGCCTCCGCAAGAGCATCCTGCGACAGAGGCATCTCGAGCACACGAGCGAGGCCCACCAGTACCTGCAGACGGCCTTCATGCCGGACTACGAGCAGAGCCTCTTCGAGTACTACCAGCAGCAGCAGTTCCTCATGCTGCTCGCCTTCCTCGGCTACCCGTTCCGGGGCCCCGGCTGCCTCTGCTCCCACGTGGATCCCTTCCTGGTCGCGAGCTCCAGGTTGCCCGGGATCAGGGCGCTGGACTACGGGGCCGGGATCCCCTACGGGCTCATCCATCTGCTGCGCACCTGCCCGGAGAAGATCGAGTCGATCACCATCGTCGACCTCGATCTCGTGCACACGGAGCTGTCCGAGTACATCCTGTCGCAGCTCGCCCCGGACAAGGAGATCACGTTCCTGAGGATCACCGACGCGGAGAGCGTGCCCGACCTGGGTGGCAGGGCATTCAATCTCATCTACGGGAAGGACATCTTCGAGCACGTCCACGATCCCGAACGGCTCCTCCGGGTCATGCTGGACCGGGCCGCGCCTTCCTGCCTCGCGTACTTCGACATCAGGGATCACGGGGCGAAGTACCTCCAGCACGTCCATCCGCAGCTGTCGCACCTGTCCCGGGTCGTCTGCGAGCGCTCCTTCAAGTCGGATGGGCAGGTGGGCGGGCTCTCGGAGTTCGTCAGGAACGCATAGACGCGCGCGGCGGCGGGCCGGACCGTCGTCCCGCGTGCCCGGTCCCGTCCGCGCCTCCGCTTTCCCTCCGCCGGGCCGCCATTGTAGTCTGCGCACGGGAGCGCCATCCCCATCCTCTCCAACCGGACGGGACCCATGCACGATCTGAAGTTCCTGCGCAACCACCGCGAGCGCGTCGAGGCCGGCGTGGCCCTCAAGGGCATGACCGTGGACCTGGCGCGCTTCTACCAGATCGAGGAGCGCCGCCTCGCGGTGCTGCACGAGGGCGAGCAGCTCAAGGCCCAGCGCAACGCGGCCAGCGAGGAGATCGCGCGCCGCAAGATGGCGGGCGAGCCGGCCGAGGACGAGATCCGCGCCATGCGCGAGGTGGGAGAGCGCATCAAGTCGCTCGACGCCGAGCTCAAGACCCTCGAGGAGGAGAGCACGGCGCTGGCGGCGTGGATCCCCAACCTGCCGCACGAGAGCACCCCGCCGGGGAAGGACTCCACGCAGAACCAGGTGAAGCGCGAGTGGGGTGAGCGGCGCGCCTTCGAATTCGAGCCGCTGCCGCACTGGACGCTGGCCACCCGGCTCGGCCTGCTCGACTTCGACCGGGCGCCGAAGATCTCGGGCTCGGGCTTCCTGCTCTTCACGGGGCGCGGGGCGCGCCTCGAGCGCGCGCTCATCAACTTCATGCTCGACTTCCACACCACCCGCCACGGCTACACCGAGGTCTCGCCGCCGCACGTGGTGCGGCGCGCGGCGCTGTTCGGCACGGGGCAGCTGCCCAAGCTCGAGGGCGACATGTACCTGGTCGGCGAGGACGACCTGTTCCTGAACCCGACGGCCGAGGTGCCGGTCACCAACATCCACCGCGACGAGGTGCTGGAGCCGGGCATGGTGCCGCGCTACCTCACGGCCTACTGCGCCTCGTACCGGCGCGAGGCCGGGGCCTACGGGGCCGACACGCGCGGCATGACCCGCGTGCACCAGTTCGACAAGGTGGAGTGCGTCAAGATCGTGCCGCCCGAGACGTCCTACGACGAGCACGAGACGCTGGCGCGGGACGTGGCCGACATCTTCGAGGCGCTGGAGCTGCCCTACCGGGTGGTGCTCCTGTGCAGCGGCGACCTCTCGTTCGCCGCCGCCAAGTGCTACGACTTCGAGGTCTGGGCGCCGGGCGCCAAGGCCTGGCTCGAGTGCTCCTCGTGCTCGAACTTCGAGGACTTCCAGGCGCGGCGCATGAACATGCGCTGGCGGCGCGCGGCGGGGGCGAAGCTCGAGTATCCGCACACGCTCAACGCCTCGGGCGTGGCGCTGCCGCGCACCTTCGCGACCCTGCTCGAGAACCATCAGACCGCGGCCGGGGGCGTGCGCATCCCCGCGGCGCTGCGGCCCTACCTGGACGGCCTCGAGGAGATCGTGCCCGAGGGGTGAAGAAGCGAGCCCTGTTCCCGCCCGAGGCGCGGCTGCGCGGGACACGAGCCGGGGTGCTGCGCACCTCGGTCTTCCTGGGCAGCGTGCTGTTCGTCGTCTCGGTGTTCCTGTTCGCGAACCAGACCATCGCCCGGCTCACCCACGAGGTCGAGACCACCTCGCTGGTGCTGGCGCGTTTCTGCGCGCTGGCCACGTTCCCCGCGACGCAGGATCCGCAGCTGCAGCGCATCACGCGCGAGATCGTGGCCAGCATCGACTTCCCGCTCATCATCACGGATCCCGAGGGCTACCCGCGCGCCTGGCGCAACACGGCCGTGGAGCCCGAGCTGGTGCCCGCCGCCTCCATCGACAGCCTGCGCGAGGGCCTGCCGCTCTCGCCGGTGATCCGCGCCCGCATCGAGCGGGTGCGCGCGGAGGCGGTGGCCCTCGACAGGCAGAACAAGCCCCTGCTCATGGCCCAGCCGGGCGGTCGCGACACGCTCGGCGCCGTGCACTACGGTGCGCCGGTCGTGCTGGAGCTGCTGCGCTGGATGCCCGCCACGACCGTGGCGGGAGTCATCCTGCTCCTCTCGCTCGGGCTGTGGGGTCTGGCCGGCATCCGCGCGGCCGAGAAGCGCACCATCTGGGTGGGCATGGCGCGCGAGACCGCGCACCAGCTGGGCACGCCGCTCTCCTCGCTCATGGGCTGGGTCGAGTTGCTGCGGTCCCACGCGGAGTCGTCGCCGCCGGGCCCGAGCGTGCCGGTGCCGCGGGACGAGCTGGAGGAGACGCTGGCCGACATGGAGCGCGACGTCGAGCGTCTCAACAAGGTGGCCCAGCGCTTCAGCCACGTGGGCTCGGCCCCGCACCTCGTGCTGCAGGACGTCGCGCCGGTGGTGAGCGAGGCGGTGCAGTACGTGCGCCGCCGGCTGCCGCAGGACGAGGGCCGCGGGGTGGTGCGCGAGCGTTACGAGGAGGTGCCGCCCATCAACCTCAACCGCGAGCTGCTGGAGTGGGCGCTCGAGAACCTGCTCATCAACGCCGTCTCGGCGCTGGACAAGACGCCCGGCGTGATCGAGGTGGCGGTCGAGCGCCGCAAGGAGACGGAGGCGGTCGAGGTCGTGGTCAAGGACAACGGCCGGGGCATGACGCCGGCCGAGCAACGCCAGGCCTTCGAGCCCGGCTACACCACCAAGCAGCGGGGGTGGGGCCTGGGGCTGGCGCTGGCGCGCCGCGTGGTGCAGGAGTACCACGGCGGGCGGCTCTTCGTGCGCGAGAGCGCCCCCGGGCGCGGCACCACGATGGTGATCAGCTTCCCGACGTAGCCGAGTGGCGGGGCCGGCCGCGCCGAATGGCACGCGGCGGGGCGCAGACACGGCCCGGGGAGCGAGCGTGTTTCTAGAGTAGCCGCTCCCCGGGCCGTGCAAGCCCCGCCGCCCGACATGCGGGCACTCGGCGGGGGCGGCGGGACTCGCACGGACGGGAAGGCGGCTACTCCAACGACACGCTCGCCCGACCCACCCGTGCGAGTCCCGCCTTTCTCACGCCTCCACGCCGGTCGTGTCGGGAGCGGGCGCGGCGCGCTTGGGCGGCTTGGGCGCCGCACGCGGAGTCCGCGGCGCGGGGGTCGCTCGTGGCGCCGGCGGCGCGGGCGCGATCCGTGACGGGGCCGGCGCCGGCGGCGCCGGCGCGGCCTCCAGGGCCGAGCCCGGGAGGGCCTCCAGCCGGATCCTCCCGTCGCTGGTGTGCATCTCGAGCAGCGGACCGCCGCCGTTCATGCGGCCGCGCAGCGTGTGGCTCCTGAAGCCCCCCGAGGTCTCGACCGGCAGGCCCACCCAGACGCTGCCGTCGCCCGAGTGCAGATCGAGGTCCGCGGGCAGAGTGCGCGGGACACGCAGCGTCAGGCTGCCGTCGCCGCTGCGCAGGATCCAGCCCGAGGCGAGACGCGAGCCCTCGAGCGCCGTCGCCTCGATGCGGCCGTCGCTGGTGCTCGCCTCGAGCCGGTCGAAGCGGCCTTCGAGCCGCATGCCGCCGTCCCCGGAGCGCGCCTGCAGGGCACCGTCGAGCCCGGTCCCCTCGATGTGCCCGTCGGAGGTGCTCAGGTTCATCTCGCCGCGCACGCCCTCGGCCCGGATGTTCCCGTCGCCGGAGTGCACGTGGATGGCGCCGGCGAGCGGCCCGAGGCTGACGCTGCCATCGCCCGTGGCGATGTCGACGTCCGCGTCCCGCGGCAGCATCACCTCGATGCGCGTCCAGCGCGCGCCGAAGTTGAAGGACCAGTGGAAGCGCGGCTCGCGCACCTCGCATTCGACGCGCGCTCCGTCCTGGCGCGCCGTGACGCTGATGCCCCGCGGGCCGATGCTCCATCCGTGCGTGGTGACGCGCACGCCGACGGCGGCGCGGTCCCAGGGCGTGACGTGGACGCTGGCGTCGTCGGTCTGCAGGACGAACTGGGGACGGCCGGTGACGGGGTAGGTCTTCTCCCACACGTCCGCCGCGGCGGGCGCCGCGGCGACGAGGGCGAGCACGAGGACGAACAGGGCATGGCGAGGCATGGTCGAACCCTCCGGGGTGGCGATCATGTCTACGCAGGGCGGGCTGCCGGGGTTGCGCCGCGGCCGTCCGGCCCGCGCGCCCCCGCTCCAGCCCCCGGCCGGCGCGGGGGCGGGGGCGGGCG
>Ga0315295_10002681_pt1 | contig 15049 bp, 16 predicted proteins | sample YL17G14_0_MG_FD_204453 | JGI IMG/M metagenome (GOLD analysis project Ga0315295, IMG submission 204453) | Sediment microbial communities from Yellowstone Lake, YNP, Wyoming, USA - YL17G14_0 | ecosystem: Environmental > Aquatic > Freshwater > Lake > Sediment | place: USA: Wyoming | collected...
GAACCTTGACAATAACTCCGGAGGAACAATAACAGTTCAAGAAGCCGGAGTAATTGGATACAACAGCGGAAGCGGGTGGTACTTCCTTCTCGCAAGAGATATTACGGGTGCGATTGCGATCGGAAATACAAAGACCTTTGTGGCCACTTACACCTATCAGACAACTGTTTAAAAAAAAGAAGCCACAGGATGGCCCAGGTTAAACGAACAAGAAGGGGTGAATGGTATAGCATAGGCAAAAAGAGAGGAAAACATGAGCGAAAGCGGGGGGCGAAAGATTATCGTGATTTACGAAAAGAGTTCTGGAAAAGTGAAAGGGGTTAAAATGACCGGTGACATTCACCGGAGAAGAGAACTTTCAGAGGCGTGCGGAGGAATTCCACACGGGGAGCTTGGATTTACCAGGGAGCCCAGGGGGGTGGAAATTGATATAGAAAATGATACCTGCAAGTGCGTGATAAAAGGAGAGCCCCTTATGCTTTTTGGAAAAGACGGGCTTGCTAAATTCCAAAAAGTTGTAATCAAAGAAGCAAGGGAGGAGATTAAAAAAAGTGAAGGTATATTTATTGATCCGAGAAGTGGGTTGGGTGACTGGATTTTGGGGGCGGAGTGTGCGGCGGGCGCCCGGGAACTTTATCAAGGGAAAAGGGTGATTATCGGCGGAGCTGCAAAATACAAAGAGCTATACGATCACCTCGAGGCAAAGTTCGAGTGGGGCGGGGCATGGGGCGATGGGGCGAAGTTTAAAGGAATTTATTATGTCGATCAAAGAGTGGGATACCAGTTCGACCCCAGGGGAGGGAATTTCGGCCACGTTGCGAAATATGGGGTTTACCTTGGAGCCGAAGAACTCAAGGGAAGAATTAAATTAATTTGGGGCTATGGAGAAAGAGAAGAATATTTGAAAGAGATAGGAACAACGGAAAGGGTGATGAATAGACCCATTCTTGGAATACACATAAAAAGTGCCTCGAGTCATACAAGGTCATGGAATAAAAAAAGCGCTAATGAGGTTGCAGAAAAGTGGCTTTCAGAATACGGAGGGAGTGTAATATTTTTTGCAGAGAAAAACAAAGGCGAGGGATATCCGGAAAGAATATGGAACATTGAACCAGGTATCAGAGAAATTAAACTGGCAGCCATAATAAGGGAATGTAATATTTTGGTTTGTATTGATTCCGGACCGCTTCATCTTGGGAGGATCCAGGGGGTAAAAGAAATTTGTTTGTGGGGCGGGACTAGGCCGGGGATAGTATTAGGTCGTGACATCGGAGAAAATGATATAATTGGAGAGGGAGGCTGCGGGTACAAGGGATGCCATTCATGTGATAAACCAAAAGCATTGTGCATGGAGGCGATTAAAGTAACGGATGTTTGGGAAAAAATAAAAGGGGTGATGTATGCAGAAAGAATTTGATTTAATAAACAAGATTTTGGGGACAATACGCCCCTTTAAAGCCGTGGAAGTTTATCCAAAGCTCTACCAGGGGTCAATGATCTTTACGAAGGAAGATATAAAAGAGGTCAATGACCTAAAAATAAAAACAGTGATTGACCTTGAGGGAGGCTTCGACCCGGACATGAACTTTTTAGAGTCCTATCTATACTGGCCGATACGTGATGTCCCGTGGCTTCCAGACAAAGAAAGTCTTTTTACGATCGGAGTGTACGGGGCAAGCGTAGTATCATCCAAAAGAAGGCTGCTGGTACATTGTAGGCAAGGCCTAAACAGGTCCGGGCTTGTGTGCGGGCAAATTATGTCAATCCTTGGGATGAAGGGAACTGACATTGTAAAAGAAATTACCAGTAAGGTTAAATTTGGATTATGGAACCCGGTATTTAGAGAATATATTAAGGAATTGTAAGAAGGGTTAGGGGCGGGAAATGGAATTGGGGTTTCAGCTTTTAGATGCGGTTATGAGATTTATCGAAAGGGTTGGCTTCCCTATTTTCGTGGCGGTGTGGATACTGATAGTCCAAAACAAAGCGATTGAAAAACTAACAGTGGCAATAAATGCCTTGACAACAGCGGTGAATAGTGATAAGTTGCTCGAAAGTTTTAAAAAGAAGGGAGGTGATTAAAAATGGCGAGAGTAAGCGGACCCTTTTTATCGGTTGACGCAAGTGGAAAATTTGCAGGTTTATTGGTAGCCTCGATCTGGAAAGGTCGAAACTACATGAGAGCATATTTCGTACCAACGAAAAGCTTATTGCCGCAATGCGAAGCGGCAAGGGATATGTTTAAGGCAGCCGTCGAAGGCTGGCAGGCCCTTGGGGGCACCTATGTCGACGATTGGAATCTTGCTGCACAAGACGTGTATCCTCCGATCAGCGGGTTTAACTACTATGTAAGTCAGTATATCTTACAAGCAGGAGAGCCCTCGATCCCAGAGGTAGCGCCCAAAAAGTCGAAGGTGATCCACAACAGGTAAACCTTTTCAAGATGTGGGGGGGTAAAATGAAAGATAGTCAAAAAAAAAGCGGACTCCGCTTAAAAACGGGAGCCCGCTTTTTTTGTGAAAGGAGGTGAAAAGAATGGGATGGTCGACCGGGGAAATAATACAATTTGCTACAATCATTATTCCACTCGTGGATCAAGTCATCAAATGGGTTGAAAAACTATTCCCCAGGAGCGAAGGGCAAGGGAAAAAGAAAAGAGCCCTTTCAGTAATCAAGGCTGTTCTTCCTGAAGGAAGAGAAGGAGGAATAGAAGGGGAACAGGTTATATCTAACCTAATCGACTCAAGGGTAGCAATGATGAATGAAGCAAGGGTATTCAAACACCACGAAAAAGCAAAGGCGTAAAAAGGAAAAGGGTAGCCCGCCCACTCACCGACTCCAGCCACCTTATTGGTGGTCCCCCCAAAAAGAGAAGGGAGGGGCGGGCAACCCACTGTAATCAAAACAAGAAAGATATGATTTCAACAAGTTATCCACATGTAAAAAAGTTTGTGAAATAGAAAAAATCCCAAATCAAAACAAAGGGTTGTATGAGTTATAAACAGGAATTCCACAACAATTCCACACTACAAAAGGGGGCTGAAAAGGACAGTAAAAAGGGGGCGAAAGATGGGTAACCTGAATGAGTCCGATAATATTAATTATGTCACCTTTGGGGCTGTTTGTAGGAAAAAGGCCTTTTGGAGGGGTGGGGGGGCATGTAAGTGCCCAGAAAGAAAAAGGAGCGGGTGGGGTGAAAATGTTTTTTTTCCCCCATCTTACATAACAAGGGTTCCCGGAAGTTTGTGAAGGACGAATTATGTTAACCTTGACAAAAAGGCAAACCTTGACAAAATGTCCCAAACGGGAGCTTGTGACCGGGGATTTCAACAAAATTTTTGTCTTACGGCGGAGCCGTAGTAAGTATATACGTCAGTATAAAGGAATTAGGATAGTAATTGGAAAAAGGTGCTGCCACAAAGCTGGCAGGACGAGAAAAACATTTTTTAATTTTAAGAGTCGCTACGCTCCACATTTAAGGAATAGGGTTTTTTAAAAAATGAGTGCAAATTTAGTAAGCCTAAAAAAACGAAGGCATAGAGAAACCCCGGATTATGTTACGAAGATTTTAAGAGAAATCGAAGTCAAGCTTTTAAAGAAAGAGATTTTTATTTGTGCACCTGCAAGGGTGATTGATGAAATTATTGAAGCCAGAATTAAAGGGAAGGTTTATCTTTTACGGAGGTTGGTCCGGTGCGGGAAGGGGTGTCAAGGTTGCCCACACGGACCGTACTGGTACGGGTACTACCGGGGGCGCGGGAGCTTTATTTCATTTTATGTTGGAAAGGATCTGCCGCCAAGGTTTTTAGAAGCACAAAAAATTAAAATTATTTTAAAGAAAGGAACCACAGAATTTAAAAGAAAAGAAGAAGGGGGGTGAAAAGGAAAATGATTTACAACAAAACAAAAAATGAAAAAGAAGCGGGGATGCTAAAGGCAGTTGTGGCAGGGATGGATTTAAGGGAATTAAGAACAGCGCTAACCGGAATAGTGGGGTGGTTGGGAAAAACGGAATGGATCAAGATGACAGAAGTGGAGTATATAATTTCCGAATCAAAAAGGAGATAAAAAAATGGAAAACCTAGAACTTAAAATAACGGAGTATCGTGAAAAGCTCACATGTCCATGTGGGTGCAATGGAAATTTAGCTGATGATGAATTCGTAATGAAGTTGATTTTTGCACAGGGGGTTTATGGAATGATTTTTAATTTTACAAGTGGGTACAGGTGCACAAAACATAATACGGCCGTTGGAGGGCACATTGATAGTGCCCACCTATACGGAGAGGCGGCAGACCTTTTCTATAGAACAGAGATTGAATGCTTTTTAATTGTCAAGGCGTTGGTAGGGGCGGGGTTTGACAGGATCGAAATACTAGACCTTGCGGACGGGATCGCCAAAGGAAAAGGCGGGGCCCACATCCACGTGGATCAGCACCATAAAAAGCGGGTCCCATGGCTTCATGTGGCAAAATACCGGTAAAAAATTGGAGACTTGCGTTTTAAAGGCACCAAAAACAACGCCAATGGAAAAATAGGTCAATGTTAAAATACCTGTAAAGTTGAAATGGTTTCCGCAACTTGGAATGTTGAAGCCACCACTTTTTAAAAAGTGGGTGCGTAGGGTTGGTTGAACCACCTCCAAGAAACGCCACAGAGGTGGCGTAGTGATCAAAGAGAAGGGTAAGATCCAAGGCCCAAGGTAACCGGATGGAGGTCAAGCCCCCCGGACCCCGGCAAGGGAGTGAAAGTAACCGTGACTCATCCTCGACGCGGAAACGAGTGAAAGTAACCGTGACTCATCCTCGACGCGGAAACGAGTGAAAGTAACCGTGACTTATCCTCGACGCGGAAACGAGTGAAGGTAACTTTCACTCGTCCTCGAGGCGGATACGAGTGCAGGTAACTTTCACCCAGGGATCCCGGGTTTTTTTTCCCACACCGCCGCACACGTCGGGGGGGGTGTGCTGCCGCAAACCTAATGGCACAGAAGGGGCGGGCTATGCCCCACTAAAGGGCAGAAGAAATAAACAAAGCCTTTGCCACCAAGAGGGGGGCACGGCCTGCGAAGGCCGGCAAGCCGCCCAGACATCGAGGGCGGCTGTTACTGCGAACCAAATGGCACCATCCTTCCGGCAATCCAGAAACGGGTTGGTTTGTTCTTTTTCTTTAAGCGAGGCCTTTGCGGAGCGAGGGATACGGGTGACGGGGGGTTGGGGGGACCCGTCAACCAGGAGGGTGCCCCCCTTATTTCCCCCCCCCAGATAAAAATGACCCTTACCTTAAAGGCGAAGGGATAGGCCACACCCAGAAGCGCCGATAGCGCAAAAAAATTTTTCGGCGCTGGCGGGTTGGCCGTAAGACCTGCGACAACCGGAGGGGGGTTAAGAGGAGGGGGTCTGGGGGAGGAAGTTAAGGGGGGCACCGTTTAGACCGAGCGGAGCAATCCCCACAATGATCCGGCTCGATTCGCTGATGTTAGCGAATCGAGACCGGCTACCTTCAATGTTTACGGTTGCGGGATTTCTTTTTTCAGGTGCCCAGGGTGCGGAGGTTGCGGGTGAATGATGGCGTGGGATTTGAGCGATCAAAAGGTGGGGGGCGGCTCCCCCCCCTTACAAAAAAAGCGAAATGACAAGCCATGATTCAAGGCGCTCCAATCAAAGAGCCCCGGTCTTCGGGGCGGTTTGTGACGCCGGCCCGCAACCGGAGCAGTACAGGCAACGAACGGGGTGGAGGCGCTTTGCGACTCCGACCCCGCTACAGGCTTTGGACCTTAATTCCTGTTTTAGTGAGCCCGGGGATCCCACCAGGGTTGAATTTGGTTTATAAATCCCCAAACTCTTCCTTTACCGAGGTATTCCCGTTTTCTTTTACTTCCCTTTTTAGTCGGCCCAATATCAATTTTTTAAAAAAAGTGATATAAGGGAAATCATGTCAATCGAATGGCAGAGAACAATGACACCCTTCAAGGTCCTTGGGGTGCAAGATGCGCGGGGGTGTGTTCCAAAGGAGGTCACGACTTTGCTGGGGGGCGGTGATGAAAAGTATTATTTTAAAAACAATTATGGAAAAGTATTCCTTGTCAAAAACCATAACGTGAAGCCACCGATTATCGGAGCCGTTGCGGCTGCGGATCAAAAAATGAAAGACGCAAGAATTGCATGGAAGGGGTTGAGCCAATCAGAAAAAGAAACATGGGGCAAGCATAAATTTGCCAGAGCCCGGAACATTCCAGGGCGAGCGGCCTTTATTAGTTATTTTATAAGGGATAAAATTTGACAGACTTCCAAATATTTAAAGAAGGGTTTGGGGATGTAAGCGGGACTCCGCTACAGACGAATTTCTATATCCGGATTTTAGAGCTTGCAAGGAAATCAAAAAAATCAATTAACCTGATTCAATACGTTTTCGGAATTTCGGAAAATAGGGAATGGCAGCGGAGCAATAAATTTTTAAAGGCGCTCGTTGAAGCAAAAAGAAGAGGGGTTGAGATAAGGGTGATATTTGATAGACCCCGGGTCCATGCACCAAACACAAAAACCAATATCAAATGCGCTCTCCGGTTAAAAGAATTCGGGATTGAAACCAGGGCGCTTGCAATCCACAAAACGCTTCACCTAAAAATGGTTATTTTCGATCGGGAAATTTTTCTTGCAGGATCCCACAACCTGACAAACTCAAGTCTATATTCGCCCTTTGAGCTGTCCTTTGAATATTCAGGAAAAGAAATTGTCGGTGCAGCAGAGTGCTATTTTTTAAGGCTATGGAACGAAGGGATCAGTGAACCCTTTTTCGAGTCCGTCGAAAAGATGGGGAAAGCGAGGATCTAATTGAAAGAGAAAGATTTCTCACAACACGGGGAACAAAAGTTACTTAAAGAATGGTTTAAAAAGCACAGACCGAAGAACAGATTTCTAGTTGACGTCGGGGCATATAGCACAGAGCTATCAAACACGTATAGGTTTTTAAAAGAGGGATGGGAGGGAATATTAATCGAACCCAACGAAGAAAAATACTGGGGTTTAATGAGAGCTACAAAGGGGTTAAAAGCAGTAGTTGTGCATGGGGGGGCAGGGTCAAGCGCGGTACGGCTTCCCTTGTATATCCATACGGTCGGGGGGCATGACTCTTTTTTAAAAGATTGGGGGCACTCGGAGCTAACAGGAGAAACACCACTCGTCAACGTTTGGCCACTAACAGAAATTTTAAGGGATTGGGGGGCACCGTCCAGGGTGGACCTTATTTCAATCGATACCGAAGGGATGGATGAAGAAATAATGAAATGCTTTTTCAAAGACGGGAAATATAGGGCAACGGTTATTGTAACAGAGGCGGAAAGCTACAAGGACGGGAAAGGGCTTTTCGGTAAATATGGGTACAGGTTGTTGGCGCATCTTGGTGACAAGGTTTTCGGGAATGATATTTTTGTGAGTATGATTTAAAGGATATAGGGAATGGCCATTGTAAAAAATCAAGACTTACCTTTAGAAGAAATCGAGGATCAACTGGACCCGCCTATACCATTTGATGATCAGTACCGGAGGTCACTATCCGAAGGTATTTCCCACCCAGGCCACCAGGTCGGAGACGAAACCGTAACTTTTAGTAAAAAGGAAAGTCGACCAGCGGAACGATCGACAAGCGAATTCAGTAAACCTTCAGGGAGGGAGGCTTGGAGGGAGAAGTTCAAAGAATGCCTCAATTGCTGGGGTAGGCAAGTGGATACGGATGACCTAATTGATGAGTGCGGAAGTGCAGGGAGCCGGCATTATATAACCCCATGGGTTTACGTGCCGGGGGCGACAAATACCTTTTTTAATGAATTTATGAAAGACTGCTTAAACTTTGCAATAAGTAATCCAGGAGAAAAACAGGTCGTATGTGAAGACCTTGACATTACACCAGTGAGCTTTGAAATTTGTGGAGGTCAATACCAAGAATTTGAAGTCCATAACGGGAACGGCGGTCACCTGACAGGATGGCCATGCGGGGATTACGTTGATGGATTGACATGGGAAGCACCGGAAAATATGGAGGACTGCCCGCCCGTCATTTACCTTGAGTTTATTGATTTAGATGGAAGAAAGGTTTGTTCAATCGGAACAGCAAAGAGCGAAGAAGAATGCTGCTGCACCGATAATCCAGAGGTGAGCATAATTTATACGAGCCTAACGATCGGGTGCGGAGAAGAACAAGAATTGAGCATTGACCCAGGGACCCCAGGATGTGAGCCCTATAATTGGGAGCTTACCGGGGGCGGAGAAATTTCAGGGACTTCGGGAGAGGCAATAACTTATACGGCACCAGAAACCAATATTGATTGTCAAAGTAACGCGACGGTTAAAGTTACCGATCGGTGCGGGAAAAGCGCACAGATCCAAATGGGAATAAATTGTAAAAGTGGGGATGAAATTGCCTTTGTGAGATTTAATTGTGAGACCGGAGTTGATACGTGGGGTTGGTCCTTTTGTAAAGGGAGTTCACAATTAGAACAGACGAAGGCATGGAAATTAATTGAGGAACGTTATAATTGTGCAGGGGAGTATATAGATTTTGTAGAATCGAATGAGATATCTTGTGCGGGATGGGGAAAGGATTGCTCCGAGTTTATGGCAATGGCAAAAGCGGGAAACCACTGTAGCATGAATCATTGGGGATGTGTAGAATCCGAATGCTGCGAAGAAGGAAGACAATGGTGTTTTAAAGATAACACACACCAATGTTCAATGAGCGAGGAATGTTTTACACATCCAGAGGTTGGGGACGTATGGGATTTTAGAACAGAAGAAATGAAAGGAGAGGGTTGCTGTCCGATTAATCCCTTTACGGGGCTGCCCTTTTAAGGAGGAATATGAATTACGATCCTTGTCCGCAAAAAATTATTGAAGTGATTTTAAAAGCAGGGAAATTTATAAGGGAAATAAAGGGGCTGGAAGAAGAGAAAAATATTTCAACCCTTTTAAAAGAAACAAGTCAACAATTAGGAATAAGAGTAATGGAAATGAATTCAAAAAAAGATGGGGGGCGACTACCGGGACCCCATGAAATGAAAAGAAAAGACGGAAAGCCACTGGTGCCCTTACAAACATGCGAAAATTGTGGATTAGACGGAGTTGAAATATTTAGCATTTGCAAGGGGTGCGTTGAATCAGAAAAGGGGTTTTATAAAACAAAACTGGTATGCAGGGAATGCGGAGAAAAAACAATGTCAAGAAAATTTTACGCACAATGGTTGAGTGAATTAGGAATTGACTTTAGAGGAGGGATGAAGATAGATTATGGAATTAAGACAATTACAGACGAAGGAATTAAATAGATGGCAATTATAGATAGACCCCTTTACGGAGACGAAGCAAGGGGAAGAATTAAAGGGACTTTAGTTTTCATAAAAAGGACCGCAAATTTAGGATACGACGGAGAAGACCCAGGGGAACGGTTTATAATAAACCACCTAAACGCATATAGGCAAACACACGGCGTTAAAAGGGAAGAATGGAAAGAAATTTATAGGGCGGCGTGCGAACAATGGGCAGGGTTAAGCGAAGGAGAAAAGGCGGCATACTGGGCCTATGTTGATGGACTACAAACAAACTTCAATGTATTTTTAAGGGAAGTGATTGGAGGGGAGCAAATAATGCCACAGCCGTTTGATGGACCGGTGATGATCCGGATAATGGGGGACGTTTTAAATTTTACCGGAGTGGGTGGTGAAAAAAGCGAAGACCTAATTATAAAAAGTGATACGTGGGATTTGGGAACAAAGGGAAACCCAACAGAAACAATTGCATTTACTTACACAATACCATAAGGAGGGGAAAAATGATCATACCAGTAAACCAGATAAAATTTGAAATTTTTGACAAGTACGGAAACCTAGAATTTAAAAAAGAAGTTTTAATGCAGAGCTTTCTCTCAAACTGGATCAACTGGGTTAGGGGGGTTTTTGTAGGGGCGAACGTAACAATAAAAGACACGGGTGGGACAAACCGGAGTAACCCAATCCAGCAAACATTAAACCTTTTGGGTCCCGAGGGGAATGTAAACTATGGGATCAGGGTTGGGACCGGAACAACAGCCGTAGCGATAGATAATTATGCAATTGAAACACCGATAGCCCACGGGAACGGGGGAGGGCAATTATACCACAAAGTGACAACGGTGAGCGCTACAACAACGGCAGGGAGTTCATCATATATTACAATCCAGAGGAACCTTGACAATAACTCCGGAGGAACAATAACAGTTCAAGAAGCCGGAGTAATTGGATACAACAGCGGAAGCGGGTGGTACTTCCTTCTCGCAAGAGATATTACGGGTGCGATTGCGATCGGAAATACAAAGACCTTTGTGGCCACTTACACCTATCAGACAACTGTTTAAAAAAAAGAAGCCACAGGATGGCCCAGGTTAAACGAACAAGAAGGGGTGAATGGTATAGCATAGGCAAAAAGAGAGGAAAACATGAGCGAAAGCGGGGGGCGAAAGATTATCGTGATTTACGAAAAGAGTTCTGGAAAAGTGAAAGGGGTTAAAATGACCGGTGACATTCACCGGAGAAGAGAACTTTCAGAGGCGTGCGGAGGAATTCCACACGGGGAGCTTGGATTTACCAGGGAGCCCAGGGGGGTGGAAATTGATATAGAAAATGATACCTGCAAGTGCGTGATAAAAGGAGAGCCCCTTATGCTTTTTGGAAAAGACGGGCTTGCTAAATTCCAAAAAGTTGTAATCAAAGAAGCAAGGGAGGAGATTAAAAAAAGTGAAGGTATATTTATTGATCCGAGAAGTGGGTTGGGTGACTGGATTTTGGGGGCGGAGTGTGCGGCGGGCGCCCGGGAACTTTATCAAGGGAAAAGGGTGATTATCGGCGGAGCTGCAAAATACAAAGAGCTATACGATCACCTCGAGGCAAAGTTCGAGTGGGGCGGGGCATGGGGCGATGGGGCGAAGTTTAAAGGAATTTATTATGTCGATCAAAGAGTGGGATACCAGTTCGACCCCAGGGGAGGGAATTTCGGCCACGTTGCGAAATATGGGGTTTACCTTGGAGCCGAAGAACTCAAGGGAAGAATTAAATTAATTTGGGGCTATGGAGAAAGAGAAGAATATTTGAAAGAGATAGGAACAACGGAAAGGGTGATGAATAGACCCATTCTTGGAATACACATAAAAAGTGCCTCGAGTCATACAAGGTCATGGAATAAAAAAAGCGCTAATGAGGTTGCAGAAAAGTGGCTTTCAGAATACGGAGGGAGTGTAATATTTTTTGCAGAGAAAAACAAAGGCGAGGGATATCCGGAAAGAATATGGAACATTGAACCAGGTATCAGAGAAATTAAACTGGCAGCCATAATAAGGGAATGTAATATTTTGGTTTGTATTGATTCCGGACCGCTTCATCTTGGGAGGATCCAGGGGGTAAAAGAAATTTGTTTGTGGGGCGGGACTAGGCCGGGGATAGTATTAGGTCGTGACATCGGAGAAAATGATATAATTGGAGAGGGAGGCTGCGGGTACAAGGGATGCCATTCATGTGATAAACCAAAAGCATTGTGCATGGAGGCGATTAAAGTAACGGATGTTTGGGAAAAAATAAAAGGGGTGATGTATGCAGAAAGAATTTGATTTAATAAACAAGATTTTGGGGACAATACGCCCCTTTAAAGCCGTGGAAGTTTATCCAAAGCTCTACCAGGGGTCAATGATCTTTACGAAGGAAGATATAAAAGAGGTCAATGACCTAAAAATAAAAACAGTGATTGACCTTGAGGGAGGCTTCGACCCGGACATGAACTTTTTAGAGTCCTATCTATACTGGCCGATACGTGATGTCCCGTGGCTTCCAGACAAAGAAAGTCTTTTTACGATCGGAGTGTACGGGGCAAGCGTAGTATCATCCAAAAGAAGGCTGCTGGTACATTGTAGGCAAGGCCTAAACAGGTCCGGGCTTGTGTGCGGGCAAATTATGTCAATCCTTGGGATGAAGGGAACTGACATTGTAAAAGAAATTACCAGTAAGGTTAAATTTGGATTATGGAACCCGGTATTTAGAGAATATATTAAGGAATTGTAAGAAGGGTTAGGGGCGGGAAATGGAATTGGGGTTTCAGCTTTTAGATGCGGTTATGAGATTTATCGAAAGGGTTGGCTTCCCTATTTTCGTGGCGGTGTGGATACTGATAGTCCAAAACAAAGCGATTGAAAAACTAACAGTGGCAATAAATGCCTTGACAACAGCGGTGAATAGTGATAAGTTGCTCGAAAGTTTTAAAAAGAAGGGAGGTGATTAAAAATGGCGAGAGTAAGCGGACCCTTTTTATCGGTTGACGCAAGTGGAAAATTTGCAGGTTTATTGGTAGCCTCGATCTGGAAAGGTCGAAACTACATGAGAGCATATTTCGTACCAACGAAAAGCTTATTGCCGCAATGCGAAGCGGCAAGGGATATGTTTAAGGCAGCCGTCGAAGGCTGGCAGGCCCTTGGGGGCACCTATGTCGACGATTGGAATCTTGCTGCACAAGACGTGTATCCTCCGATCAGCGGGTTTAACTACTATGTAAGTCAGTATATCTTACAAGCAGGAGAGCCCTCGATCCCAGAGGTAGCGCCCAAAAAGTCGAAGGTGATCCACAACAGGTAAACCTTTTCAAGATGTGGGGGGGTAAAATGAAAGATAGTCAAAAAAAAAGCGGACTCCGCTTAAAAACGGGAGCCCGCTTTTTTTGTGAAAGGAGGTGAAAAGAATGGGATGGTCGACCGGGGAAATAATACAATTTGCTACAATCATTATTCCACTCGTGGATCAAGTCATCAAATGGGTTGAAAAACTATTCCCCAGGAGCGAAGGGCAAGGGAAAAAGAAAAGAGCCCTTTCAGTAATCAAGGCTGTTCTTCCTGAAGGAAGAGAAGGAGGAATAGAAGGGGAACAGGTTATATCTAACCTAATCGACTCAAGGGTAGCAATGATGAATGAAGCAAGGGTATTCAAACACCACGAAAAAGCAAAGGCGTAAAAAGGAAAAGGGTAGCCCGCCCACTCACCGACTCCAGCCACCTTATTGGTGGTCCCCCCAAAAAGAGAAGGGAGGGGCGGGCAACCCACTGTAATCAAAACAAGAAAGATATGATTTCAACAAGTTATCCACATGTAAAAAAGTTTGTGAAATAGAAAAAATCCCAAATCAAAACAAAGGGTTGTATGAGTTATAAACAGGAATTCCACAACAATTCCACACTACAAAAGGGGGCTGAAAAGGACAGTAAAAAGGGGGCGAAAGATGGGTAACCTGAATGAGTCCGATAATATTAATTATGTCACCTTTGGGGCTGTTTGTAGGAAAAAGGCCTTTTGGAGGGGTGGGGGGGCATGTAAGTGCCCAGAAAGAAAAAGGAGCGGGTGGGGTGAAAATGTTTTTTTTCCCCCATCTTACATAACAAGGGTTCCCGGAAGTTTGTGAAGGACGAATTATGTTAACCTTGACAAAAAGGCAAACCTTGACAAAATGTCCCAAACGGGAGCTTGTGACCGGGGATTTCAACAAAATTTTTGTCTTACGGCGGAGCCGTAGTAAGTATATACGTCAGTATAAAGGAATTAGGATAGTAATTGGAAAAAGGTGCTGCCACAAAGCTGGCAGGACGAGAAAAACATTTTTTAATTTTAAGAGTCGCTACGCTCCACATTTAAGGAATAGGGTTTTTTAAAAAATGAGTGCAAATTTAGTAAGCCTAAAAAAACGAAGGCATAGAGAAACCCCGGATTATGTTACGAAGATTTTAAGAGAAATCGAAGTCAAGCTTTTAAAGAAAGAGATTTTTATTTGTGCACCTGCAAGGGTGATTGATGAAATTATTGAAGCCAGAATTAAAGGGAAGGTTTATCTTTTACGGAGGTTGGTCCGGTGCGGGAAGGGGTGTCAAGGTTGCCCACACGGACCGTACTGGTACGGGTACTACCGGGGGCGCGGGAGCTTTATTTCATTTTATGTTGGAAAGGATCTGCCGCCAAGGTTTTTAGAAGCACAAAAAATTAAAATTATTTTAAAGAAAGGAACCACAGAATTTAAAAGAAAAGAAGAAGGGGGGTGAAAAGGAAAATGATTTACAACAAAACAAAAAATGAAAAAGAAGCGGGGATGCTAAAGGCAGTTGTGGCAGGGATGGATTTAAGGGAATTAAGAACAGCGCTAACCGGAATAGTGGGGTGGTTGGGAAAAACGGAATGGATCAAGATGACAGAAGTGGAGTATATAATTTCCGAATCAAAAAGGAGATAAAAAAATGGAAAACCTAGAACTTAAAATAACGGAGTATCGTGAAAAGCTCACATGTCCATGTGGGTGCAATGGAAATTTAGCTGATGATGAATTCGTAATGAAGTTGATTTTTGCACAGGGGGTTTATGGAATGATTTTTAATTTTACAAGTGGGTACAGGTGCACAAAACATAATACGGCCGTTGGAGGGCACATTGATAGTGCCCACCTATACGGAGAGGCGGCAGACCTTTTCTATAGAACAGAGATTGAATGCTTTTTAATTGTCAAGGCGTTGGTAGGGGCGGGGTTTGACAGGATCGAAATACTAGACCTTGCGGACGGGATCGCCAAAGGAAAAGGCGGGGCCCACATCCACGTGGATCAGCACCATAAAAAGCGGGTCCCATGGCTTCATGTGGCAAAATACCGGTAAAAAATTGGAGACTTGCGTTTTAAAGGCACCAAAAACAACGCCAATGGAAAAATAGGTCAATGTTAAAATACCTGTAAAGTTGAAATGGTTTCCGCAACTTGGAATGTTGAAGCCACCACTTTTTAAAAAGTGGGTGCGTAGGGTTGGTTGAACCACCTCCAAGAAACGCCACAGAGGTGGCGTAGTGATCAAAGAGAAGGGTAAGATCCAAGGCCCAAGGTAACCGGATGGAGGTCAAGCCCCCCGGACCCCGGCAAGGGAGTGAAAGTAACCGTGACTCATCCTCGACGCGGAAACGAGTGAAAGTAACCGTGACTCATCCTCGACGCGGAAACGAGTGAAAGTAACCGTGACT
>Ga0315295_10002683_pt1 | contig 15044 bp, 12 predicted proteins | sample YL17G14_0_MG_FD_204453 | JGI IMG/M metagenome (GOLD analysis project Ga0315295, IMG submission 204453) | Sediment microbial communities from Yellowstone Lake, YNP, Wyoming, USA - YL17G14_0 | ecosystem: Environmental > Aquatic > Freshwater > Lake > Sediment | place: USA: Wyoming | collected...
CGAAGCACCGGTCTTCTGTACTCTCCTTATCTCCAGGTCCATCACCTTTCTCTACACGACTCGGATATCAGTATCTTCTGTATATACTGTATATGCAGTATATGTTCATATGATGCATAGTATATATGAATATATTCTACTTAGGCTAGGAATATAAAGTGTCGCTCTTGTCAAGTCCTTCGTGGAATTGAAGCGGCAAACAGCGGATCGAGCGCAGGGAGGCACTGAAGAGTCAGGGATTCATGAGCTTTCCTCCCGTTCTTCATTTACCTGCCTCTCATCGAGTCTGGCCAGCTTCATTCCTGGAAAGAGGTGGATTTAGAATGGAAAAGCGGAACATGTACATTGCTGTCGCGGTGGTTCTGGTGATCGTCCTTGCCGGTGTGGCAGTTGTCAGTACGTCCGGACCGAGCATGAAGACGTTCAAGCAGAAAGGCTCCGACACGATGCTAGAACTTAGCAGCGCTTGGGCGGAGCAGTTCCACCAGAACTACTCCGGAATCGGCATTGACATATCCGGCGGTGGAAGCGGAGTCGGCATTCAGGCTTTCAGCAACAAGCAGGTGGACATCGCCCAGGCTTCCAGAGCAATGAACACGAGCGAGAAGAACGCGGCGATCTCCAATGGAGTGAATCCAGTGGAGTTCAAGGTGGCCATAGACGGGATCGCCATAGTGGTGCACCCGAGCAACACGGTCACGAACCTGACCGCTGCGCAGCTCAGGGGCATCTACAACGGCACCTACACCAACTGGAACCAGGTCGGTGGTACGAATCACCCTATCACGGTCTTCGGCCGGCAGAGCACATCGGGCACCTACACCTACTTCCGGGAGAAGATCCTGTTGAACAAAGACTATACCAGCCAGATGCAGCAGATGACCGGCAACGCCGCTATAGTTGAAGCGATCAAGGGCGATGCCAACGCCATCGGATATGTGGGCATCGGTTACGCCAAGACCTCCGGTATCAGCGTCCTTCTGTTGAAGCACAACAGCACCGCGCCTTTGTTCTCGCCATTGAACGAATCGGCTGTGATCCAGGGCAAGTACGAGCTATCGAGGTATCTCTTCCTCTACACCAACGGCAACCCCACTGATGATCTGAGGACCTATATGGCCTGGATCCTCGACGCAAACAAGGGGCAGAAGATGGCCCTCGAAATCGGGTTCTACCCTCTTCCAGCGGACGTGCTCGCCCAACAGGTGGCCAAGCTGGGCTGAGAATGATGATGCGAACTCAAACCATTTCCCCAATTCCTCGTTTTCTCACTATCATCCAATCGCTCCTCTCATCGTTGCCATCGCCCCAGTCATCTGCCTCAGACTCCACCATCCCGATTGCAAGGGAGGGGATTCGGCACGGCTAGGAAGAACCGAGTCCCGGTCAGATTCACTCTGAAGGACCTCCCAGCGAGGATCAAGGAGCGCACTCCCCGCGGGAGCAAGGCCTGGAAGGAGGCATCGATCCATCTCGGGCTCATCCTCATTTCCGCCGTCTCTTTGCTGGTGCTCCTGGCGGTCTTCGTTTTCCTCCTGGTCAACTCCCTCCCTGCCTTCGAGAACATCGGCGTCGGCAACTTGCTCTTCGGCACGGTATGGAATCCCGCGTCCCTGGTGCAGCCTTTCTACGGCATCATGCCCATGTTCGTGGCCACTCTCCTCGTCAGCCTGGTCGCATCTCTGATCGCGGTGCCTATCGGCCTCGGCTGCACCATCTACCTGGCGGAGATCGCCAGCCCCAGGGTCAGGAAGGTGTTCAAACCGGCGGTAGAGGTCCTGGCCGGGATACCTTCCGTGGTCTACGGCTTCTTCGCCCTGGTGGTGCTCTCCCAGGTCCTGGCGGGCATATTCGATCCGGTGATCAAGCTCAACATGCTCAACGGCTCGGTCATCCTGGCCGTCATGATGGTACCGATCATGGTGAGCATCAGTGAGGATGCGATCAACGCCGTCCCGCGATATCTGCGGGAGGCATCCTACGCTCTGGGCCTGACGAGATGGGAGACCGTTCGAGGGGTGGTGCTTCCGGCCGCTACTTCGGGCATCGTCGCCGCCATCGTCCTTTCCATCGGCCGGGCGGTGGGCGAGACCATGACCGTCCTCATGGCCATAGGTTCTTCCACCGCCCTCACTTTCGATATCTTCAGATCGTCCCAGACCATGACCGCCACCATAGCCATCGATTGGGGCGAATCCGTTCCAGGATCGCTGCACTACCAGGCACTCTTCGCCATCGGGGTGGTGCTCTTCGTGATGACGTTCATCATCAATCTCGTCGCTGATTACATCACCCACAGGATGTCGGAGGTGTACCGGTGAACCGCCGACAGAAGGAGCTGTTCTATTTCTTTCTCTTCCGAGTCTGCGCGCTGACAGTAGCGGGCTTCCTGGTGATACTAGTGGGATATATCCTCATCAACGGCATCGGAGCCATCAACTGGGCTTTCCTCACTGAGTATCCGAGGAAGAACAACACCGCCGGGGGCATCTTTCCGGCCATCCTCGGCACGCTGTACTTGATGGCGCTGGTCACCCTCATTGCAGTGCCCTTGGGAGTCTTCACCGCGGTCTACGTGACCGAATACCAGAGGGATTCTTGGTGGAAGTCGCTTCTGAGGATAGTCATACACAATCTAGCTGGAGTTCCATCCATCGTCTATGGATTGCTGGGACTGGGGCTCTTCGTGTTCGCCCTGGGAATGGGCTTTGGGCTGGTAGCCTCCGCCCTCACGCTCTCGCTCCTCGTGCTTCCTTTGATCATCACCGCGTCCAGGGAGGCTCTGCATGCTGTGCCCCAATCCTTGCGCGAAGCCTCGTTCGCCCTTGGCGCCACGAAATGGCAGACCGTACGGCATCATGTGCTGCCCTATGCCATGCCTGGCGTCCTGACAGGCATAATCCTATCTGTGTCCAGGGCCGCGGGGGAGACGGCGCCCATATTGCTCACGGGTGTGGTGTATACCATGGTGGGGCCGCCAAGGCTGGACGCCTTCATGGCCCTGCCTTATCACCTATTCACTATCGCCACTCAGACGGCCAACGCGCCTCAGCAGGTGCAATACGGCACCGCGCTGGTCCTGCTGATAATGGTGGTCGGCATCAATCTCGGTGCCATCATCATGAGGAATCGTTACAGGGAGAAGTACAAGTGGTAGAGATGACGACCAAGATATCGATCAAGGACCTGAACGTGCGGTTCGACAACAACCACGCGCTCAAGAACGTCAGCATCGACATACCGGAGAAGGAGATCACGGCCATCATAGGGCCGTCAGGCTGCGGCAAGTCCACCTTCATCCGTTGCATCAACCGCATGAACGACATCATTCCCAATTGCCGTGTGGAAGGAAAGGTGATCGTGGACGGAAAGGACCTCTACGACCGGGACATGGATGTGGTGGAAGTGAGGAGGCGCATTGGAATGGTGTTCCAGAAGCCCAACCCCTTCCCCAAGAGCATCCATGAGAACGTGGCTTTCGCCCCGCGATTGCACGGCATGGAGGACGGCGTGGATGAGAAGGGAAGGGCCAAGCATCGCAAGATCTCCAAGGGGGAGCTGGATTCGTTGGTGGAATGGAGCATCCGCCGCGCCGCGCTCTGGGACGAGGTCCAGGACCGGATGAAGAAGAGCGCCTACGAGCTATCTGGTGGTCAGCAGCAGCGTCTGTGCATCGCCCGGGCATTGGCGGTCAAGCCGGAAATCGTGCTTTTCGACGAACCGTGCTCCGCCTTGGACCCCATCGCCACGGCGAAGATCGAAGACCTGCTCGTGGATTTGAAGAAGGACTACACCGTGGTCATAGTCACCCACAACATGCAGCAGGCTGCCCGGGTGGCGGACAGGACCGCCTATTTCTATCTGGGCGAGCTCATCGAGTTCGGGGACACGGAGCAGATGTTCGAGAAGCCGGCCCAGAAGCTCACTGAACAATACATAACCGGGAGGATGGGTTGAATGACATCTAGGATAGTATTCCAGCAGGAGATGGAGGAACTGAACGAAGAGGTCACCCAGATGGCCAATCTGGCGCGCGAGGCCATAGTGGACGCGGTCGAGTGCATAGTGGAGCGCGATTGCAGCCGGCGACCGGAGGTGGAACGACTCGATCGAGAGATATATCGTCTGGAGCAAGTGATCGAGAAGCGCTGCCTGGACGTCATCGCCTTGCACACGCCTGTGGCCAGCGATCTGCGCACCGTCTCCACCTGCCTCAAGATCATCACCGACCTGAACCGCATAGGTCGATACGCCAGCGATATCGTGGAGGTGTACGACCATCTGGATTCGTTCAGCGACTTCCGGAACGATGTGAACATCTCGTATATGGGCGAGCTGGTGGTGGCCATGGTCGCCGATGCCACTCGCTCGTTCACCGACCGCGATGCCGAACTGGCGCGAGAGCTGTTCGAAAGGGATGACGAAGTGGACCGATTGTATGAGGTGAATTTCCGCACCGTGCTCACCTATATGATGGAAGATCCACGGCGTATCACGGTGGGCACGAATTGGATACTGGTGTCGAGATACCTGGAAAGGATAGCGGACCACTCATGCAACATTGGGGAGAGGGTGGTCTACATGGTCACCGCGGAAAGGATGGACCCCAAGGACCGAAAGCACAAGAACGGTCATCTTCCGAAGGCGACTGAGGCGCAACCGCCTCAAGGAGGCTACGCCACTCACGATCTCGAAGACAAATGATCCCGAGATACCTCGTCATCTTCGGATAATTGCTGGGAAAGGCAAATATCCCCCTTAAGCAGATGGGTCGGGCAACCTGCCCATAGATATCATGGAGGAAAAACGCTGAAGAAATTCGTAGCCTTCGGAACGTTGCTGCTGTTCGTGGTCCCTTTGATAGCTGGCCTAGCGAACGCGCAAGGCATTGAAGGAGCTTCGGTGGAATCTAGATCGAGCTTGGGCATCGCTCCCGGGGTCAGCTTTTCCACCGCTTCTGGCGCGAGATTTCACTACGCCACCGCATCCGACATCGAGCTGATGAAGGAGACGATCGGTGTCCGGGATCCCGAGCGGGACTACAACATCATCCAAGGACAGTTCGGCACCGGTCTGGCCCCGCCGACAGAGGAAGCTTGGGATAGCATGATCGGTAGCTCCCTGATCCTCGAATCGCTTCCTCAAGGTCCGTCAGCACCGGCCTCCTACGACCTTTCCACCCAGCCCTACTTCCCAGCGGTCGGCAATCAGGGAGGGCAGGGTTCCTGTGGTGCCTGGGCCGCGACCTACTACTGCTACGGGTACACCGAGGCCAAGGACCAGGGCTGGACGGATGCGAAGACCGGCAACACCGCACATCTCGTCAGTCCCGCCTGGACCTACAATCGGGTGAACGGTGGTGTAGACCACGGTTCGTGGATGGACGAGAACATGAACATCATCGTCGACTGGGGCGTTCCGTCCATGCAGGCCATGCCCTACAACGACCACGATCTCTTGAATTGGGGGAGTCCGGCAGCCTTCCGGGAGGCGCCATTGCACCGGGCGCTTAGCACAGTCGCCATCCCCTATTACGGGGATACCACCATCAACCAGATTAAGGACCTCGTTTCCTCGGATAAGCCGGTAACGTTCGCTTTCAATGCCGATGGCTTCAGCGGTCTCAACGATGGCGACGGTATCATTTCCGCTCTTGAGTACCCGGCCACCGACATCAACCACGCCCAGACCATCGTGGGCTACAATGACAGCATCTCCGAGGACGGCGACGTAGGCGCGTTCCGAGTGGTCAACTCCTGGGGCACGAGCGACGGCTACACCGACCACGGCTACTACTGGTTCACCTACAACGCCCTAAAGGAGATCGGTGACGCGGCCGGGCTCTGCTACATCGAGGATCGCGTAGACTACAACCCGCGACTTCTGGCCGTCTGGCACTTCAACGCCCAGCCAAGCCGCAGCAATTACTTCACAGTGGGCATCGGCAATCCCAGCGCCCCGGCGGGAGAGCGCTCCCCCCTGTTCTCTGGTGACTCCAACTCCGCTCACCGCCAGCCGGTCTTCATGTGCCTGGACATCACAGATTTCAATTCTACCTACAACCTAGGCACCAATTCCTTCTTCTTGAAGTACCTGGCCACTTCCGTCAGCGGGGTCATCTCATCCTTCAGGGTGGAGATGTACGAACCCTCCTACATCTCCGGAGCGGCCACCCAGATCTCTCCGCAATCCTCGAACGTGCCGAGGACGACACCGGACACGGTCACGGTCAGCTTTCCCTACCATGCGCAGATAGCCTATGACGAAGGTCTGGACACGAGCGGACATACCTACACTTCCACGTCGCTTTCCAAGTGGGTCGGGGTCGATCATCGATCGATCTATGGTGGAGATGCGCTGCAATCTGGCGATACGGCCAATTCCGACGAATCCAGCATTTCCACCGCCGTCACCGGACCGGGCGCGGTGGGCTTCTATTGGCGGGTCTCCTCCGAGGCCAGCAAGGACTATCTTAACGTCTACCTAGATGGGATCAAGCAGGCATCGATCTCCGGTTCGGTGGATTGGAGGCAACAGGTGGTCGCTCTGACGGCAGGCGCGCACACCATCCGCTGGTCCTATGCCAAGGACAGCGCCACTAGCGTCGGCGAGGATGCCGGCTACGTGGATAGGCTGCGCATGCTGCCCCCGGACGACGGCTACGAGGAGAACGACGTCTATAGCACGGCCAAGATGCTGTCACCGGGCACTTATCCGGGATTGGTATGCTACGACGACGATTGGTTCAAGGTGCACGTGGTCCCCGGCCGGGTCATCTGTGCGAACATCAGCTTCGTGGCCGGGGACGGGAACCTGGATCTCTTCCTCTATGACATCGACGGCGCTACGCTCCTGGATTCCTCTCAAGGCACGAGCGGGTTGGAGACCGTGAGCTCCTCGGTGCTCGTAGAAGGCGACTACTACGTCCTGATACGTGGCGTCAACGCAGATACCAATACCTACTCCCTGTCGGTGCAGACCACACTGGACAACATCGATCTGGGAGAGGTTAGCAGTCTGTCATTGTTCTCGGGGTCAGGGTCGTTCAGCGGTTTGGGAGCGAGCGACAAGGACATGACGGTCAACGCCGGGACGCATCTCACCGGCACGGTGGTCCTCAAGTACAAGAACTACTGGCCCGGTGCCTCCAACATCCCTCTGATCGGCACGACCAGCTGGGGCTCACACTCATCCAGCTATTGGACGGCCAGCGCGGATCTGCCCGACGGTAGCTCGCAGCTGACGGTGAGCATCGACGTCACGGTGCCCGCCACGGCAGGCAACTTCTATCTCATCTTCGCCTTCCGGAACGAGTCGTCCGGGGCCTACATCGCCTCGGCCACGTCATCCTCGGGCAGCCCGGTCTGGAACGACGGCAACGACATCGCCTCATTCAGCTCCGCGCAGGTAACGGATGCGCAGGCGGACGGACGCGCCGAGGTCTCCTGGCTCTTCGGTTCCAGCGGTCGGTCGCTCTTCGTTCCCTCCGAGGCCATCAAGATCATCTCCAGGATACCGGACAACACGCCCCCCGTCACCGAGGTGCAACTCGCTGGCACCGCTGGCAACGGAGGGTGGTTCAAGTCATCGGTCACCGTCACCCTCACCGCCTCCGACGTAGGGAACGGCGTCCAGTACACCAAGTACCGGATCGATTCCGGAGGCTGGCAGACGTATTCCGTGCCTTTCGCCATATCCTCGGAAGGCACCAGCACCGTCTACTACTACTCAGTGGACTACGACAGCAACACAGAGACTACGAAGGAGGTGGAGGTCAAGGTCGACCGCATCGAGCCGACGACGCTGATGACGATCTATGGAATGAAAGGCCTCGGCGATTGGTACGTATCGGAGGTGGAGGTCAACCTGACCGCTTCCGATACGCCTAGCGGCGTAGCGTCCATCAATTGCAGGGTGGACGGCGGTCCTTGGCAGCCATACTCGTCGAATATCGCGATCGGCGAGGAAGGAGAGCACACCGTAGAATGGAACGCCATCGACGTCGCTGGCAACGCCGAAGACGTCAACAGCCTGTCGCTGCGCATCGATCTGGCAGCGCCGCAGAGCACGGCGACCCCTACCGGCGACGGCCAGGGAGGATGGTTCAACCGGACCGTGGATGTGACGTTGCAGTCGACTGATACGCAGAGCGGCGTGAACTTCACCCGGTACCGTATCGATAACGGCTCCTGGCTCACGTACTCTCTGCCGTTCGATGTTAGCGGGGACGGAGGGCACGAGGTGGAGTTCTACGCCGTCGACATGGCCGGCAACTCGGCCTCTCATCTCAATCTGACATTCTGGATCGACGCCACGCCTCCCACCTTGAGCCTAGGATTGCTCGGTTCCATCGGAGACCAGGGCTGGATGATATCCTCAGCGTCGTTCACAATGAGCGCCAGCGATCTGACCAGTGGCCTGGCGCATTCCTTCGTGAGCATCGACAATGGCACGTGGTTCGAGTATTCTGAAGGGTTGACCGTCTCTTCCGACGGTCCGCACTCCATCCGCTGCTACGCCGTGGACGTGGCCGGGAACCCATCATCCGTCGAGGAAATGGACTTCAAGCTCGACCTCACTTTGCCTGCGACCGCCTTCACGCTGGAGGGTGTTGCCGGCAACAACTCCTGGTACCTCTCGGAGGTCAACGTCACCCTCGTGCCTTCGGACTCGATGAGCGGCGTGCTGCGCTGTCAGTATTCGCTTGATAGCGGCATATGGTCGGACGTCTCAGGCACGATCCTATTGCGGGACGAGGGGTCGCACACGCTTCGATTCCGGTCCGATGACCGGGCGGGCAATCAAGAGAGCGTTCAGAGCTTGAGCATCAAGATCGACACTCAGGCGCCAACGTCGAGCGCTCTTGCCTCGGGCTCGGAAGGACTGGCAGGTTGGTATGTGAGCGCGGTGGTCCTGCAGCTTCAGAGCGCGGACCTTACCAGTGGTCTGGTGAACATAGCATACAGCCTGGATGGAGGAGCGCTCGCCAACTACTCCCAACCCCTGACGGTTGCATCGCCAGGCGAACACACGATGAACTACTACGCCCAGGACCAGGCGGGGAACCTGGAGGCGACGAGGTCCATATCGTTCCGCATCGACACCGGGAAGCCTCAGAGCTCGAACACCCTGACCGGGCCGATGGGCAGCGAGCAATGGTATCTGGGAGAGGTGTCTATCAACCTTTCAGCTTCCGACCCGGTGAGCGGGGTCCTCCAACTGGACTATCGAGTGGATGGAGGGGAATGGCTCACCTTCCTTAGTGTGGTAGGAGTGACGTCCGAAGGAGATTACGAGCTCGAGTACCGGGCCGTGGACCGGGCGGGGAACGTGGAGACGACCCACGCCCTCTCCTTCCGCATCGATAGCTCGGCCCCCAGCCTGGAGCTGTCGGTCGACAATGCCAAGCACTCCACCTCAGGTTCCTTGCGAGTGGCTTGGACGAGCGCCGACCAGGTCTCTTCGCTCCTCCAGGTGGAGGTGAGCGTGGATGGCAAGGAGTATGCGGTCGTCGCTCCCGACGAAAAGGATCTGGAGATCAAGAACCTGGGAGACGGAAAGCACACGGTGTCCCTGCGCTCAACGGACGTCGCCGGCAACTCCGCCATCGCCAGCTACGAGATCACGGTGGACACCAACCCCTTGAGCCCAGATGGGCCTCTGGGGCCGTGGCTCCTGGTGACCTTGGGCGCTTTGGCAGTGGCGGCGGTCGGGTTGGTCCTCTGGCACAGAAGGAAGTAGAGCAGAGCAGCTCTCATCAGATTTAGCAGAAAGCCGCAGCTGAAGAAATGAAAGAAGGATGAAGGAGAGCGGGGTTAGCTCCGAACCGGCCGCCCTCTCGCTACGGCGCAAGCTCAGATGGGAAGACGCTTCTCCACCACTTCCCAGTTGACCAGGCTCCACCAGTTCTCCACGAACTTGCCGCGGTCGTTCTTGTAATCCAGATAGTAGGCATGCTCCCAGACATCGAGCACCAGGAGGATGCTCATCATCGGATTGACGTTCGCGTTGTGCTTCTCGATCTGGAACAGTATCGGGCGGTTGGTGTGCTTGCAGAAGCCCAGCGCCGCCCAGCCGGAGCCTTCCGTGCTGTTGGCGGCCATGGAGAACTCTTTCTTGAAGCGATCGAAGGAACCGAACTCCTTTTCGATGATGTCCCCGATCTTGCCACCGGGCCTGCCGCCCCCTTGGCCGGTCGGAGCCATGTTCTGCCAGAATCGCTCGTGCAGCAGATTCCCTCCGAAGTGGAAGGAGAACTCCTTCAAGGTGGCCTTCATGTCCAAATCCACGTTATCCTTCCTTGCCTTGTCCAGCTTCTGTAGGATGGCGTTCGCACCGTTCACGTAGGCCGCGTGATGCTTGTCGTGGTGCAGTCGGAGCAGCTCCTCGGAGATCGCTGGCGCCAGGGCTTTGTAGTCATAGGGCAGTGGCGCCAGGACGTAGAACTTGTTGTCTTCCATATCATTCCCCTCTTGGTTCTGTGGTTCAAACGACCAGGTGCTATTTACCGATTTCTCAATGGCCCCACGATCGCTCGGAACAATCCCTTGTCGGTCCTCCAATGCCCCCTAGACCGATCGCTTGCAACTCATCTCTTCGACATCGATGCGGATAACGATCATCTCGTCCAGGGAGGCAGGGTCGTACTGGAAAGGACCTTTGCCGCCATAGTGGCGCATGATCACGTCCAGGGCGAGCCGCTTCTTGTCTGCGTCATCGACGAGCGAAGCCGCTCCCCAGCCGATGACGCTTATGTACTTGGCGGACCAACCGCAAGCTTCCTTGGAAGAGATCACCTCGCCCTCGTCCACCTCGAAGCATACCCGGGGGTGCGCCTTGATAGCTTCCAGTTTCCGGCCTTCCCTGGCCGAGTGGATGAACAGGACATCTTGCTCATAGCCGAAGCAGATCGGGACCAGGTAGGCTTCCTCCCCATCCACCAAGCCGAGCCGGAGGACCTGCGAACGGTGCATCAGCTCGTCGATGATGGTCCGGTCTTGCACCTCCCTCTCGCTCTTTCGCATGCGCACCATGCATCTTTGAAGTGCATGGTAGCACTTATGTCTGGCGTAAGTCCGCGAAGACCGACGCAACCGACAAATACGTCTCAAGGCCATCGAAACGGACGTGGACACGGAAGAGGGTCGAAGGTCGAAGCGAGACATCATACCCCACGTGGAGAATCTGGTGGATTTGGTCTTCGGGCTGGCCCTGTCCATCGGCTCCTTGATCCTGATCACCAACCCACCCCAGAACTCTCATGACCTGTTGGAGGATGTCATCGCCTTCGCCTATGGGTTCATCATCCTCGTCTTCATTTGGGAAGAGTTCAGCCAGACCATGATGGTGGTGAAGGTGGAGACGAAGGGCATGCTGCGGACCACCTACATCATGCTGTTCCTGGTGGCGATAGAGCCGTATCTCTTCAACCTGATAACCAGCCCGCAGCAGACCGGACCGAACGTGGAGATGATCGACAGCCTGGCCTCCATGATCTATGCGCTAGACCTGGCCGGGCTCATGCTGGCCCTGGCGTTCTTCTCCGACCACATCACCAAGCAGAACAACCTCGAGCACTCCAGTCTAAGGGCGATCTACCGTAGCAAGAGGGATTCATTCCTGCTGTCGGCGACGATCTTCCTGTTCTCCACGCTGCCGTTCTTCTGGGACAGTGCTCTCCTGGACCTCAAGCTGCGCTACTGGCTCTGGATCCTGGCGCCCATTCTGCCACGGCTCTACATCCTGGTCGTGAAGGGAGGGTCGCTGAAAAGGAAGGTTTGAACTCGAGGGGCGTACATCGGACCGAGCCTCAATTAACGGCGATGAGAACCGGTGCACTTGATGCGCAAGAGATATAAGGCGGACTAGGCAATATTTTCTAGAACATCCCAAATCAGGGTGGGGGAAGTGGGCATTGGGTGGGGAAATGCGGCACTGACCTGGGTCAGCGTTCAGCGATTTCATCCAGCCTACTTGCCATGACCAGATGATGGCGCTCAAGGGAAAGGGGGAAAGGGGAAATGAAGGAGATGAACGAGAGGGAACGGCTGGAGGCCATCCTCGATGGTGATCCATACGACCGGCCGGCCGTCATCAGCGTCATGCAGACCGCTCCGGCGGCGCTGATGAAAGAGGCGAATGCTTATTATCCAGAGATCCAGGACCACCCGGAGAAGATGGCCAGGCTGGCCATGGCCGGCCACAAGTTCCTCGGCTTCGAGAGCGCCAGGGTGCCGTTCGATGAATCCGTGGAGGCCTCCGCCTTTGGTGCGGCCACGGGACAGGCGAACATCCAGCGGCATCCCATCATCTTGCGGCACCTCATCAAGGGACCGGAGGACGTGGACAGGTTGGAGATCCCCGACCCCCGAAAGGCAGGCAGGACTCCGCTGGTGATCGAGGCCGTGAGGATCCTGGATGCGGAGAAGAAGACGATGCCGGTGCTCATCGGCATCATCTCGCCGCTCATGCTGGCCATGCAGCTTCGGGGCGACAACGAGGTCATGTCCGATATGGCGAACGACAAGGTCTTGCTGCGCAAGCTCCTGGACCGAACGACGACGTTCATCTTGGACTACATGAAGGCGGCCTTCGACGCCGGAGCGGACCATCTGGTCCTGGACGATTCGCTCTCCAGCGGGGACTTCCTGACCATGGAGCAGTTCCGGGAGTTCGCTGAGCCCTATGAGGACCGGGTCGCCAACGAATGCCGGAGGTATGATTTCGAATCGATCCTCCACGTGTGCGGCGATTCCCGCTCGCAGATGGAGCGGATGCTGGAGGTGGACACGGACGGCATCAGCATCGATCAGGACGTGAGCGTGGCCTGGGTCAAGCGACTGGCCAAGAGCAAGAACCGCAAGATCGCCGTCATTGGCAACCTCTGCCCCACCCGGACGCTGCTCATGGGCGACCGCCAGCTCGTGATCGAGATGACGAAGAAGTGCATCGACGAGGGGGTGGATGCGGTGGCTCCGGGCTGCAGCCTGGAGATGTACACCCCCTTGGAGAACATCCTGGGGATGACGGAGACGGCCAAGAGCTACGGTCTGCAACGTGCGCAGAGGAGCAGCAGGTGATGGCCGTGGCGGAGGGCTCCAAGGCACTGGGTATCGTTGGCTGCCAGGTCCTGGAGGACGAGATCGCGTATGTGGTGGCGAACGACCGCCACGTGGCCAACGTGGTGGTATTGGACGGAGCGCACACCAACACCTTGGTCAACAAGATCAACCGCATTGCGCCTATGAAAAGGGTGACGGCCATCAAGGAGGAAGACCTGGTAGGACTGGCGCTTCCCGCGGGCAACTCAGTGTTTGTATGGATGAAACCGATCAGGCTTCATCAAAGCCCTCCCATGCTTCGAGAGGAGGTCATCGCCGCCATGAAAAGGATGGAGTCGCTGACCCAGTCCATTCTGATATTCTATGGCCTATGCGGCAACGCCTTCCGCAATTTCGAGAAAGTGAAAGAAGGGATCAGGGTGCCGGTCACGATACTGAGGGACGAAAAGAACGTTGTGGATGACTGCACCGGCACCGTGCTCGGAGGAAGCGATGCCTACCGTGCTTTCCTCATCAGAGAGCAGGGCGCGTACGTGCTCAATAGCATGTGGGCGGCCAATTGGAGGCACTTCATGCAGGAGGTGCAGATGCTCCACGACCCCAATGACATCAGCGAGGTGAAGGGCGTCTTCGAGTACATGGAGTACAAGAAGGCGATGAAGCTGCAAACTGGACTGGGGGATCCGGAGTTCGAACGGCAGGTGGCGGAGTTCGCGAGGCTCTTCGGGCTGGAGATGAGGGCCGTCACTTGCACGATGACGGTGGTCGATCATTCATATCAAGAGGCGAAGAACAAGCTCTGGTAGCGATCGGGCGTTGGCTAAGCTAGTCGGTACTTGGCTCTTGCTGCGTGACGCAGTGTATCCCTCCGTAGCCGTAGACGAGGTCGGCCGCGAGGATCGGGACGATCTCTCGGTCCGGAAAAGCCTGCTGCAAGATGTCGATCGCCTTTTGATCGTTGCGGTCCTTGAATATCGGCAGCAGCACGACCTGATTGCCGACATAGAAGTTGGCGTAACTGGCCGGCAGCCAACGCTGCTCTTCCTCCAACCAGAGGGGCTTGGGCATGGGCAGCTTCTGTACCTGCAACGGCTCCCCGTCCTGGTCGGTAGCGTTCCTGAGCAGGTTCAGGTTCTCCGCCAGCACCTTCCAGTTCTCGGTCAGCTTGGAGCTGGAGAGGGAGCACAGCACTCTGTCGCTGGAAACGAACCTGGCGAAATCGTCCACGTGGCCGTCGGTGTCATCTCCTTCGATGCCCGACCTCAGCCAGATGATGTTGTCCACGTTCAAATACTGCTCCAAGTAGCCCTCGATATCCTCTCTGGCTAGTTGGGGATTGCGGTTCCTGCTCAGCAGGCACTGCTCTGTGGTGAGCACACTTCCCTTGCCATTCACGTCTATCGATCCACCTTCCATGACGATGCCCGGACGGAACGCCTTCGCCTCGCTGGCGCGGATCATCTCGTCCCCGGTCAAGTCATCATACAGAAGGTCATCGTACTTCCCGCCCCAGGCGTTGAAGCGCCATTTGACCGCTGCCTTGCCTTCGTTTCCAGAATGGAGCAAGAACGTGGGGCCATAGTCCCGGATCCAAACGTCCGCGGACCTGATCTTGAGAAGAAGCACGTTGCTCATGCTCGCGCCCGCCCTATCCATCATCAGTTCCACGCGGTCGCTCGCTTCCTGGTCATCCACGAGGATCTTGACCTTCTCCCCCTTGGACAGCGCCTCGACCATCTGGCTGAAAATGATCTCCACCTTTTCGATGACTTTCTCTGGGAACGTCAAAGGGTTCTTGGGCCAGGAGAGCCAGGTGGCCTCGTGCCTTTCCCATTCGGCCGGCATGCGATAGCCAAGCTTCCTTGGCGTGGCGGGCTCCAGTAGCTCAACCCCTCCGCTTCTTCTCAAGCAGCCGGCCGTAGCACTCCGGCCTTCGATTGGCGAAGAACCGCCAGCCCTCTCGGACTGCTTCTGAGTGGGCTA
>Ga0315295_10002686_pt1 | contig 15029 bp, 15 predicted proteins | sample YL17G14_0_MG_FD_204453 | JGI IMG/M metagenome (GOLD analysis project Ga0315295, IMG submission 204453) | Sediment microbial communities from Yellowstone Lake, YNP, Wyoming, USA - YL17G14_0 | ecosystem: Environmental > Aquatic > Freshwater > Lake > Sediment | place: USA: Wyoming | collected...
GGTTCACCTCGGACAGGAAGACCTCCCACTCCATGAGGCGAGGAAGATAATGGGCAAGAAGCTCATAGGGATATCAACCCATTCGCTGAGGGAGGCGATCGATGCCACTGTTGGAGGCGCAGACTATATCGGTTTCGGCCCCATATTCTTCACTTCCACAAAAGAGACAGGGCCGCCGCAGGGTGTTGCGATGGTGAGAGAGGTGAAGAGGCATATCGCCATCCCTGTTGTTGCGATCGGAGGCATATCCCGTGACAATGTCTTGTCGGTCCTCGATGCAGGAGCCGATGTGGTTGCAGTGGCTTCTGCAATCCTGAAGGGGGACATCGCTAAAAATATCCCACTCTTCCGGGAAGTCTTGAGAAGGTTCAGAAAACTCAGTAGTGCTCAATAGAGAAGGAGGGAAAGATGAGAAAAGGATTTCCGGCAATAGTCTCTCTCATACTTTTACTTGTAACCGTAAGGTGCCAGAAGGCGGGGGATGCGATAAAGATAGGCGTTGCAGCCCAGATGACCGGTGCGGAGGCCAAAATGGGCAATGACTTTAAAAATGGTGTAACCATTGCAGTGGATGAATGGAACAGCAGGGGAGGCGTTCTGGGAAAAAAAATAGAAATTATACCAGGTGATGACCAGGCAGATCCGAAGCAGGCGGTTGCAGTGGCTAATAAACTGGTGAATGAGGGTGTTATCGGCGTGGTCGGTCACTTCAACTCAAGCTGTTCGATACCCGCCTCGGATGTCTATAACAGAGGAACGGTTCCGATGATCACCCCTGCCTCAACGAATCCCAAGCTCACCCTTCGCGGGTATAGAGGTGTCTTCAGGGTCTGTGGAACCGACGACCAGCAGGGGAGAGTGGCTGCCGATTTTGTGATACATAAACTCGTGGTAAAACGTGTCGCGATCATCCATGACAAGACCACATACGGTCAGGGTCTCGCTGATCTTTTCAAGGAGCACATTGGGAACGATGGAGACGTTGTCTATTATGCAGGCATCGCGAAGGGGGACAAGGATTTCAAGACCGTGCTCACTTCTATAAAGGAGAAACGCCCGAATCTCATCTTCTTCGGCGGCATCTATCCTGAGATGGGCCTCCTTGTGAAGCAGGCAAGGGAGATCGGCATGCAGGAGCCATTCCTGAGTGGTGATGGCTCGATAGATCCGAAGTTTATTGAGATTGCAGGGGTCAATGCAGCCGAGGGAACATATCTCACCTTTAGCCCTGACCCCAGAAGGATTCCTGCCGCGAAGACATTTATAGACGTATATGAGAAGAGGTTTGGGGAGATAGGACCCTACTCAATCTATGCATATGAGGCTGCACATATCCTCTTGAAGGCGGTCAAGGAAGCAGGGACTACTGACGGGAACTCGGTAATCCAGAAGATCCACTCCCTCGAATTTTCCGGGGCCCTTGGGAGAATACGTTTTGACGACAAGGGAGATGTGACCGAAGCACCGTATGTAGTCTGGATCACGAAGGACGGAAAGTTCACCGAGCACTGGAGGACAGGACAATAAGGAAGGCCTTCACAGGTTTGCCATGACTTCTGCAGGAGCGGAACGTAGTCGTGTTTTTTCAGCAGTTCATAAATGGTCTCACCGTCGGGGGCGTGTATGCACTTATCGCCCTGGGCTATACCATGGTCTACGGGATCTTGGAGCTCATCAACTTTGCCCATGGTGAGATCTATATGCTTGGTGCCTATCTCGGGATTATCTTCCTCGGCCTTTTTACAGCTACGGGACTCACCTCTTCAAGTCTCCCATTGTTATTGCTGTGCTCCATTCTCCTCTCTATACTCGTATGCTCTGCCTATGGATACTCGATAGAGAAGATTGCCTACAGGCCCCTGAGGAACGCTCCGAGACTCAGCCCGCTGATCAGCGCGATCGGCATGTCAATCTTTCTCCAGAATTACGTGATGCTCACACAGGGAGCTACCGACAAGGTTTTTCCCCACCTCTTCGGATCGCATGGGTTTGACCTCCTCGGTGCTAGGATCACCTACCAGCAGGCATTCCTTATCATCCTCTCATTCCTCATGATGGTCTCCCTCCAACTCTTTGTGATGCGCACGAGGATGGGTAAGGCGATGCGGGCGGTGGCCCAGGATAAGGTGATGGCATCCCTCCTCGGAATCAATATCAACTCGGTGATCTCTCTTACCTTCATTATCGGTTCAGGCCTCGCGGCTATCGCGGGAATTATGGTTGCAATGTATTACGGCCTTGTGAATTATTCCATCGGGTACATCGCAGGCATAAAGGCTTTCACTGCTGCAGTTCTGGGTGGAATCGGAAGCATACCTGGTGCCATGTTTGGCGGTATTTTTCTCGGTTTTGTCGAGAGTATGGGTGCAGGTTACATATCGAGTGAATACAAAGATGCCTATGCCTTCCTCGTCCTTATCGTTGTGCTCTTGATCAAGCCTGCAGGAATATTCGGCAGGTCGACAGAGGAGAAGGTGTGAGTGATGTGGTAAGGGGACTATCCATCGCCCTATGGTTTTCCCTCCTCTTCCTTCCCTTCAGTGGGTTCAGAAACGTATTCATTCTTTTTGCCGTGCTTTCCTCTTACGCTGTTATTATCAGCTCAATCAAGAGATACGGGAACCCCTTGAAAGAGAAGTTCCAATCGGTGAGAAGGGTCGTGGATATTGGAGTGCGACCTGTACGATTCAAACCGCTCATCTTCTGCGCAACAATGCTTCTCCTCCTTTGCTTTCCCTTGCTGGTGGGAGACTACATCCTTGACGTCGCGATCCTCACAGGCATATATTCCATACTCGCCTTAGGCCTGAACGTGATGGTCGGCTTTACAGGGCTTCTGAACCTCGGCTATGCTGCTTTCTATGCCATAGGCGCCTATGGTTATGCCCTCCTCAATGTGAAGGCAGGCTTCGGTTTTTGGCAGTCCCTTCCCTGTTGTCTCGTTATCACGGCTGCTGCCGGTTGCATCCTTGCGGTGCCTGCGCTCAGATTGAAGGGAGACTATCTGGCGATTGTCACCCTTGGGTTCGGTGAAATTGTTCGTCTCGTATTGAATAATTGGGATTCCTTGACAGGAGGCCCCAATGGGATAACAGGGATAGCTCCACCATATCTTCTTGGCACATCGATGGCTGCGCTGAACCGGTATTACTACGTGACCCTCGGGGCAGTCACCGTAACCTACATCGTGATCAGCCGGATTCGAATGTCGAGGATCGGGAGGGCATGGGTCGCTATAAGGGAGGACGAGATAGGCGCGTCCTCGATGGGTATCAGCACGATATGGTATAAACTTTACGCCTTTGCCTTCGGGTCCTTCTGGGCTGGGCTCGCAGGTGCCCTCTTTGCGGCGAAGATGAGATTCATCTCCCCTGAGAGTTTCACTTTTATGGAGTCTGTATTGATTCTATCGATGGTGATACTCGGGGGATTGGGAAGCAGTGAGGGTGCGATCCTTGGGGCCCTCATTCTCGTCATGCTCCCGGAAGTCCTGAGGGAGATTCAGCTCTACAGGATGCTCGCCCTCGGCACCGGGTTGATTCTCATCATGATCTTCAGGCCCCAGGGTTTCATTGGTGGTTTGAGGAGTGGGACGTGAGGTGTTCCTGACATGCATCTCCTGGAAGTGAAGTGGCTTTCAAAACACTTTGGAGGGATAAAGGCCGTCGAGGATGTGAGCTTCAAAATCATGGGGGGTTCTATCACGAGCATCATAGGGCCTAATGGAGCAGGCAAAACAACCCTCTTCAACTGCCTTACAGGTCTCTCGAAGCAAACAAAGGGGACGATCATGCTCTCCCAGAGGAACATCACCGGGCTCCCGCCCCATGCAATCGTGAGACTCGGGATCGCGAGGACATTCCAAAATATAAAGTTATTCAGGCAGATGAGCGTCCTCGAGAATGTGGTAGTATCCCAGCATTCGACAATGAAGGGGGGCTTCATTGATGCGGTCATACGGGGCAGTAGATTCATCTCGGAGGAAAAGGCCGCAAGGGAGAAGGCACGGGAGTTTCTCGCTCTGCTCGGCCTCGATCATGCGGCTGAAGTCCCTTCTTACAACCTCCCATACGGAGATCAGAGGAGGCTTGAGATTGCACGGGCCCTCGCAACAGAACCGATCCTCCTGCTCCTAGATGAACCGACAGCGGGGATGAATCCTCAGGAGACTTCGGGGATCATGGATCTCATCAAGAAACTACAAATGCTCGGTAAAACGACACTCCTCATAGAGCATGACATGAAGGTCGTCATGGGCATATCGGAGACGATCATAGTCCTCGATCATGGTGTGAAGATCGCTGAAGGCCCTCCGGAGAAAATAAAAAATGACTCCCTTGTGATCGAAGCCTGCCTGGGTCGTGGAGCCCATACTGTTTAAAAATATTTATGTGGAACCAAGCCTTTTCAACAGGCATTAGAGGTGTTCACTGCTTCAAACCGTGATACTCAGGGATGGTGTATCAAAGGTGAGTGTATGAGAGTTATAAAAATGAGAAAAATGGGGTCAGGGTATATCATAGTAGACTTGAAATGATAGATTCTACATTATACTACATGTGTGAATATTGCGAGACCTGACCCCATCTCCGGGGTTGAATCATACACTGCGATTATCTTTCAATTTCGAACCAAACCTTGACCTCTGCGCGATACAAGATAACCTTGTCGTTCTCCATTTTCATATCGAACTTGGAGACTTCCGCCCTTTTAATGTTCCGTACAGTCTTAGCTGCTTCTATAACTGCGCTTTCTGCAGCTTTCGCGAAACTGTCCTTCGATGTGCCGACAAGCTCGATTAACTTATAAACCATTTTACCCCTCCTTTCAAGATTGAATCGGTTTTTACGGACACCTACCTATAGGCCTCATTTCTGTCAGGCATGAGACTTCCACATCCCTGATCAATCGACTTCAACCCCAAACGTACTGGAAATCATTTTCTGTATCTTAAGGTATAAAATATCATATGATCTGCCGGCTGTCAAGGTAAAAATACCGATTTCATCTGTTTTTTTCTTTACATAGTACCTTCTCTATACTCCTTTCTTTAGCTCCAATCTCACGAATCTCTTTGTTCCTTCGGTCACCTTGAACCTCTCGTCACCCCGAAACCCGGCTATCCAGATGACATCTGTCCCTGAAAGGACCACAGGGATTTCATCTCTTTCATCCCTCGGCACCTTCTCATCCACAAAAAAGTCCTGAAGCTTCTTTCTTTTTCCAAATCCCATGGGAAAGAAAAAGTCACCCTCTCTCCTCGAACGCACCGTGAGCGAGGTCCCGGTCTTATCGGCATCGAACACCGCGGTTGTTTTTCCGTCTCTGTAGTCCACAACCGCTTCCTCAACCGAGGCCCTTACCACCACTTTGCACTCCCTCGAAACAGCCTCCCCGGGCACCGAGAGGGGCAGGGTCTCGAGTTTCTTTGGGGCATCCGAGGTGAGTATCAATGTAGCATAATTCTTTATGGCCCTCAGGCCATCCGGAAGATAGATTCTGTCGCCCGTCCTTCCGTTCTTGATGAGGTCAATGACCTCTTCAATATTGATGAACTCGATTCTTCGGAGTCCCCTTGTCTCTTCAATGGCCCTCCGCAACACCCTCCTGAGGATTACCTTCTCCATTGTCTCCATCGGGATGAGAAACAGCTCTATACGTGAGTTCGTTTTCCTGCTGATGAGCTTCATGAGGTTCTTCGTAATGATGATGTCGAAATAACGCTCCTCCTCTCTCAGGATTTCCATTGTTCTTTGTGTTGTCCGGACTATGGAGGGATTCACCTTCTTCAGTGCAGGGATGAAGGTCTTCCTTATCCTGTTCCGGAGGTAATCCTCCCTGAGGTTCGATGAATCGACAATATACCGTATCCTCCTGCGATCGAGGTACTCCTCAACATCATCACGCTCTGTCTCTATCAATGGCCTGACAATATTGCCTCTCATAGGGGGGATACCAGAGAGCCCTTTCGGACCGGCTCCCCTGAGGAGCCTCAAAAGAAATGTCTCGAGCTGATCGTCCGAAGTATGCCCGAGGGCGATCAGCTCCCCCCTCACCTGAAAGAGTACCTCTTTGTATGTCTGATACCGCAATTCCCTTGCTGCCTCCTGTCTGTTCATTCCCCTCTCGGCTGCATAGGTCTTTACATGGACCGTTCTCACAAGAAAGGGGATGGACAACCTCGCGCAGAGGTCATCACAGAATGCGATCTCGTCAGGTGCCTCACATGGCCTTAATCCGTGATCGATATAGATGGCATGGAGCCTTAGCCCCAAATCGTCCTTGAACTTGTGAAGCATAGTGAGAAGACATACGGAATCGGGCCCTCCCGAGAGACCGACCAGCACCGTGTCTCCCCCGAGGAACATAGCGTAACGTGAAATGGTAGCCCTGACTATTCCATCAAGGTCACATTGAGGCTTATGATATCTTTTCTCCATTCAATTATGAGAACATCAAATATATCTGAAGTTCCCCGGATCCTAAGGGATACTTTTCCCTACTTGATGGAAAGCCCATAGTGCTGTATCAATCTCAGGTCATCCTCATAGGGAGTTCCCTTTGTTGTAAGATAGTTGCCGGTGAGAAGCGAATCAGCACCGACCATGAAGACGAATGAGTTGAATTCGCCGAGGTTCTGTCTCCTCCCGCCGCAGACCCTGATCTCGTTTTCAGGCATGATGAACCTGCAGAGACTTATGATCTTCAGGGCCTCAAAGGGGTGTAATGGCGCCTGTGCTTCCAGAGGTGTCCCCTTCACGGCTATGAGGAAATTGACAGGAACGGAGTCGACTCCAAGCCCTTGTAAGGCAAATGCCATATCGATCCTGTCCTGCCATGATTCTCCGAGACCGAATATTCCACCAGAACAGACAGAGAGACCGACCTTCCTTGCAGCCTCTATAGTTCTCACCTTGTCCCCATAGGTGTGGGTAGAGCATACCTTGGAGAAACACCTCTCCGACGTTTCGAGGTTATGATGATACCGCTCGAGCCCCCGCTCCTTGAGCAGGGATAGCTCTTCTCCATCGAGAAGTCCTAGAGACGCACAGGGAAGGAGGCCGATGCGGCGGACCTCCTGCACCATCGAACCAATCTCCCTTAGTTCTCCCTTCCCTGCCTTCCTCCCGCCTGTCACAATGGAGAAGCGCCTCACTCCTGCATCCCTTGCCTCAAGCGCCCTTTTGATCACTTCATCCCTTTTCATGAGCGGATACATGGGGATCTCAGCGTTGCTTTGTTTTGACTGGGCGCAATAGGAACAGTCCTCAGGGCAGGCACCGGACTTAGCGTTTACGACTGCGCAGAGATCTACATCCCTGCCCCTGAATCTTTCCCTTATCTCCGCAGCTGCACAGAAGAGCCGAAAGAGAAAGCTTTCTTCGAGATATGCGAGTAGATGGGCATCTTCCTTTGAGAGCAGCTCCCCCCTGAGCACTTTCTCTGTCAGACCTGTTAGCATCAGGGAGGGCTCAAGGCCTTGGTTATCATGTCCCTGTTGGTGATGGACCTGATAGTGACGGCTCCTATCTTTTCGGGGAGTATGAACCTCAGTGAACCGGCTACAGCCTTTTTGTCAAGCTCCATGGACGAAAGGATTCTTTCCACATCGGTATCCGGAGCCGGATCAGTGGGGAGACCATAGGAGTTGATGAGTGTTCGGATTCTTCCATACTCCTCTTCCCCGATAAGTCCGAGAGCCGCTGAGAGCCTTGCCTCGAGATGCATCCCGATCGCAACCGCTTCACCGTGAAGATAGACGGTATATCCCGTTGCGGTTTCGAGGGCATGACCGATAGTATGGCCATAGTTCAGGACTGCCCTCAGCCCGCCCTCTCTCTCGTCCCGGGAAACAATATCGGACTTTATCTCACAGGAGCGCGTGATAATATACCTTAGGGCTTCGCTCTCGAGGCCCAGGATCCCCTGTCTGTGAGTGTCAAGGTAACTGAAAAGCATCTCATCCCATATCACGCCATATTTGATAACCTCGGCGATTCCAGCGAGGAACTCCCTCCTTGGCAGGGTCTTCAGAGTACCCACATCGGTCCATACGAGCCTCGGCTGGTAAAAGGTACCGATCATGTTCTTCCCAAGGGGGTGGTTTACACCTGTCTTCCCACCCACCGAGCTGTCTACCTGGGCAAGGAGTGTCGTTGGCACCTGAATGAAGGAGATACCCCTCATATAGGTCGATGCCACAAACCCCGCCATATCGCCGATCACACCTCCTCCGAGGGCAATGATGGCTGATGCCCTGTCAAGTCTCTGCTTCAGGATTTCGCCATAGATATAGTAGGCCCACAAGAGTTCCTTGTATTCCTCTCCGTCTGGTACGACCACAACGTCCGCCCTTAACCCTTCCCTCTCGAGGGAATCGGTGACTCTTTCTCCGTAGAGGTGGAACACCTTTGGGTTACTGAGGATCGCGATGCGGCTAAATCCGAATTCCTTTATCTTCCTGCCGAGGTCCGAAAGTATGTCTGTATCGATGGCGATGGGGTAGCTCCTTTCACCAAGTGCTACTATGACAATACCCATCATTTACCACTCATCCTCGTAACTCACCCGTGCGTCATCCTTTCTTCCACCCGATCCTTTCCAGGATCTCGACCGCAATCTCACGGGGGGTCTTTGACTCTGTATTGATAACAATGTCGGCCTTTTGGTATAAAGATGTTCTGTAATCGAGAAGCTCTCTGATCCTCCTGAGAGGGTCTTCTACCTGGAGGAGGGGTCTCTTGTCACTGTTGGTGGTTCTCTGAAGGATCGTTTCAGGTGTTGCAGAGAGGGTTACGACTACAGCATTTTCCCTGAGGATTTCCAGGTTCTCCTGCCTTAGTACGGCACCGCCGCCTGTAGAGATGATCACGTGCTCTTTTTTTGCGAACTCCCTTACCTTTTCGGTCTCGATATCCCGAAAGAAGGGCTCCCCGAATTTGCTGAAGATCTCCCTGATGCTCATGCCCTCGGACTTCATAATCTCTTCGTCCACATCGACATGCCTGCAACCAAGTATCAGGGAAAGCGCCCTTCCGACCTCCGTCTTCCCGGTACCCATAAACCCTGTGAGCACAATGTTCTTAGGTTTAGAACCTGACAAGATACTCCTTATATGCCGCATAATTCCTGTGGATCTCTTCCATGCTGTCGCCGCCGAATTTATCGAGAAAGGCATCTGCCAATACAAGGGCCGTCATCGCCTCGCTAACAACAGAGGCAGCGGGTACCGCGCACACATCTGACCGCTCATAAGCGGCTTCGAAGGGCTCTTTTGTGATGATGTCGACGGAACGGAGCGGCTTTTTCAATGTCGGTATAGGTTTCATTGCTGCCCTCAGAAATACGGGCATACCGTTGGTGATACCGCCCTCTATACCTCCTGCATTGTTCGTTTCCCTGTAAAACCCTTTTCTTGCATGCACCCCACCATGCCCCTCTTCATAAAGGATGTCGTCCATAACTTCTGAGCCGGTGCACCCTGCCATCTCGAACCCGGGACCTATCTCTACCCCTTTGATAGCCTGGATTGACATGATCGCCTGGGCAAGCCTCCCGTCAATTCTCCTGTCCCATTGCACATGGCTCCCGAGACCGATTGGAACGTCTAATGCGAAGACCTCAAAGACACCGCCGAGGGAATCCCCTTCCCGGATAGCCTTCTCGATGAGTGCAACCATCCTCTCTGAAGCCCTTTTATCGGGGCATCTTACGGAAGAGGTCTCAGCCTTTTGAAAGAGATTGATAAATACCTCTTTTCCCACTTTGTTCTTGACTTCCGACTTCTGGTTCCCTATCTGTGTCACATAGCTTCCGATCGAGACACCGAAATCGGCAAGGAACCTTTTCGCTACTGCACCAATCGCAACCCTCATGGCGGTCTCTCTCGCGCTCGATCGTTCGAGGATATTCCTTATGTCGCGCTGGTTGTATTTGAGAGAGCCTGCCAAATCGGCATGCCCGGGCCTCGGCCTCGTGACTGGGGGGATCGACCCTTCGTCCCCCGCATCTACAGACATGCCCTTTATCCAGTTACTGAAATCCCTGTTTTCGATCATTATGGTGAGTGGGGATCCCATTGTCTTTCCCCAGCGGATACCCGAGAGGATCTTACCCCGATCTGACTCGATCTTCATCCTCCCGCCTCTCCCAAAGCCTCCTTGCCTCCTTTCCAGGTCACGGTCTATCTCTTCAGAAGAGATAGGGAGATCTGCGGGAATTCCCTCGATGATCCCAATAAGTGCCGTACCGTGAGATTCACCGGCGGTGAAAAAACGTAGTTTACCCATCTGCCTGTATCATAGCATCTCTATCTTCAAAGTTCCCGCATCATGATCACCGCGTCCTCTTTTGGGGCAATATAGTACCATTTCCTGACCCCTACGTCAGTGAAGCCCAGATTCCTGTAAAGCCTCAGAGCCGAATAATTGGAAGCCCTCACTTCGAGATAGATAAATCTGCACATGAAGGAATAAAATTCTTTGATGATATCTTCGACGAGCATTGTGGCGATATGCATTAGCCTGTAATGGGGATGAACGGCGAGATCAAGGATGTGACCCTCGTCGATCACATACTCTCCCACACTATACCCCACGATCACCTCGTGGAGTACTGCTACCCTTGAGATCGCTCTCGCCTTATGTAGCTCTTTGTAAAAGGATGTCTCAGACCAAGGTGTCGAAAATGAAATTCTTTCTATCTGTATCACCTGGGAGATGTCCTGTTCTCCCATATCTCGGATTTCAAGGCCATTCATGACCACTCTGGGAGCTTTATCTCTGCTTCCGATTTTCTGATATAGAGAGGAACCAGGCTTGTGGGATCAGAGAATTCTCCAGACCGTGCCTTTCTCAACCCAAGGTATGCAACATTCGAAGGAGAGGGGATCATGTGCTGCGGTGCAGGATAGAGGGCATTATCTCCAAGGAGGTCAGTAATTATATCCCTGTAGAGGGTAACACCTTCACCAGTGAGAATGACAGGGCCCTTCAGGGTTTCGAGAAGCTCAAGTGGTTTGATCGAGACCTCCCCCAGCACCCTCTCAAAGACCTCCCCTTTCCATATAAAGACTGCTGCATATACCTCCTTCTTCCTCGCGTCGAGCATGGTACAGATCGGGTAAGGGGAGAAAGGGAAATTCCAGGCGAAGGCCTCAAGGGTCGGGACGGCGACCACAGGCTTTTCAGTCGCAAAGGCAAGTCCTTTCACGGTGCTCAGCCCTATCCTCAATCCTGTAAAGGAACCCGGGCCGATCGAAATTGCGAATAGATCAATCCCATCAATCTCCAGTGATGATCGTTTCAGAGCCTGGTTGATCACGGTCATGAGCCTCTCTGAATGGGTGGCCTCGACATTCAGGCGGATTTCAGCGATGAGCCCTTCTCCATCATCCATGACCGATACACCGCCCAGCATGGTAGATGTCTCGATTGCGAGTATCTTCATACTGAAAAGCCTAATATAATGAAAGAGGTTTTTCAAGCCTCCTCTTGTGCCAAAGATTTTTTGTAATAGTTCACCTCCCTCCCCTTATTCCACTCCCGCAAGGGGAGGGAGGTGAACTATTACGACTTTTTTCAGGTCACTCTCCTCCAAGACAGGGAGGTTTCCTGTCCGTGGAGAATGAATCTGTGATAGCAAATTTTCTCATTGCCGATTCGAATATTTCCTGTTACAATTTGATACACTTAAAATATTTGTAATATTTCATATCATGAGGAAAAATATTACCGGCTGCCTGGCGGCCGTGACTTAAGAAAGGAGGATCTCACATGAGCATGAAGTATGTCTTACCAATTGTCGTTGCACTGGCCGTGCTTCTCTCGTTCGTCCCCGTTGTCCTTTCGAAGCAGACTGACATCAAGGTCAGTGAAAAAATGAGCCCCCAAACCCAGAGTTGCATTGGTTGTCATAACAACTACACACCCGGCATCGTCAAAGACTGGATGAAAAGCAGACATGCAAACACGACACCGGCCGATGCGCTCAAGGCATCCGCACTGGAGCGTAGGGTTTCTGCCGCAACAGTGAAAAGCGGCCTTTCGGAGTATACCGTCGGCTGCTACGAGTGCCATAGCCTCAATGCAGAAAAGCACAAAGACAATTTCGACCACATGGGCTTCAAGATCAACGTCATCGTGAGCCCGAATGACTGCAGTGTCTGCCACCCTCAGGAAGTGAAGGAATACAGTGACAGCAAGAAGGCCCATGCCATCGCGAATATCATGGAGAACCCCGTGTATCATACCCTTGTCAGCACCGTGACTGGTCTCAAGAAGATCCAAAATGCAAAAGTCGTTGCCGAGAAGCCGACGGACAATACCCTTCGCGAGACGTGTCTCAGCTGTCATGGGACTAAAGTCGAAGTTAACGGGACGAAGACCGTTTCCACGAAGATGGGCGACATCAATGTCCCGCAGCTCACCAATTGGCCAAACCAGGGTGTAGGCAGGATCAATCCGGACGGGAGTATCGGCGCCTGCTCCCCCTGCCATCCTCGTCATGCCTTCTCGATCGAGGTCGCAAGGAAACCTTACACCTGCGCACAATGCCACCTCGAACCGGATGTTCCCGCATGGAACGTCTACAAGGAGAGCAAGCACGGAAACATCTACTTCTCGAAGGAGCGCGAGTGGAACTTCAGTGCAGTTCCCTGGACGGTGGGCAAGGACTTTACTGCACCGACCTGCGCCACCTGCCACAACAGCCTCATTGTTGCCCCTGACGGAGGCATCGTCGCTGAGAGGAACCATGATTTCGGATCCAGGCTCTGGGTGAGGCTCTTCGGTCTTGTCTACAGCCACCCCCAGCCCAAATCGGGTAACACGACAACGATAAAAAACAAGGACGGCCTCCCCCTGCCGACGACATTCACCAACGAACCCGCTTTTGACCACCTCATCGGTAAAGCAGAGCAGGAAAGGCGCTTTAAAACCTTCAAAGAGGTCTGCTCGAGCTGCCACAACACAGATTGGATCGACGGGCATTTTGCCAAGCTCGACACCACGATCAAGGAGACCGATGCCATGACCCTCGCAGCTACTCTCACACTCGTGGACGCCTGGACCAAGGGTGTCGAGAAGGGGTTACCCACAAAAGACAACCCCTTCGATGAACCGGTCGAGCAGATGTGGATCAAGCAGTGGCTCTTCTACGCCAACTCTGCCAAGTATGCCTCGGCAATGACGGGAGCGCCTGATTACGCTGCATTCCATAATGGCTGGTGGTATCTCACGAGTAATCTCATGCAGATGCGCGACATGGTAGACCTCAAGTATAAGATGTTGAAGGTAAAGGAGTAGTGTGCATGACGGTTGTCGCAATCCGAACAAGCCTCATCGATCAGCTCGCTTTTTATGTTTTGGATAATGATGTGGGTTATGTAAGGAATGAGACGTAAAATCGAAAAGTGTCCATTCTCCAACAGATAGTGTGTCGGAAGAGAGAGCGGCTGAACCAGGCGAAGGGAAAAGTCTTCCTCGGTGAATTCAAGGCGCGCATCGCCGGCCTTGAAGGGCCACGCGACTTCAGGTCTGCGGTTAAAAGGGAAGAGAGGATCAGGCTGATCGCAGAAATAAAGCGTGCCTCGCCTTCACGTGGGATTATCAGAGGGGATTTCGACCTCAAGGAGATCGCAACGGTTTATGAGGAAAAGGATGTGGATGCGGTTTCTGTGCTCACTGAGGAAGACTTTTTTCTTGGGGAACTGAATCATATCCCTTCCGTGAAGCGGATAGTATCACGGCCTGTGCTCAGAAAGGACTTCATCTTCGATGAATATCAGGTTTATGAATCGAGGGTATACGGTGCTGATGCGATACTCCTCATTGCATCACTGCTTGAGAGGACACAGGCCGAAGAGTACATCCATCTCTCCCGTGAACTCGGTCTTTCGGTCCTGTTCGAGGTCCATGACCTTTGGGAACTCGAACAGGCACTGCGTATCGATACCGACATAATAGGCATCAACAACAGGGACCTGAAGACCCTGAAGGTGGATTTGTCCACAACCTATAAGCTCAAAAGGGAGATACCTTCAGGTAAGATCGTGGTGAGCGAGAGCGGGATCAAGACGAGAGAGGATGTGATACGACTTCAGGAGGCAGGAGTGGATGCCATACTTGTAGGTACCGCCCTCATGGAGTCAGAGGATATCGGGGGGAAAATTGAAGAGTTAATGGGTAAATGAGGTTGAGGCGCGCAACCCTGCCTCAGAACCTCCAAGAATGCCGCCTTCCTTTCCCGCAATGCTATTGAGATAAGGGTTTCTTTATCGATAACACGAAGGGGGCATTCTGTGGACGCCCCTTGACAAGACTTTTCAGACCGACCGGTCTCAGCAACTGCAGGGATTTCAGCCGCTTCCGGATAACAGGCCGTACAGGCTATCGAGGCTGAAATGTACCACATTGGTGCTCCCGCATTGCGGGCATCTGCTCTGCTCCTCATTTCCTTCATCGGAGGGATCAGACGTAGAGAAGGTGCCGCAGGCAAGGCAGGAATAGTCGCAGTTCTTCATTTTTTTATGCTTCCCTTCCTTTACTATGCTATATATTACCTGAATCTTGCACAAAAACGCATGTTTCCTCTCTGGAACAAGTAAGATTTGTTCCACTCATTCCGTGAAAGGGCATTGAGTCCCTTCAATTTTCTTTTCCTTATCCGCTATAGGATACGCTCGTCCCTCCTTGTGCAAGAAATTTCTTGCACGCTCACCGTCAAGAAAATGCGGCCTTGGGGTCAGCACCGATAAGCCAAGGCCTTAGCCTGCTGCGGAGGTTATCCAGATATCCCATGAATCGAAACAGCCCCGGCACACGGCTATCATGCTGTGAGTATTTCACTTCATTGGTCTTTGCATGCATCGTGATCTTTGCCGCTATTGCATTTTGACTAATTCGGGACACATCGAAAGCGCCGGGATAAACCGGCATAGAGTAGAGGATGAAAGAGCCTTACATGAAAGGAGAAGCTGCTCCATCATGGCCCCGAGTCATGCGCGGGCGGGCGTAAGTCTGCACGTGAAG
>Ga0315295_10002687_pt1 | contig 15029 bp, 10 predicted proteins | sample YL17G14_0_MG_FD_204453 | JGI IMG/M metagenome (GOLD analysis project Ga0315295, IMG submission 204453) | Sediment microbial communities from Yellowstone Lake, YNP, Wyoming, USA - YL17G14_0 | ecosystem: Environmental > Aquatic > Freshwater > Lake > Sediment | place: USA: Wyoming | collected...
TCATGTCTCACTTCTTCTGGTCCATCAATCCTGAATATATAAGGGAAGAGCCTTATACTCCATCACTGAATACCTTCCCTGTATGGAAGGCCTGCACAGCCGGGCTCAACATCAATAATCTGGCCCCTGTTTATACAGTCCCCTGTGTTGCAAGCTACGTCGGAGGAGATATAGTCGCAGGTGTTCTCGCTTCAAAAATGCACCGAAAAAGTGAAATATCACTCTTTCTCGACATCGGTACAAACGGAGAGATCGTTCTCGGCAATAATGAATGGCTTGTGACTGCTGCATGCTCTGCCGGACCGTGTTTTGAAGGAAGCGGTATAAGGCATGGCATGAGGGCAACCGAAGGGGCTGTGGAGTCCATAAAAATCGATCCCAGGACATTTGAGCCTGAACTTGTAGTAATAGGCAGCGGGAAGCCAGTCGGGATATGCGGGTCAGGCATGATAGACGCAATAACTGAATTGTTCCTGTCAGGCGCCATCGATCAGAAAGGCAGGCTTCTGAGAGGAATCAAAACAGACAGGATCAGAGAGGGCTTCGAAGGTCCCGAGTTCCTGTTTTACAGCGATGGACGCAGAGAAATTGTCCTTACAGAGGTTGACATAGAAAATATCATCAGGGCAAAGGCAGCAATTTATGCAGGGATTTCTCTCATGCTGAAGAAGGTAGGCATTGCACTCGACGATGTTGAACGTGTGTATATTGCCGGCGGTTTCGGAAATTATCTCAACATTGAGAGGGCGATTATCATCGGCATGTTGCCTGATATAGCGAGAGAAAAATTCATATTCCTCGGCAACACTTCCATTGCAGGAGCTTACCTCTGTCTCCTCTCGGACAATATGAGGAAAGAAGCAGAAGAGATAGCTCTCAGGATGACAAATATTGAACTCTCTGTCTCAAGGAGGTTCATGGACGAATACATGTCCGCCCTCTTCCTCCCGCATACGGATATAAAACTATTCCCTACAGTAGAGAAATTATTGAGGGAATGAGCATTGTTATTTAGCGTATACTCACAACAATTTCGCTCACTCATTCCGATAGAAATCTGCCTACAGATTATAGACAATTTTATATATCCATTACCCCAAAAAATGCAATTGACGGTAGGCATATGTGCAGCAAAAGCATCCCGACAAATGTCGGGACAGCACCTTTGTGAACGCTTTAATGACCCGGTTAACGTACACGTTTCATTTTAAATTTTTATCTACGATGCTAATTCCATCTTGAACGCAGTGAAGAAATTCTTTAAAGAAGTCTGATCTTTCCAGATCTGGGATGCGTTTTTGTATTTTTAATTCATATCTATCCTTTCAGCCTTTCATATATCTCCTCAAACTGGGAGGCTGTTTCCTTAAATGCTTGTAATATCTGTGGATCAAAATGGTGAGGCATTGTCCTTCCGTCACCTTCAGTTATAATTCTGTATGTTTGCTCATGGTCAAAGACAGGCTTATATACCCTGGCGTTCCTTAGAGCATCATACTGATCCGCAATATTCAATATCCGTCCCGTAAGGGGAATCTGTTCGCCTTTCAATCCATATGGGTAGCCGCTGCCATCCCACCGTTCATGGTGCGAAAGGGCGATTTCCTTGGCCATGGTAAATCTCACGTGGTCGCCAAGTATTCTGGCGCCGTATACAGTATGTTTTTTTATCTCTTCCCATTCCTCTGGAGTAAGTTTGCCGGGTTTTTTTAAAATCTCGGGAGGAGTATGAATTTTCCCCACATCGTGCATCTGTGCCTGTAAGCGCATAGTACTGATAAACTCTTGAGATATGCTGAGATGACTTGCTATTACCGCACAATATTCCCCAACGCGTATAATATGGTTTCCTGTGTCCTCGTCATTTACCTCTGAAGCCCTTGCAAGCGCACTGACAGTGTATGCAAAGGCATCCTCTGTTTCCTTAACCTGATTGGAAAGAGATCTTAAAAACAGACTCTGCATGACAAGGTTATTGAGAACCGAAGCATCATAACCTGTTACATCCCTGCTGTAGTTTAGAGCAAAAATCAGAAGGTCATTGCTTAAATAACAAACTGTGTTTGAGACGGTTATCCCGGCAGATTCGAAGGCTTTGAGAAGAGGAGAGCATTCTGTTTTTTGAATATTGCCTTTATTGCAGTAGCTTATTTTTGTATGGTTAAGAGGCATGAGATCCTGTACTTGTTTAAAATTGAGATCAAGCACATTTTTCCCTAATGTGCCCGAGACAGATTTATATTGATGGAACTGCAAGTTATGCTTTTCGTCAAAAAAGCCGATAACCATCATCTCAGGCTTCCCTGTGTCGTCATCTGATTTTTTAATATTTTTGTCAATAATGTTATCAATTATAGACATAAAGTCAAAATGAAGGGGATCAAACTTCTTGATAATTTCCTCACCATATAAAATGAGACTGTTGATATTGTTATATGCAAAACTAAGCCTGTCGTTCAGGTCTTTTATCTTAAGGAGCATTTTTATCCTTGCTAAAACCTCCCCCTGATCAAAGGGCTTTGATATGAAATCATCCGCACCTGCTTCGATACCTTTAATGCGGTCATCCTTTGACCTTAAGGCAGTAATCATCACAACAGAAATATTCCTGTATCTTTCATTTTCCTTTATCAGCCTGCATACTTCAAAGCCGTTCATCTCAGGCATCATTACATCAAGAAGGATGAGGTCTATCTTTTGATCAGCAATCCTTTCAAGGGCGTCCTTGCCATGCTGTGTTTTAATAACCTCGTACCCTCTTGGTACAAGCAAAGCTTCAAGAAGCCTGAGATTGGCAGGCTCGTCGTCAACACACAGAATACTTGGTCTTGTTGTATTCACAAGGCCTCCTCTCTCTTTTAAAAAGAAGTTAAGAAATTGAGAAGATAAGAATTTGAATCAAAAACAAAAACATTCTGCTTCTCATCTTCATAACTTCTCATCTTCTTATCTTTGGATCGTCTCATCAACTTGCTATTTGCGTAACCGGTATTACAAAGGTAAACCTGCTTCCTTTCCCAATTTCACTCTCCACCCATATCTTTCCGCCGTGGAGCTCAATCAGTTTCTTTGTCAATACCAGACCGAGTCCTGTTCCCGCATATTTTTTGGAGTACGGAGATTCAAGCTGTGTAAAAGTCTGGAAAAGTATAGGCATGTCCTCCTGCTTGATGCCAATTCCGGTGTCCTCTACGCTGATTTCTACAAAATCAGCATGAGAAGTTAAGAGGTTAAGAGGTTCTGAAGTTAAGATTGCCTGATCTTCTGAGCTTTTGCTTTTCTGAACTTCTGAACTTCTGAGCATCTGAGCTTCTTTCAGTTTTCGTGCTTGCACGCTTACGCTGCCCCCATCCGGTGTAAACTTCAGTGCATTGTCTATGAGATTAAACATGATCTGCTTCATCACACCTAAATCTGCTTCAATCTCTATTTCAGCCTCAGGAGCTATCTCGAAGCCTAAAAGAATATTCTTTTCCAGAGACTTCTCTTTGAAGGAAATAATCATGGTCGTTAAAAGGTCTTTCAGAAGGAATCTGTTTTTCTTCAACTCTCCTGTGCCGGTATCTATCCTTGATATGTCAATCATGTCATTGAGCAACCCTAAAAGAGAGAGCCCGCTCTCGAGGATATCTGACACATACTCCTTCTGTTTTTCATTCAGATCTCCATATAACCTGTCTTGAAGAATCTGAGAAAATCCTATTATGGAATTTAACGGGGTTGTCAGTTCATGACTCATATTTGCGAGGAAATCAGATTTTGCCTTGTTTGCAGCCTCGGCCAAATACTTTGCTTCTTCTGCCTCCTTTTTAGCTTTTTTAAGCGTCTCCTCTGACTTCTTGTGATTGGTGATGTCGCGACTTATGCCCACAAATCCTGCCATAATACCCTGATCGTTGAATACCGGAGATTTAATGGTATCTAAGAAAATAATCTCACCCTTGTTATTGGTCATTTGCTCTTCAATTCGAATTAGTTCATGTCTTTTGATGACTTCTTCATCGCTCTTAAGACACATTTCAGCCAAATCCGGTGGGAGTATTTGCTCACTGGTTTTACCAAGAAATTGTTCTTTCTTCAAACCGGTCATTCTCTCGGCTGCTTTATTCACCAGAAAATGTTCCCTTTGTATATCCTTGAAAAAAATAGCATCAGGAATAGAGTCTATCAGTGTATTCAGCCTTGCATTCATCTCCATCTGAGCTGTTTCCGCCTGTTTCAGCCGGATCATTGCCTGAATACGTGCCATAAGTTCACTGCCAGAAACAGTACCCACAATATATCCGTCTGCTCCTGCCTCAAGTCCTTTTGCCTGTATCTCTGAAGAAATTTCTTTTCCAGAGATTAAAATTACATAGATGCCAAAAAATTCCCTGTCTGATTTGATCTGTTTGCAGACTTCAAAGCCGTCTATATCAGGGAGAACTACATCAAGCAGGATCAAGTCAGGATGTTCTTTTCTTGCTGTATCGAGACATTCATTTCCTGTTTTAGCCTCAAGGACTTCATAGCCTGCTGACCTCAAGATGCTTGCATTTATATTCAGAAGAGCAGGATCGTCATCAACGCAAAGAATCTTCGCATTTGAAGTAATCATATATTCTCACTCATTTGTTATTGCATAGATTTTTATGCCTTTTTATATTTTCCTAATTCTTCCTTTAGGCTCTCCATTTCCTCCTTAAGTTCCTTTATCCTCAGTTCTCTACCAATAGCCATATCATAAAACTCCTCAAGTTCTTTAACCCTCTTTTTGAGTTCTTTTTCACTCTTTTGCAATGCCTCCACCGCCTTTTTAACCTCTAAATCAAGAAGTTCATTGTGTTGTTTTAGAAAATCTGCAAACTCCTTTATCTTCAAAAGGTTATTTGTTCTTATTAAAAGTTCTGTTCTATCAACAGGCTTTGTCAGAAAATCATTCGCCCCGGCTTCAAGCCCTCTGATCCTTGATTCCTTATCTGAAAGTGCAGTGACCATTACAATTGGGATATGTTGAGTCAATGGATTTTCCTTTAGTCTTCTGCATATCTCATATCCATCCATCTCGGGCATCATCACATCGAGAAACACGATGTCTACCTCCTGTTCTGAAATAATCTCAAGCGCTTCTTTGCCGTTTGTCGCCTTAATCACCTCATAGCCTTCTGGTGCAAGCGCTGCCTCAAAAAGTTTGAGGTTTACAAGCTCGTCGTCAATGCACAAGATTCTCGGTTTCGCTGTATTCATAAGACCTCCATCAGTGAATGGTCGTTAGTTTTTCCAGTCGTTAGTGAATAGTATTTAGTGAATAGTTCTTTTTTCTCTTTATTACTATCCACCCTATCCCGTTCACTATTCACTGCCTTTAAATACTGTTCACTATTTTATCGGTATCACAAAGCTAAACCTGCTCCCTTTCCCGTATTCACTCTCAACCCAAATTTTTCCGCCATGCAGTTCAACCAGCTTTTTTGTCAGTGCAAGGCCAAGTCCTGTTCCCTGATATTTCTTTTCATATGCTGTTTCAAGTTGTGTGAATTCCTTGAAAAGCTTATCCATGTCCTCCTGTTTTATTCCAATCCCAGTGTCGGTGACCGAAATTTCTATGAAATTTTGGTCAGTCGTCAGTGAATAGTCGTCAGTGAATAGTTTTTTACTGTTCACTAAATACTGTTCACTATTCACTAAGCGTGCTTGCACGCTAACGGAGCCTCCATCCGGAGTAAATTTCATAGCATTCCCTATTAAATTGAACAGTATCTGTTTGAGCTTTCTTTCGTCTGCCTCTATCTCAATATCAGCATCAGGCTCAATTGTAATGCTTAATGTGATGTTGTGTTTCATCGCCTTTTCCTTTAACATGGACTTAGACATCTCAAGAATATCCACCAGTAGAAATTTACTCAGTTCAAGCTCCATCTTGCCTGATTCTACCTTTGAGAGATCAAGGATGTCATTAATGAGATTCAGAAGATGACTGCCGCTGTTCAGGATGTCATTTACGTATTCTTTCTGCTTTTCATTGAGAGTTCCGTACATTTCATCCTGAAGGATCTCTGAGAACCCAATGATTGAATTAAGTGGTGTTCTCAGTTCATGGCTCATGTTTGCAAGAAAGTCGGACTTTGCCCTGTTTGCTTCTTCAGCTGCTTTCCTTGCAATTTCCGCCTCCTCTGCCCGCTTACGTTTGGTTATGTCGATCGAGAGGATGAAGATTCCTTCGGGGACTGATTGAATGCTAAGCTCGAACCACCCCTTGGTTCCGTCGGGAAAGATAAACTCATTCTCCAATATGTGCGGGGTACGTTCTTCCATACAGCGTCGTATTACGGCAAACACTTCAGTGTCTTCGATGCCGGGCCACATCTCCACATATCTCCTGCCTAACAGTTCCCCTTTAGGTCGGCGGTTATGCTTCTCAGCGGCATCGTTGATATAAAGATAGCGCCAGTCGAATCCCAAAATCTGGCATCCTTCCAACATATTGTCGAGAGTGCTTTGGTAGCGTTCCATGCTCCTCTGCAGCGCTTCTTCAGCCTGTCTGTGCTCTTCGCGTGTCCTCAATGCTGATATACCGTATGCCAGATCGTTTGCCAACTCTGTCAGCAGTTTAACTTCTTCATCATCAAAGGCATCCGGTTCTGCTGCATAGATATTCAAAGCTCCGAAGGTCTGATCTTTATCATCTTTATCAATCAAAGGAAGCACTATCGATGATGCATATCCCCGTTTGATCGCCTCAGCGCGCCATGGTACAAAATGGGGATCAGTCAGCATGTTTTTACAAATTGACGGTTTGCCAGTGCGTATCGCAGTGCCGGTAGGACCACGACCCCTTTCGGTATCGGCCCATGTAATATTCAGGGTATCGAGATACCCTTCCTCATATCCTGCCTGTGCCACAGGACGCACAGTCTTTGCTTCATCCTGTTCAGCATATCCAACCCAAGCCAGACGATATCCACTGACTTCAACGATAACGCGACAAATCTCGTGTAGTAATGATTTTTCATCTGCTGTGCGCACAAGAACCTGGTTACATTCACTGAGTGTTTTAAGAGTGCGGTTCACCCTCCGGAGTTCCTCTTCTCCCTTTTTGCGCTCAGTTATGTCACGAATTATATACTGATAAAACTTCTTTCCTTTAATATCAATGACCCGGGAACTTACCTCAACAGGGAAAGTTGTTCCGTCTTTCCGCTGGTGCCGTGTCTCAAAGACAAATCCATTCCTTGTTTTCACCTCTTCCATCTGTGCATCGAAGAGTTCTCTTGCCTCCGGCGTGCGCAGATTGTTCAGTTGTAACTGAAGAAGTTCATTCTGCTCATATCCATAGGATTGAACTGCCCGTTCATTCGCTTCAAAAATCCTGTAATTTTCATCTGCAAGCAGGATAATATCGTTGGCATGTCTGGTGAGATATTCAAAGCGCTCCAGAAGCGCTGAATGCTGGTGCTCCATCTCATATTGCCTGCGGTAGAAATCAGCGCGCTGATGCCGCAAGATGAATCCAAGCCCTATACCTGAGCTGACAATTAATGCGGTGACGATTAGAGCTATATACCAGAGCCGTTCACGAATAGGGGCATAAACCTCCTCAGCATCCTCCTTTGCTACAAGAAACCATGGGGTATCAGGTATTGCCCGAAGAACTGAGAGCACAGGCACTCCACGATAATCTTTGCTTTCGAATATTCCCTGATATCCCTGTACTGCTGCTACTGCCGGCAGATGCTTTTCGTCTATAGAAACCTTGAAAGAAAGTGCTGTGTCCTTTTTATGGCGGAGTTCATTCAGGTACAAAACTTCATTCCCTTCCTTTCGCACTAAAACCATTTCAGCAGTTTTACTTAGTGTCGGCCATGACTGGACAAGAGGATAGAGGAATTGGTAGGGATCAATCCGCAATATTATCAAACCAATAGGAATACGCTCTTTATCATGAGGGATGAGCGGTATAAAAAGCCCGAGACGGATAGCATTGCTCATTTTACTTCTGTACAGGTCAGAGAAAATAATCTTCCTGCTCTTCATTGCCTCGGCAAATAACCTTCTTGCATCAGGCCCAAACAGATCTTTCTCGTCATGGACTGATAACCGCATATTACCTTTTGCATCAATAAGAAGGATGTTCTGATAACCAAAGAATTTCTGTATGGTTGTAAACCATTCGAGTATTTCACTCTTGTAAACCGATGATGGATTTCTGAACCACTCCTGAATTTCGTTTATAATTAAATGATTATTAAAAATTATTGTTGCATCTCCGAGGCGTTCATTTCGCCACTCTGTAATCTCTTTCACCTTCAGGTCTGCAATTGTGGTGAGATTTTCCTGCAGTTCCTTTTTGATACGTTCTTTTTCCTGTTTGTAATAGAAGATGCCTCCAGTCCATAAGGCTATGGTCAGGATAAAGAAGATGATAATAAGATGCCAGGGGATTTTTCCTGATTTCAAATGACTCCTTTAAAAATGTTCATTTACTATCCTGATGACAAAAGCCTCTTTACCAACTCGGGCAGTTCCCGTGTATTCAGAGGCTTTGATATGTAATCATCAAACCCTGCTGCAAGAACCTTTTCCCTGTCCCCTGCCATGGCAAAAGACGTGACTGCAATTACTTTGATATCCTTCGTCACTGGATCGCTTTTGAGTATTTTTATTGCATCATACCCGTTCATGACAGGCATCTGAAGGTCCATGATGATTAAATCGGGGTTTTGCTCGCGGGCAATTCTGACAGCTTCTTCCCCGTTTTCCGCCTCGATAACCTCGTACCCGTAATAGGTCAGAATATCTCTGATCAAACGCCGGTTCATCGATATGTCTTCAACAATAAGTATTTTTTTAGCCATCTAAACTCCTTATAGGGAAAGATTCATGATGCACGATTCATGATGCATGATGACCTTTAATAACTGCTTCTCTGAAAATAAATAGTATCTATCCATAAAATATTATATTTAATTGTATTTTGTCATTTCGAGCCTTCCTCTGTCATTTCGGCTTGTCCAGTCACCTCAGCGACTCGCCGAGGCGAGAATCTTTTTGTAAAAGAAGGATTCTCGACTCCCGAAAGCATTCGGGATTGCGGGAATGACAATAATGCGACATAACTTATGACGCTATGTATAATAAATCTGAAATACTGATCATTAAATACTTATGGTGACTCCATTATTGGATAATTTTTTTAAGACTTCAGCTATTTTTTGAATCTCCAATGATTTGTCAAAGAAATAATCAGCGCCTGATTCCATGTATCTTTTCTGGTACTGTGGAAGGGAGTAGTTGGTGAGCATGATGATAACAGGTGAATATTTATTCGCTTTTTTGATGTATTCCAATAAAGCATTGCTGCTCCCTTTGGACATGCTGACATCGAGGATTACCACATCAGGATTAAGTTGCTGAATGGCTCTAATAGCTTCGGAAACATCTCCTGTTTGACCTATGACTTCTATATCTTTATCTTTGAGATCAACATGTCTGGCAATCATGTTTATTATGTATTGACGCATTAGAGGGAATTTATCCGCAATATATACCTTCATAATTTTCTCCTTACATTTTTACTAATTTACTAATTTAATTATGACAGGTTTAAAAAAGAAGACAATCAGACAATTCTTACTTTTAAGTAGGAATATTCTTACAGGGTGGAAAGAAGGTACCCGTTGTATACTTTTGTTGAGTGTAAATTTGTGTCGTCAAATAGCCAGGCACATAAGGAGTTGATGTAGATGTTCCACTGTAAGGTCCCCAACCATAGGCACGGTAAATGCCGTCAGGATTCTAATGGAAAAGTATATGTACAGGAAGGATTCCCCTCGATTATACATTCTTCACGGTACAATTCTTTCCCGAGGATCTCCTTGAACAACTGCAGATCATAACGGCATATCTCTTTATATTCTGCAGCTATTTTATAAATGGGGCAGTTAAAGAGTCTTAAACTGTAATGGTTATTAGAATCAGAGAGTTCAGTAAAATATCCCTCGGATTCAAAGAAATCCCTGAGTCCGTTCATCTTATCTTTTATCGTTATTTCCTCTGAAAAGGCTTCTTCTGCCTGCTTTAAAAGTCTATTTTTACGCCATCTGAATATTTCTTCTATTTTATCCCGACCTTCGTTCTTTTCGATGTCTTTAAACAAGTCAATAATAAACTTGTCGTATCCCTTAGGGAAAAGGTCGTCTGCTTTTTCAGTCAGTTTATAGAAAAAAGCCGGTCTGCCGATACAAGGTCTTTTGGTAAGATACTCTATGAGGCCTTTTCTTTCCAGTATGAGAAGGTGTTGCCTTATTACCATTGATGTTATGTGCAATTCTCTGCTGAGTTCATCAATGGATAAGGAGCCTCTTTTTTTAAGGAGGAGAAGTACTTTTTCTCGAGAGGGATTCTCGTTTAAAACTAACCACATACTTTTAACTGACATATACTTAATTTATAGTATGATGGGTTAAAACAAAGAGGACAATCAGAATATTCTGATATTCATGTAGGAAATATCTTACATTGATGGATTAGAAATGCAAGGGGAGAGAGCGTCTTTATTCTATTTGTATCAGGTGATGCCTTAACGCATAGCTGGTCAATTGTGCGTTCGTGTCCATTTTCATTTTTTCCAGGATACGGGTGCGATAGGTGCTGATTGTTTTCACATTCAGGTGCATCTCTCCAGCAATTTCTGTCAGGGACTTGCCGGAGGCAAGCATGAGCATCACCTGAAACTCACGGCTGGATAAGGTCTCATGAAGCGGTCTCTCGGTATCATTTCCAAATTCAGTGATTAACTTCTCAGAAAGGGAAGGGCTGATATACGTTCTTCCCGAAAGGATCTTCCTTACTGCCATGGCCAATTCTTCCGGTGCGTTCTCTTTATTCATATACCCGGAAGCACCCGATTTCAACAGACGCATTGCATACTGTTCTTCGGGGTACATGCTCAATACAAATACAGGAAGATTGGGATACTCGTGTTTCAATTGCTCAAGTATATTAAGGCCGCTTTTACCTGGCATTTTAATATCCAGTATCACAAGGTTCCAGGTCTGTTCCCTGACCTTATCAAGCACCTCCTCTGCATTCCGGGCTTCGCCAAACTCTACCTCTTTGAACTCATTCCTGAGAATGTATTGTACTCCCTGACGGACTACCGCATGATCATCTGCAATGAGTATCTTTGTCATTATGTAATCTTCTCTTCCACAATCAACTGCCTGCCGGTAGCAGCACAGTTACCATGGTTCCTTTTCCTTCTTCACCTGTGATGTTAAACTCCCCACCAAGCATGATGGCACGTTCCCTCATTCCGATAAGTCCAAACGATTTGGTGTTCTCGATCTGGTCTTCTGTTATGCCGATGCCATTATCAATGACCTCCAGTATGATATTACCATCAATCTCTTGCAGGTTAATTGTAACTGATGTTGCATGTGCATAACGGGAAATATTGGTCAGGCACTCCTGACAGATGCGGAAAATTGCAATCGCAAGCGCATCGCCCGGACGGAAGTTCTTTATCGATAAGTTTAATATACAGGGAATTTGCAACTTGCTCTGGAACTCCTTGACCAGCCATTCAAGTGTAGCCTCAATTCCCATGTCGTCAAGGATGCTCGGTCTTAAACTTATCATCAGATCTCGCGACCACTGAATAAGGGAATCTATAAGCTGGGATATCGACTGTACCTTTTCAACTAAATTACGATCTCTTTCCTCGTTTCCGGACAGAATATTCTGTAAATACATAAGTTCAAATTTCAGGCCTGAAAGTTTTTGCCCCAGTTCATCGTGTATATCATGTGATATGACAATTCGTTCCTCTTCACGCAAAGTTTGCAGATGAGCAGCAAGGTTTCGCAGTTGTTCGCTTAACGCTTTTAATTTATCCCTTGAATGCTTATTCTCGGTAACATCTCTAATAATAAGGACACCTCTGGTTAAATTGCCATGATCATCTACTACGGGATCTGCGGAAATCCGCAACCAGGTATCCCTTTCGGATAAATAAAACTCGCCCTCTTCATGTTTCCTTGTGTTTTTCATTTTCACAAAAGGGTCTGAAGCAGGTGGCCTGTCTTGCCCAAGAAAAATCTGGAAATATTTCTCACCAATTATTTCAGTAATAGATTTCTTGAGGAATTTTGCTGTAGCTAAGTTGGCTTTGATAATTTTCATTTCACTGTCAAGCAACATGATGAGGTCATGTGCAGAATCAAAGGTTGATCGCCATTCATTCAAAGCGGTTTTTAATTGCTCCTCCACCTGCTTACGCTCAGTGATGTCTCGAATCACAGCTGCAATACCCACAATGTTTCCTTTTTCATCAATAACCTTCTGTTTTACAACATGAAACCATTTATCCCCAAAGAATTCCTCACTCTCAACAGGGGTTCTGGATATTAAAGCCATTTCATCACTTTTTCTGCATGCTTCAGCAAGTTCTTTCGGCATGAAATCAAAATCTGTCTTATAGATAATGTCTTCCACTTTTATATTGAAAAGACTCTCATTGGCCTTATTAGTAATTAAGTATCTCAATTTTTCATCCTTAAGGAAAATAATGTCGCGTGAGGAATTGATGAGGGTTTCTATTCTATTTTGATAAAGTCTCAAGTTTTCCTCTGCTATCTTGCGCTCGGTGATATCAATGATAGAAACCAATCCCTTGGACCATGTAGCTTCATAACCGGGAGGCACTGTCCACATTATGAAAATATGAATTTTTCTTCCGTCTAACGTTCGATTAACCGCTTCACTTTCATATCTCAATTTTCCTTCCGCAAGCGCAATAAGTGCCTCTTTAAACACCTCATATGACTCTTCAGTAAAAACTGAATCTAAGCCTCTGAGATCTTCTACACTTCCTGCTTGGTACATTTTCAGTGTCACTTCATTGACATCAACCACTTTTACCATGGTTGCACAATTGATGACATCTTCCGGATGGTCTTGAAAATATGTTCTGAAATCACTGATCCCTTTACTGCACAGGCTATCAATATATTTCTTAACATCTGAGAAATCTTCCTCCCAGAGGGAAATTGGTGAATTTTTAAAAAGACTTCTGTACCGCAACTCTCTCTCTTTAAGATTCTCCTCCGTTTTTTTGTGTTCGGATATTTCCATTTCAAGTTGTTTGTTGGTTTTTGTTAGTTCAGCAGAGCGTTCTGCCACCAGTTCTTCAAGATGGTCATTGTGTTTCTTTAATTCTTCCTCCGCCTGTTTCCGCACAATAAACTCTTTACGGGTTATGAAGCTTGCTATGCCAACAATCAAAAAAGCCAGAGAGCTTCCGAAAAGAATAAAAAACACTGTACGTTTTGTTTTTGATTCTACCTCCTTCTTTTTCTGTTCCAAAGAATTTCTTGCGTCATCTTCCATCTCATAAATAGTCTTTCGGATTTTATCCATGATATCTTTTCCTTTTCCTGTCAGAACCTCTCGTGCAGCAGCATCAAAACCTTTATTCTTCCGCAGATTGATTCTCTCCGCAAGACCACTCAGTTTTTCAATAATCAATGGTTCAAGAGTATCGAGCACCTGCTGGTGACCGATGTTATCCTTGGTCATAAAACGAAGTTCTTTGATGTCTTTATCAATTGTTGCAACAGCAGCATGGTATGGTCTAAGATAGTCTTCGTTTCCAGTGATAATGTATCCACGCTGTCCTGTTTCCGCATCGGTAACTTCACCAAGCACAATCTCAAGTTTTTTCAAAATAATACGGTTGTTCGTCTCAAGACGATTGACCTCTGCAAAATCAAGAAAGTTTTTATAGGAGGCTGCTCCGGCAATGAGCAGAATAATCATCAAGATCCCAAAAACAGTGATAATTTTCTTTGACGTTTCCATATTGATTAATTATAAATTAATTGAAACCCTTTTAATACCATAGAAGGAAATCTGTATCTCATTTGCGAGTCCACAGAATTTTTCAGGCGATTTGTCCATTTCCAAGATATTGAGAATTATTGTTTGAACTGCTCGCTATTTGCCAGCCCTTTGAAATGTAGCTTTGATTCAGAAATCTTGAAATATCAGTGAATACCAAAATAAACAGTTCTATATGGACCTCAGTTTTTGGGGGTTTATGTTATAGAAAGAAATGTGCAGGAACTTCAAACTATCTGGTATAAAGTGAATCGCCTGTGGCTATTTTTGCGGTTTAATGTACCGGCCCTGAAGAGAGGAGCTTTTCCACTTCCCTTTTGATCACTGAAGCAGGTATGCCCCCGTGTATCTTCAAAACGCCGTTTATTAAAACAACAGGGGTATTGAGAGCCCCCATTCTTAAAAGTTCCTTTATATCGTCAAACTCTTCCTCTCCGTCCATGAACAGGTCAACATATTCTACACACACGACAGAAGGATAAAAATAATTCATTTCCTTGGAGAGTTCATCTGACAGTATCTTATTTGTTCCTGCCACATCTGACGAACTATCATCAAAGAGGACAACTTCCGTAGGGTTGTCAAGTATCTGAATGTGGACTCTCTGGAACATTCAGGTTACCTCTCTTTCTTCACATTTATAACAATATTATCTATGAGCCTTGTATCTCCGATTCTTACTGCAACGGCGAGGAGCATAGCCTCCTTTATCTCAGAAGGCTCATTAAGGGTTTCCGGGTCGTATATGCCGGCATAATCAATCCCTGAAACAGCAGATTCTCTGAGGAGTTCCTCCTGCATTGCCTGTTTGACAGCTTGTATATCTATTATACCAGATTTGATCAAATCCGAAGCCTCTTTTAGACACCTGTAGATTACAGTAGATGCCTCTCTATTTCCTTCATTCAGGTAAGCGTTTCTGGAACTCATTGCAAGACCATCCCGCTCCCGTATCGTCGGACATGTCACGACATCGATATCCATGGCAAGGTCCTTAACCATTTTGCCGATAACAACAGTCTGCTGAAAATCCTTTTGCCCAAAGTATGCCCTGACCGGTTTCACAATATTGAAGAGTTTTGCAACAACAGTCGCAACACCCCTGAAATGACCTGGCCTGAATGCACCACAGAGCTTCTCAGAAATCTCTC
>Ga0315295_10002688_pt1 | contig 15029 bp, 13 predicted proteins | sample YL17G14_0_MG_FD_204453 | JGI IMG/M metagenome (GOLD analysis project Ga0315295, IMG submission 204453) | Sediment microbial communities from Yellowstone Lake, YNP, Wyoming, USA - YL17G14_0 | ecosystem: Environmental > Aquatic > Freshwater > Lake > Sediment | place: USA: Wyoming | collected...
CCAACGACTTGTGCCAGATAGAAAAACAATATCTATAGTCGAAGTTGCCTGAAATTAGCTCTTTGAAACAGGCCATGCAAGAAATCCTGAAATGAGCTTACAGATGCTGATTGAGTTGAGCTAAACACATACCTCTTCAGAAATGGATACATTAAGTGGCAGCCTACCAATGGGAACCCGTTGATTTGTTTCAATGGGGCCACTTCTTTCCAGAAATGGAGACAAACCTGAGGAAGTTAAAGAGGAGCTGAAGCCCAGCACGTTTCAATGGGGCCACTTCTTTTCAGAAATGGATAGTCGAAAGACTCCTATTCGGTCTTGGGCCAGACACATCGCTTACGCTCATATGCCTCTGGCCTGAGCCCATCCGTCTGGCCGGATGGCCCTGGCCGATCAGGGGCGTGTTATCCAGAGTTGATGATTGTGATTTCTATTTTTCTGCAGGGATGGTTATGTTTATAACCTGGCCCAGAGTGAAAGACGGGCTGTGGTTGGCTACGATAACGGCTCCCAGCCGCGGATCGTAGAAGGCGATGGCAGCAGCAGGAGAGCCATGCAGCAGGTGCAGCGCCATTCCGTAGCGCCAGATGGGGGCGCGGCCCTCCACTACTACGAGCGAACCGCGGGGGATTTCGGGGAGAGGGGGCAAGGGCTCGGCGGGAGTGATGGGGGCAGGGACGGCGATGGAGTATACTACAAGATTCAAAGAGACACCTTTTTCAGAGTACAATCTTGATCAGACTCTTGTTGCCAGAGTATACCTTTCTCTGCAGCCCATTTTCTCCACGAACTCAGGTTACTCGGTGAATAGGCATCTACTGATAACAAACTCTTTATATGGTTTAAGTCTGCCCCGGGTTTGACCAAGTCGTTTTCGATCACAATTAGCTTGCTACCCGTTAGTTTTGCGAGATATTGACTTTTCATACCTTCCTTCTCAAGCTCATCTTTGAGGATAGGTAAGGGCAACACATTGTTATATTGCACCATAAGTCGATTGATGGTATTGGATACGTTTCCCCAGCCAAAATCAAATATTGGAAGTTGGAACCATTTTGACAGTACTATATCGACATGACCTTTGGATACTTTTCCCTTAGGCTTTTCAAGATCGGGATGTAGAAGATCGTTGTCTTGCTCAAAGTAGTAGTAATATCTTGAGATAGCTCCCGATAGAGAGCCTGCGGTTAAGATGGACGCGTTAATCTGGTTAGTACCCCCCACCATATTTGCCCAAAGCTCCTTGCCGCCCCTCGTTCCTAATGCATTGACAGTATGGTATATAACAGGAAGAGCCCTCTTGAAATCTTGATAATCAACAGCCAGATAGTAGATAAAAGGTATGTCATATCCTTCGAAAAGATCTGTATGCAAATCATGAATAAACTTGCAGGCCACTCTGGGTACGGATATCTCCTTGCCGGTATTTTTAAACCAGCGATCCTTGATCTCACTCCTTCGAGAAAATTTCTTTTCAAGCACCTCTTTGGAAGTAAAAATCACAAACCCTTCAGGAAAACCTCGAAGAGTTCCTTCTTTCTGGTTTCTCTCTCCAGAGGTCTCAAAGAACTCACGCGCTCTGGGCTCGCCATCCTCGGCTGCCTTCAAAAGGAGATAGACACTGGTCGTAGGTACGGTTAAGGCTCCTGGACTGATTCCCAGCCCGCTTATATGCCATACTCCCATTCAAAAGCCTCCTAATTTATACAGACCATTTCTCAGTTCGGTTGCACTTTAGCGTTCTGCCTCATAGATCTTTTTGGCTTTCTTAAGTCCTCCTGAAGGGTGATTCCAAAATTCGCCATATCTAGCTTTAATCTCGGCCAGAACCTCTGCCTTTAGGTCTGATTTCTCTATACTGTTCCAGCTTTCAGCAACCTTAATGGGCATCTCTGTTAGGACCTTAGAAGGAGGTTTGTTTTGCTCTTTCGCCAGCTTCTCTATCTCCTTGTCTAGCCAATCCATTCCTGGTGATCTTGGCACAAAATGCTCAAACCTGCCATAACCCGCTGCGGTCTTAGCTCCGCCGCCAATACAACTCAATGCTTCTTTAAGCCACTCTGCTGCTGTCCTGCAGTCTTCTCTGTCCTTTTCGTCATTTGATCGTCTTGGCAAGAGGCCAAAGAGGAAATCCTGTCCGGAGTCAACCACAAGGAACGGAACGGGAACTGGATTATGCCAATCTGCAGGAGGCTCTTCCCCTTGATAGTAAGGGCTATAATGGGGCGTAATGACGTCAGCCTTCAGCTGAATCTGGCCTATTGGAATGGCATCAAGAAAGATGACAGAGCCTGCTGAAGATGTATCTGAGTCTCTAGGACCGAATATTTGATTGATCGTCTTCTCTTCTACGTCCTTCCAGATCTTCGCCCATGATCGAACAATCCCTTTTACCGAGGAACCCGGGAGGTAAGGTGTTCCAAGAGTCTGGTGCCATGTAAATCCATTCTCCACCGGGTGATTTCTCCCTAGACCAGTAACAAATGGACCATCAGTCTTGAGATGAAGAGCTATACCTCTGCATTCGGTGATTAAATTCAAGCGGCGTTCAATTGCCTCTTTGATCAGTCGAGAATCTCCAACAGGCCTATCGATCATACCCTCTATCCAAGTCATCTTGCCTCTGTCGCCCAGGCCTTCCCAATTCTCCATCCATTGGTCGCAGAACTTGTCGTACCATAGCCCTGCGTTACTTTCCCTGGGTCTTCCGGCCAGTTCAGTCCCTGTTCCGTATATTGGGCGAGCCATCCTAAGCACCACTGAGATACGCCTGGCTGAATTTTTTCAGCCAATCTAGATAGGCGAGAGCCTCGGCTTGGGCTCGAACATAATCTTCTTGACTGCTCTGGACGATGGCTGCCATCAGCCCATTCTCTCCTGTGTAAACTTTGCACTCAAGAAGCCAACTCTCTACACAATCAAAGAGAGTCTTGTGTGCTCGCTCGTCCGCGTCCATCTTGTCACCTTTGGCAAGCCTGGCCGCAGCCAATTCTCCAGCCATTGCCTGTCCAAGTCCGTTCATCACGATGGTTGCAGGCAGCCGCTGAACATAGCTTCCGAAGTTTCCGTATTCCTTCTTCTCCACTATTCTACTTATGGCATTTAAGGCATGAGCCGCTCTCTTCTGGCCCAGGGTCTGCTCTGCCATTACTACTCCCCCACAAGATTCAGAGCGAACCATCCCTGCCCCACAGTCTCGTTTCCTCCCACCTGAAGGTAAGGGCGCTCATTCACCAGAATCCTAATCAGATCGATAGCTCCTTTACCTCGCTCTAGGAATAGAGCATAAAGTAAGGAATCTTGTGGCAGGGTCTCCTCGTACCAGAGGTTCAGGCTGGTCTTAGTTTCCTCGTCCAAGACATTGCGGGCATTGATAGGAAGCCCATAGCTGGCAAACCATATGAAGTCATCATCACTCAGCACAATTAGTTGCCCCGCCAATCTTTCTGATGATGCCGCATTTGGTATTAGCTGACCAATCGCTTCGATGATAGATTTATCTGCTTTTCCGACAATATCAAATTCGCGTTCTTCCAGGAAAATTTTTCCAGTCCCCTCTCCCAGGACGGTTCCATTTTTAGGTTTTTTTTCCATCTCGGGGCTCTTGATCCTGCCCGCAAATCCAGAACGATTAATGTCTCGACTAAGCCTCTCCAGTAGATATGGACAAGTTCCCCATTTGTAATGTCCAGTGAGGCTTCGGATTGGAAGCAGAAGTAATCGTGCATCTGAAACGATCAGATCCCCTGCGCCATCCTGCTTACCAAACACTTTTGCCACTTCCTCACTCGGAACTGGTTCTTCTCCTTCTTTTCGATTTACCGGCCATCTTTCCCTAGCTCTGTCCTTTAAGGCACCCTTAAGGCTCGATCCCACAATCACAGGATACTCAGTAATCGATTCACGAGCCACAGGCAGGTCCACAAAACCTGTTGACCGGCCTGCGCCGGGATGAACAGGTGTTTCGGCCAACATCCCAATGATAATGCTCTTCATCTGATCACCATCTATTGTTCATCATTCCAAAACCCAATAGCTATCTCCCCAAATCCGAAATCGCCATATTCGCCGATTTTTTTCCCGTTGCACTTTCCGATATCATCAGCACAATCCATCCCTGCTTCGCAAAACCAGATCGAACCTCCTGGCAAGAACGGCTTAAGTGGCAGAGGCTCTCTACTGACTGAATCCCATCCCCCGATCCAAACCGGACGCTCCAAACAAGCGGATACAACCCTAGAGCTGACGAGGCCAGGAACTTCTTCCCCGGGACTCGGCCAAGAGCCCTTAAAGTACGCAGGTGTAAGATGGATGACCGTGAATCGGATTTTATCGTCCGAAAATGGCTTTAGCACAGGAGTTTCTGGAATCTTGATCGTATATTCCAGACTCTCCGCATGTGCCAACCCACCCTCACCGCCGAAAGGCATTGTCTGTTGAAGATCCATTCCTGCTCCAAGCCCGTCAACCTCGACAACCAGGCTTACACCCTCTTCCAATCTGACCCGAGAGATGGAGTACAAGGCCCCTTCCAAGGTTGTGTGGGTCTCAAAGTCCCTCCCTATGCCAACGAGAAACTCGAAATCCCAGAGATCCCTCGCTTGGACTGGACATATTTGGTTCAGATCCCCTCCTTTTAGGACTAATTCCAAGTCTGTCAGAGTCAGATAAGAGCCGTAAAGCGACTTCTTCCCCTGAGCATTTTTTGCGGAAGGCAACCGGACATTCTCCCCAATATCGCAATCCAGCCTCTCGCCCGGCTTCAGAAGGCTGAACTGTTCCCAACCACCTTTTTCGGTTTCAGATGGTTTCCCCAGAAGATGCAAAGGCGCTGGGAATAAAACCTCCGGCTTTTCTTCCATTTCCCTGACCAGATATGGTCCCCTAAACCTTAGAGGAGCCAGGTTTTGACCATCTCCCAGCTTTGCCTTGATTTCAGATGGCCAGTCTCCTTTGCCGTTCCACCCCAGGCTTCTGGCAAGCGAAGCCCTCAAAGCCCCGACTGCCGTCATGGCGAAAGGCGGGAATATGCTCTTGATATCAGCCAGGGTGGATTCTCCCTGGTTGTATGGCCTACCGTCGCGGAAAAACCAGGTTCCAACCGGAGTCAGCTTAAATGCTTTGAAAGTCATTCGCTCCCTCCTTCTGCGATTTGTGAGAGGAACTTAATCAGCATCGCTGCATCGGGGCTGAGAGCCGTTTTGTCAATTCCCATCGTCTTATGAGCCTTGTAGCTCAGCTCTAGAAGGGCTCCAACTCGTTCTTCGGCTTCTTCTCTGCTCACTGTTCGTTCCCGAGATTTCATGTATTCCGCAGTCAGCAAGGGAAGTGGATCGAGACCCCCCACCAGCTTTGCATAACAGCCTGGCTTTAAAATTTGGTCCCCCGAAAGTACGGCCAAATCGTCCCTCATGCCGTAAAAGAAGGACTTGGAGAACTGCTTCTGAGGACCTTCCTGAACCTTAAAGACCAAATCATCGATCCGTGACAGTCCTTTGTCATCCGTCAAACGATTCCAGGTTGCCGTCCACTGACAGTATTTGCCACTGCTCTTTAATACGCTGACTGCTATGCTACCCCGGCCGTTCTGGTCCTTTGCCACCTCATCCAGGATATAGTGGGCTTCTCTCATCACCGTGCTCAATGGGATGTTGTAATGCGAGAATACGAGACCTGCTGATATTGTTGCGTCTGCTTCAGGAATGACTTCTCTGAAAGATTGCTCATATTCCTGGGACAGTTTGAAAGCACAGTTCAGAGCTCCAGGCATAGGCAACATGGCGAGAACGTCATCACCTCCTGCATAAATGGTGACTCCGTCATGAGCTCTCACGATATCCCGAACGCCTTTTGTAAATGATGAAAGGGCGCAGCTTATAGGTTCTTCCTCGTGATCACCCATCAACTTGCCCATGTTGTCTCCATCCATTAGGAGCATAGCGTAGAAGGGGGCTGGCCTGCTTTTGGCCTTCTCTGCCAACCCACTGAGCAAGATTTTAAGCTTCTTTCGGGCCCTCTTTGTTTCTTCAGGCTCTTCTTCGCAGTTATCTATGGATTCCGGCGTACCATCTAATGGTGTTCGCTTACAGTCGATTAACGCATTCTCGAAGTAGAAGTTGCCATCCAGATCGAGCAATGACTCACTCCTATTGCTGAAAGATCCAATTCGCCTGGAAATCCCTTTTCTCTCGGCATCCGGCGCAGCGTCCAGCACAATGTATGCAAAATCGTCGGCCTCTTTAGGAGCCATATCAATTACGCGTTTCAACCATGGAATTGCTGCCACATAAGGTGTGGACGGCCAGTTCTTTGTCTCTACCACCCAACCGATGGCCTCCTTTGAGACTTTCGGGAATAGACGTTTAATGAGGGCCAAAGCGCAGAGCCTTTCGCCTTCTCTGATGTCAAGCTTTCCCAGTTTTGGTTTGCCCCTTTTTGTTTGAGACGACAAACTCTTCCAGAATTCATTCTGCTTTTTACTATCTTTGGACCGGATAAATCCTGACAATTCTTGCCAGTCGCCCATCATGGTACAGTGATCTCCAGGCTCATCTTCAAGGTGCCTGCTCGTTCTCCAGTTCTTCCTGGAATTCATCGCTGTAATATCAGGGCCTACAATCCATGAGACCTCCCAGAAATTTTTCACCTGACGCTTCCAGATTATTTCGGTCCGGTTATTAGTCTCTGCAACATCAGCCACGAACTCAGTCCAAACGGCTTTTGCTATATTCTCCCATTTTTCTTGTACTACCTCTGCTGCTGAGCGGGCAACACCCTTTGGATCAGCAGAAACGAATGCCTCGAACCGATTAGGAATTGAGCCGATTATGGGAGCGTCTCCATCCCTAGATCCTCGGATCCAGGCCAGCAATGAATCTTCTCTGACGTTTGGGATCTTGATCTCCCCGCCCTTGGCTATTACTTCGTTGATAGCACATCCTGACAGGTACGACAGCAAGAAAGATCCACTCCACAAGTCGCGAGTCCGCCGAGCCTGGGCTACAAATCCCTGAACGGGTCCCAGGCTGAAAAAGATTTTATCGCTCAATGTACCGCCCCAACTCTAAATTATATTATATTATATTTAAATGATTGTAATGGCATTCGGGAATCGAGGTTTACCGTATCCGTTTTTACCATCCAAAAATTCGTGAATAACTCTGAAATCAACGTGTTGAGGTACAACTGAATCACCGACTCTGATCTTCTCTCCTGAAGGCAGAAATTCTGAAGGGATTATCGTCGTTATCGCTGCATATTGTCCGTTACTCAGTTCTTGGATGTGGATAAATAAAGGACTGGCACGTCGATCAAATCTCGTTGGCTTCACATCCACTTTTTCTTGGAAACTTGAGAAATAATAATTGTGCGGGAGACCAAAGACAGCACGTCGTGGATGAATCTTCACTTTATTATTGATTGCATCGGCAACTAAATCGTGATCATCTTTGAAGTTTCTCTCAGAATTTTCGTAATTGACCTTGCCGTTTCTTCCCCAGCTTCGATACATCTGCATAGCCTCTCCTACCGAGTTGAGGAGCCTTAGAGGATCTGCCGCCGTTTCGACGATGTCTACTCTGGTCAAATTGCTGAAAGCAGTATAGGGGGGAATACCGGAATAAGCCACTATGTCATAGTTCTTAAAAAAAGATTCGATTTTTAGCCCTAAATCTTTGAGATCTCTAGGCATTCCAAAGAGATCTTCCTTTCCGAGTTTCAGATCAACCAGATTGAAAGAACCGAAACCTTTTCTTGCTCTTGATCCAAGGCCCCCGAAGAGACCCATTGCGATCAGTGAGGAGGCTACGTTTTTAATATCATTAGTCGAAGTATCGTTCCTGAAAAGAAGATTCAACGCCCCTTCAAAGGGATATTTCAGACACGAGCGAAGGATTTGGCCTTCTCTGGTATTCCTTTTCCGGTTGGGAATTGCCTCAACAAGACCATAACCAAGATAACGAGCACCAGGGCCGACCGTTTTACCATCAGCATATTTGAGGATCGGGTCATTATATTGGCTCAAATTTTCAGGCAACTTTAGCCTTAGGTGCACTCTGGCTTGACCAACGTCGTTTCCTGCACTTCCGAAAATGCGAGATTCTTCTTCTTTCACCCGACCCACAGAACCCAGGCGCCCCATGCTTAAGGCACGCCACCAGAATCTCAATACCCCCTTGATACTTGGAACGCGAAGCTCTGCTTCAAATCTATTTGACCCAGACATAAAAAGTGGCGTTACGACACGAAATTTCGCTTCAAGTTCAATCATAATTCTTCCTCTTGCGTAATAATAGAATAGATGATGTAATTTAGCAGAAAACAAAAAATTTTTGGCGATGCATCATATTTAGTTTTGATTTGATTGATCAGCATACGTGAATACATCGCAGACCGATATATATATACATAGCACCTAAAATAATGTAAACTAACCCTGACTCTATATTTCCCATCGAATTTCGCCTCCAATGCCCTTTTCTTCAACATACCATTCATTATTTTCCAGGCTCCGATAATTCCTGAAGTCCTTAGACAATCCTTAAGCAAGATTACTTATTTCCTCTTACTATAGCCGGTGATCAGCCTCCTTGATATCTAATGGTTGTTCATGTTAATAGGATAAATACTTTACGACAATCTTTAAAATCAATGTCTTTTATAACTGCAAATTATTAATAAATTATCGCCCATTATTTTTGAGTGCAAATAATGGACGGTCGTTGAACGAAATCGGGCGTTTTAATGGGGCCACGGACTATCAGCCATGGAAACATGTGAGATTAATTTCTCATCTTACTATATTTATCTAGCGGACGATTGAAGGCGCATTTCATTTGCCAGCTTTGGAGTCAAACTGCGGCGGCGCACCTCGCAGCTGGCTGCGTGGTATTACGTTTAAAAAATCAAAATTGGCCAGCCTTGCTTCAAATCCCCCCATCCCAAAGTGCGCCCCGTACCCCACTGCCACCGGCCCCTGCACTGCCTCCGGGAACACGATACGAAATCCATAGCCTCTGTCATAAGCCGCTCTCCTTCCCTCCCCAGTGCTCCTTCGGCACTGGAAGCTCTCCCATGCAACCTCCCGCCCTCCAAGTCTCGTACTCGCCACCCGCTCCACCGCCACTGCCTCCGGAAATCCGGATAGCACAAGAAGCCTTTTCAGCTCATGCTCTGGACTTCCGATCTGCAGGCCCGATGAATCCCGCTTGGGCACCCCCGCCCGCGTAACCTTGGGATGTCTTGTTGGCACAAAGGGCGTGCGAGAAACCCAGCTCTTTGACTCCGCCAGGAGTGGACACTGGCCTCTTGTCAAATCCAGACCGCCGAAATCCTCTCGCATGCCAATTCCCAGAAGTACCAGCCTAACTGCTTCCTCCCCATTCCCGCAGACCTCCGAAAACCCCTCCAGAGCCTGACGCTCTTGATGGCCAAAACCCATGGCAGCAAAAATGGTGATGTTGGTTATCTCACCGTGCTCCCCCCTTCCCAGAGCCTGGAGGGACTCGCAGAGGATGTGAGCGTGTCTATGCCCTTGCAGTGGCTTGCCAGATTCGTCGCAACCTGTAAATACTGGAGAACCGTTCGAGCGGCTGACAAGGGCGACGTGCATTCTCTCAGCTAGAGAGATGGCATCAGTAAGTCTGGGCGATGCCTGACTGACAACGCTATAGCGGGCGACAGTCGGCAGATCATTATTTCTCTTGATTTCAGCATTATCCTCCGATATCACAGGAAACGCACCTACCGATTCAATTCAATGCTTCAGAGACACTTATTTTCCTTTTTTATTTTTTAAAATATTATTATCTTCTATCATAATTGAAATAAGTCTTAGCATCGGCTTTAGGTAGCAGTCTAAGTAAAGCATTTCAACCTTCCTACGACCGATTAATCCATAACCATTAAATGTTTAAAAATCTTCCGTATCTAAGAAAATCGGCTTGGTGGGAACATTTAGGCATAATCCTCTTTCCAGCAAGCTCGTGGGATTTTCCCTCTCGTCTGTAACCATTACTACATTGCTTCCTCAGGGCCTGAGAAGAGAGCCGCCTAATTATTACCAGGAATGTGTTTAGCTTCACGGAAACCCTCAACCGATGTTGTTTTTGGCAAATAGCGGTATGCTATCAACAACCGCACCAGATGAGACAATAGGATCCTTAGCCGAAGGTACTTGAAATGAGCTTTCCCTGAACTGGCAATGTGAAACATCATCAAAGGGTTTAACGATGCCGATTGGATTGAGCTGGTCGTGAGCCGGGAGTGAAAAGCAAATCGATCTATCAACCGTTTTCCAGTGCGCCCCCACGTGAGGTGTCCCCCGCGGACGCGGAGTTAGGGGGGCCGCCCGCGGCCTTGAGCGGGAGCTAAAGGCACCGTGGCGACACAGGAAGTAGCATAGTAGTAGCTTTGGGCGAGAAGCATGGAAGGACGACCCGACCTGGAGGGGATGTCACCGCATCGATCCGCCTTCGGAGGCCATAAAAAGAAACGTTCATGACTTTAATGTCACCCATGAAGATGAAAATGGTCCCGGGATCGGGGCAGTTTTCCTTCCAATATAGTAGATGCACCAAGGACAGCCAGACCCGGGAGAAGAGCCGAGCCAAACCATCATGGCAGACCATAGTGATGCAAGCCACATCACACTTGAGCAGATCAGCTATCCCGGCAGTGAGCTGGAGAAAAGATAGCATGATAGGATTCAAATCGATAAGAGGTTCAAAACCGATGAGCTAAACACAGACCAGAGATCAAATGCCTGTACACCCACAGAGAGTAAGAGCACTGGTCAAAGCTGGAGAGAAGAAAGGACCTGTTATCTACTGGATGAGCCGGGACCAACGCGTAAAGGACAACTGGGCGTTGATCTTCGCCCAGGAGCTCAGCTCCCCTGTGGCTGCGGCCTTTTGCCTGACGCCTGAATTCCTGGGCGCCGCCGGCAGGCAGTACAAATTCATGATGCATGGATTAAAGCAGGTGGAGACGGATTTGATGGAGCTGGGCATTCCTTTTTTCCTGCTTGTCGGAGATCCAGGACAAAAAATCCCAGAGTTCTTAGATGCCCATGATGCAGGCGCCCTGATCTCAGACTTCTCCCCCCGGAGGATAAATAGAGATTGGAAGCAGTCTGTGGCCGGGCAGATCGCCCTTCCCTTCTACGAAGTCGATGCCCATAACATATTACCCTGCTGGGTTGCCTCTTCTAAACAGGAGTGGGCTGCATACACCTTCCGGCCGAAGGTGCAACGTCTTCTGGCCGAGTTCCTGGATGAGTTCCCTCCTCTGCAAAGGAATCGCTTCTCGTGGAAGGGCGGGGTGGAGAATGATTGGGAAGCGGCAGAGAAGAACATCAGGACCGACGCCCTTCCCGAGGCCAGGTGGATCGCGCCGGGAGAGAAGGCGGCAGGAGTTTGCCTGGCATATTTCCTGAAGAAGAAGCTAGCTCACTATGGCGCAGATAGAAATGATCCCACTCTTGACGGCCAGTCCAATCTATCTCCTTATCTGCACTTTGGCCAGATATCAGCCCCGCGGGTGGCCATCCAGGCTCTGGCCTCCCTGGAAGGTTCGAGCTCATTTCTGGAAGAGCTGAATGAGCTAATAGGCTGCCTGGCCCAGGCTCATTCATGGACTAGCGCTCTTATTCTGCTAATTTGCAGGTTTCGCCTTCGATATCAAAGGGACCGGAGAGCAGGACTGATCCTGGGATGCTTCATACCCCCATGAAAGTAGACAGGCCCCGGGGTATCATCGCCAGATAGGCACGCCTCCGGGCGTCGTCACCCCGAAGAAATCATCTCCCTGATCTTGCTTCGGCACTCTTCGCTCTTCAGCATCTCCTTCAGCTCCTCCTTCACCATATTCCGGAGCCTGCCCTTATCCAATGCTCCCACATCAGCGGCTGAAGCAGTCACTGTCTCCCCTTTGAATATGGAGAGGGGCCTCGAGAAGATGGGCTTCTTCCCCTTCTCCAGTCTCTCCATGGACCTCTGAAGCTCCTCTTTCAGGCCGCCTTTTCCATAGAAGTAATTTCGGAGATGCTCTTTTGTGAAATCACAGTAGCCCAGATACCCGAGAATGTTCTCCTGATCATCTTCCATATACCTTATGGCCTGATCCATAACGTCGTGAATTCTACCCTCGAAGGTCTCTTTGTCCTCATGCGCTCCGGGAGAACCGCCATAGGGATTCCTCAAGAGAATCAGCATGTCCTCCGAATGGCCGTCCCCTATCTTGCGGTAGACCTTGATCCTATCCTGGGACAATCCCGTCCTGGCACTTACAGCCCTCTTTAAGTCCTCTGAGCGGAAGAAGCCTCTAGCGAAAATGTAGGCCCGCTCTGCCCGGGCGGGCTGGCAGGGGAAGAGCCGGCTTTTCCTCGCCAGTGCCTTGTCCGCCAGGGAATCCGCTGAGCCGCTCGCGCCGCGGCGGCAGTGGTAGCATGGGACAAGCAATGGCGGCAGAAGAATAGTGCTCTCTTTTTGCGGCTGGATCTCGCTTTCTGTAGCGAGCTCCCCCTCTTCTGTTTGGGACCGCATGGTCCTCTCTCCCCGGGACTTATCATCAGGGCTATCCGCCTCCCAAAAGACCCGCCTCATGGCCGGGGCGTCGTCTTGCAGCTCCTCTCCCGGATAGCTCCTCAGGTCCAGGAGGGGACGCATAGCCCTGTAGATGGCCCTGTCAATGGCCGGGAAGTTCTTCTGGAACCTGTCCACTAAGACCTGGTTGTCTACTACGATCAGCCCATCAATTCCCGTGCCCGGCTCCTTGGTAAGGAGATCGTACATGGCGATGACAGCGCCCAAATCCCTCTGCCCCTCTGTGGCCTGCCTGGCCTCCGTTCCCTTCTCAGTGAGAACTCCCATGGCAAAGATGGGGAAGGCCAGCTCCTCAGATCGCACGTAGCTGGTGATGGGATTTATGAAGCCTGTGCCCGTTCCGCCTCCCAGAGAGGCTATGAAGAGGATGCTGTCGCAGAGCCTGGAAGGCTGGCTGCCTCTCGTGCTGCCTAATCTCTTTGATAAGCCTTCCAAACCTTTGATCAAGTCGTTCTGATGGCTCTCGCTGGCTGAATTGGCTTCAGACATCTCTGATTTGTTATTTCCGCCCGCCTTCTTGGATATTGTCGTGAAGGGGCGTATACCCCTCTTCCAGATGTAGCTGGGAAGCGGGCTCTTCTCCCCTGCAAACTCCTTGGAAGCGATATCTGCAAGGGCAGAATCGAAGTCGAAGATCTCGAAAATGCCTTTCAGATACTCAGCCCTCCTGTCATACCCCTGGGCCTTGAGGTCGAAGCCGTATCTGTCCATCACATAGCTTCGAGTTGGGGAGCCGGCATCGATTATGTCGTGGCAGATCAGGTAGCCGGGATAGCTGCGCTGTTCCAGGCCGCCGTAGAACCTCTGCTTTTGAGCATCCTGGCTGGCTGAGTCCAGCCATACTCCCTTTACATCACCAAAGGCCAGATGCTCTCCCAGCTGGATCACCAGGTTCACATCCTGGCTCTGCAGGAACTGCCTTAGGATATTTCCCCCGGCACCACCGATTCCCACTATGCAGGGCCTCATCTCACCGCCTCCTTGAAGCCCAAGACGAGGGGGAGCATCAGCAGGGCTAAAGAAGCGAAGAGAGCAATATAGCCCAGGTTCCAGGCTGCCTCATTGGTCTCGGGGTAGATGGTCCCCAGGTAGGATGAGGCTGCGACGGATATGAGCAGCAGAAGCAGCGCCAGAGGCACCATCATCTGCTTATCGCTTCTGGATATGGCATAATAGCGGTATCCCTTGGGAATGAGAAAGGCGAGCATTGATGCGAGCAAGATGATGGCCAGGCCAAAGATTAACAGCCCTAGGTCAAGGGAGGCTGGACCTGAGGCGCCTATGAAGTAGTTCAAGCTCGGGAATAGATCGGGGGTGAGGAAGTAAAGGAAGACCAGGGCTACGAAGAAAAGGCTCCACGAGGCTATGGCCAGGGCGTTGAAGTTAGACCCCTGCTGAAGCCGGAGCACAGCCATCAAGGCCTTGACGTCAAAATCGCTTGCAGAGGCCGCCCTAACCTTCGATTCCATCTTTTTCAAATAGAACCGGTGCATGGCCAGGCCGGCGGCCAGAACGCCCAGCAACAGAAGCAATAGGGTGATCTCGTATCTCATCTGAAAAACCTCCTCTCGAGCAAAATCCCTGTTAAGAGCGCGCCCATGAGGATCAGAAAGAGGTTGGCCACCCCGGGAAGCGAGGCCATCTCATACTGCATTAGCTTGGGATTTATCTTCTTGGGGCCATCCATCCAGGATGACTCATACTTTCCGCTCTGATCGGGGGAGCTGTAGGTGAAGTAGTAGCGGAAGGGCTGGTCGCGATCGGCAACGTTGAAAGGCCTCGTATCGGCAAAAGTAACCTCGGTGTAGTTCTCCCCGGAGACGCGCACCGACTGAGAGGAGACGAACTTCTTGGGATGGGAGGGGGTATCGGTGTAAAGGGAGACTGTCACCACCTCACCGTTCTTGTTCTGGCTCTTGATCCCGAGAGCGAAGAGGTATCTCTGCCACCAGTAGTAGTTGTCGTCTTCAGGCTTGATCAGGAGGTCGCTCACTCTAATTTTTGCCAGAGGTCTCAGATGAGGACCTTCGACCATCTCCGTCCAGGTCGTGTTTGCCCCACCCAGTACCCCGTCCGTGGCTGAGTAACGGTAGGTGAATTTCTTGCCAGAGTCGCTCTCATTGAAGATGCCCTTGTCCCTGGTCGAAAAGATGACGGGATCACCCAGCAAAAAGGGCTTGGTTATGTTGTTTATCTCTTTGTCCTTATCGAATATATGGAGGGTGACCTCTACGGCCTTTTGGCCGTTGTCCAGAGATGTGCTGGACTGATTCTGGCCAAGGGCCTGTAACGATGCCGAGTACTGGATGAAGTCGTCCCATTTGGCAGGATCGGGGCTGACCTTCATAGTGCTGCTGTTGATCTGGGGAGGTATGTTGTAAACGTTCAGCTTGAGCTGGCCATAGTATCCCATCTGGGGATAGTCCT
>Ga0315295_10002690_pt1 | contig 15026 bp, 10 predicted proteins | sample YL17G14_0_MG_FD_204453 | JGI IMG/M metagenome (GOLD analysis project Ga0315295, IMG submission 204453) | Sediment microbial communities from Yellowstone Lake, YNP, Wyoming, USA - YL17G14_0 | ecosystem: Environmental > Aquatic > Freshwater > Lake > Sediment | place: USA: Wyoming | collected...
CTTTGGGCGAGGCGGCCATGGAGGAAGTAATCGTCCTCAACCTGTCATTGCGAGGAGTGAAACGACGAAGCAATCCCGCTGGATCGCCACGGCCGCCAGACGGCCTCGCGATGACAAACTAAGGGCACGTGACATTTGGATAAGCGTCAGTTGTCGGCAAACAAAAGAAGCGAGGCCGGGGGCCTCGCTTCAGGGAAGCTGGAAGGGGGCCGGCGGGGCCGGCTCAGGCCGTGTGCAGCTCGAAGCTGATCTTGCCCTCGATGACCTCGCGCAGGGCGATGTCCTCGGGGCTCAGCTTCTCGAGCGACTCCACGAGCGGACGGCTGCCGCGGCGGAGCTGCTTGACGCGGCGGGAGACCACGTTGATCAGCACGTTCGGGTCCGGGATGGTTTTCTGGGCTTCTCTGATGTATTCGTCTCTCATGGCGGCGGTGGAATTTTTACGAGCGGATAGACCTACGGTCGGGGAAAGGAGCGTCAAGGGCCAATTTCGTTGATTACCATGTCTCACTTGAGGAACTGGCAGCGCTCGCGGTTGCGCGGGAACACGACGTCGAGATTCCGGGCGAGCGCCGCGGCATGGCCGGCGGCCAACCCCCTCCCGGGAGTCCCGGGCAATTCGACAATCCGGTTTCCGATCAGTAAACTCGAATCCCGAAACTCGAAATCCGCTGTGCCCCAGGCAAACCCCATATGAGTGAAACAGCGATGCCTCAACTCACGCAGCTTGCGATCCTTTCCCTGTGCGGAATTCTCCCTTGTTCCGGATTTCGAAATCCGGATTTCGACCTTGCGGTATCCTACGCATGCTTGAATGAGAATTGCCCGCAACCAGCCAACTCCCGTCCTCCTCCTGCTCTCCCTTATGAGACGTCACCTTGCCGCCCTCGCTCTGCTCACGCTTGCCGCTCTGCCCGCCATTGCCGCCGCCGCCCCCGAGGCACCGACCAGCGGCATCCGCCGGCGGGCCGACCTGGCCATCCGCGATCCGTTCATCGTGCCGGTCGCCGCCACCGGGGAGTATTATCTCTACACCAGCAGCCAACGCGAGGCGCCCGCACCCGACGGCGCGAAGGGCGTCGTGGTCTGGAAGAGCAAGGACCTGAACAACTGGTCCGGCCCCACCCGCGTGTTCTCCGTGCCCGCGAACAGCTGGGCCGAGGTCAAGGGTTCCGTCTGGGCGCCTGAGGTCCACTTCTGCAACGGCCGATATTACCTCTTCGTCACCCTCGCCAACAACCAGGCGCGTTTTCTCGATCAGCCCGGCCGCCCGCCGCTGCACACCCGCGCCACCCAGATCTTCGCCGCCGACTCCCCCGAGGGCCCCTTCCTGCCGCTCGCCAAGCCACCGATCACGCCCGCCGAATGGATGGCGCTCGACGGCACCCTCGGGATCGAGGATGGCCGCCCGTTCATGGTCTTCTGCCATGAGTGGCACCAGACAATCGACGGCACCTTCGAGCTCGTCGAACTCGCCCCCGATCTCTCGCGCGCCGTCAGTCGCCCGCAGACGCTGTTCGCCGCCTCGGAGATCCCGTGGTCGCGCGACCTCAAGAGCATCGGCATGGGCAAGACCGGCGGCTTCGTCTCCGATGGCTGTTTTCTCTTCCGCACCAAGACCGGCACGCTGCTCATGCTCACCTCCAGTTTCGGCGAGACCAAATATTGCCTCGGCGTCTCGCGCTCCACGACCGGGCGGCTGGCCGGCCCGTGGGTGCACGAGGAGAAGCCGCTCTACTCCGCCGATGGCGGTCACGGCATGATCTTCCGCACGTTCGACCACCGCCTCGTGCTCACGCTGCATTCGCCCAACGACACCGCCCGCTGCCGCTTGTTTGAACTCGAAGACACCGGCGACTCGCTGCGCATCCTCGCCGAACTGCCTTTCTGATGGGTTGCCGTCCCGTCGTTGCGGCGCGCGCCCCTTCCCCTCCCGCCCCCCTTCCCGGCGTCCTGCGTGATTCGATTAGCCGGTTCCCTCTCCGTAATTCGCCGGCCCAGCCCCCGGTTTGCACTCCGGGGAATGCGTGCGGTTGGACCGTTCCACGGAATGCGCGATGACCGCATCAAGCCGGCTTCGCGTGTAACGGAGGTGGAGATACGGATAGATGTTCCCGCAGATCTGAACGGCCCAGCCCACGGTGAAGCCAGCCCACCATCCGTGAAACAGGGCAAATGCGAGGTAAGGCATTGCGGCGAAAAACGCCCAAAAATGGGATGCCTCTGCCTCCAGAACGTGCGTGAGGACCAAGGCGGGAGAGCCCGGCCACCGTCGCAGGTAAACCGAGGTATTCAGCAGCCGGAGCGGGCTGTGGCGTAGAAACCAGGCGAAAGCCACCAGCCCGATCCGCCTGGCGCGCGCTGGACGATATTCGCGATCGCGCAGGCGATGAAAGAAGCTCGGGGTTCCAACGCGCCGCACGGGATGCACGTATCTCATCACTCCCATCGGCGCCAGCGTGACGATGAAGGCAAACCCGGGGGACGCTCCGCCCAGCGTCTTATACAAGAACGGAAGCGTTACCGTGAAGACGGCACACCACATGACCAGCACAGCAATGTCCTTTGTCTCTTGGCGCGACATTTTGATTTGCCCGATGTCCGAGGCCAGCCACGCGCGGTCGAGCGCACAAGCCGATTCTTCGGCGCCCAGGCCCGGCCGGGCGGAATCGCGCCGTCCCGCGGCCAAGCCGAAGCCCTCAGGCATTACCTTTGGCCTCCAGCAGGCAGCTGGTCTCATTCTTGCGCCCCTGCCGCCGCAGATGGGCAGAGGCCAGACCGTGGCGCTCTTCGTGGGCGAGGAATGGCGGCGGGGGCGGCGGCGAAGGGCGGTTGGCTCGCCAAGGGGGCGGCGGGCGGCGGGGTGGCCTGGGCGCAGCAGGCGACCAATGCCCTGGCCCAGGGCTTCGTCCACGACAGCACGTTCTTTACCGGGGCGGCGTGGGTGATGAATCGCATCCAGTTCGTGTTCTGGCTGCCGATCGGGATCTTTATCCGGCAGTTCTTCCGGCGGCGGCGGCGCGGGAAGATGTAATCGGCTCCACCGGCGTTCGGCAAAGGCTGGACGCCGATGACCGGGGCAACGGGAGAGCCAAGCACCTCAGGTCAGACTCTTGACAAATTAACCTGAGGTCACCGTGCTGCTGGCATGCCAAGCCCAGGGCGCGTTGAATTTGTGGGAGCGTGCTACCCTGTGATCAGCCGGGGCAATTGTCGGCGGAATCTCCTTTTGGGAAACCCCATCCCCCGGCTCCCGAGTAATTCCCTTATCCGGTTTCCGATCAGCAATGCTCCTTTATCGGACGAATAATTATCGGTCTATCGAGTGACCTGCTCTTCCCGTGCCGACCCTCTCTTTTCCCCGCATGATGCTGGTGCGCCAGAGGTTTCCGGCGTCCGCGCCGGTGGACATTCGCGGCACACTGTCGATAGAGTTCGCGGCAGCCGCCGGGCGGATCAAGCCCGGAGCGCGCATTGCGGTGGCAGTTGGGAGCAGGGGAATCAGCAACCTTCAGGCTATCGTCGGAAGCGTGCTCGAATTACTGCGGGCGGCAGGCGCGCAACCGTTCATCGTGCCCGCGATGGGCAGCCACGGGGGGGCAACGCCCGATGGGCAAAAGGAACTGCTCGCGGAATACGGCATCACGGAAACCGCACTGGGGGTGCCGATCCACGCGGCGATGGCAGTGCGCTGCCTCGGCAAGACAGAGGATGATGTCGGGGTTTTCTTTAGCGAGGAGGCAATGCAGGCCGACGGGGTCGTGGTCCTGAATCGCGTCAAGCCGCATACGGATTTCCAGAGCGACACGCTCGGCAGCGGCTTGATGAAGATGCTGGTCGTGGGGCTGGGCAAGGGGGTCGGTGCCGCCAGCTACCACACCTCGGCCAGCCGGTTTGGCTACGAACACGTCATTCGGACCTCGGCGCGCATCACGCTACGCGCGGCGCCAGTCCTCTGTGGCGTGGCGATCGTCGAGAACCAATTCCATGACACCGCCCGGCTCGCGGTCGTGATGCCGGAGGACATGGAGCGCCGCGAAGGCGAGTTGTTCGTCGAGTCAAAAGGGCTGATGCCCCTGCTGCCATTCGACGACATCGACCTGCTGATCGTGGACCGCATCGGCAAGAACATCAGCGGCTCGGGCATGGATCCGAACGTCATCGGGCGCAGTCTGCACGGCTACAGCGCGTTGTTGAGCGAGCGTAATGGCCGGCCGTCCATCCGCCGGATTCTGGTGCGCGACCTCACGCCCGAATCGCATGGTAATGCCCTGGGCGTCGGCCTGGCGGACTTCACCACCACGCGATTGGTGCGCCAGATGGACACGCGGGTGACCTATCTCAACGCGTTGACCGCGCTCTCACTGCAAAGCGTGAAAGTGCCGATCCACTTCGAGACTGATCGCGAGGCCGTGGCGCGGGCGCTGGAGTCGCTGGGTTTGCGCGACAGGACACAAGCGAAGGTGGTCCGAATCCAAGACACGCTGTCACTGGAACGGCTGGAGGTCGCCGAAGCCTTCGCCGGAGAAGTCCGGCAACGCAGTGGCGACTTGGAGGAGGTAAGCCGCCCTGAGGAAATGAGATTTGTCGCCGGCGACCTGCTGGCGGCAATGCCGTAGCCAGAAATTCAAGCCGCCTTCGGCCCGCCGGCCCGGTGGCTGGAAACGACGCGGCCACCGGGGCAGGCTTGGTTCCGCGGCGTAAGCGGGTCTTTCCCGCCCAGCCGGGCAACTCGCCCTTCCTGATGACCGGCGCGACTTCCGGGACACCATCGTTTCCCAGGAGGCATCCCCCTCGCGCAGGCGCTTGAGGACGTCGGGCGGGAAGCTGGTCCGGCCTTTCTCATCGCAAACGCGCTCACTTTCAATCAAACGGTCCTCGACGTGGTGGCGCCGTTGCGGCGCGAGGCGTAGATTGCGGGCGGTGAAAACCCATCCCCGGAGCCTTGAATAATTCGAATAACCAGTTTCCAATCAACAACACCCTGAGCACATACTATCCCCAACATGAATGACCCCCTGGCCCTCGGCGGCCTCGATTATCTTGCCTTTTTCAGCTACCTGATCGGCCTGAGCGTCATCGGATATTTCGCCGGCCGCAGGCAGGCCAGCTCGTCGGCCTACTTCCTCGCCGACAAATCGCTCCCCTGGTATGTCGTCGGCTCGTCCTACGTCGCCGCCAACATCTCGACCGAGCATTTCATCGGCATGATGGGCGCCGCGACGATCTACGGCATCTGCGTCGCGACGCCCGAGTGGAGTTCGATCATCGCGTTTTCGTTTCTCATCTGGATTTTCATCCCGTTCCTGCTCTCGGCGAAAGTGTTCACCGCGCCCGAGTTTCTCGAGCGGCGTTTCAGTCCCGCGATGCGGCTTTTCTTCGCCTCGGTCACCGTGGTCGCGGACGTCATCGCGTTTCTCGCCCCGGTGATCTACGGGGGCGGACTCGCCCTTGAGCGGATTGTCGGTCTCAACGCCCGGCTCGGGCTCGACCCGGCCGCGATCGCCGCGGGCGCGCAGACCAATTGGGGCCTCTGGCTCGCGATCACCATCATCGGGTTCTGCGCCGGAGCATGGACGATTTGGGGCGGCCTCCGCTCGGTGGCGTGGATGGATCTGCTCACGATCATCATCAAGCTCGGCGGCGGCCTGAGCATCACCTATTTTGGCCTGAAATTCCTCGGGGGCGGCTCGATCATCGATGGGTTCTGGGAGATGATTCACCGCAACCAAGCCACCGTCGGCCAGTGGAAGGAAGCGGCCGACCACCTGCGGCCCACCATTCTGCCCGGCTCCGAGACCTACAACCGCCTCTCGGTCATTCAGCCGCTCACCCACGAGACGATGCCCTGGTCGCACTGGGTCCTGAGCTTCTTCTATATCGGGCTGTGGTATACGGTCATCAACCAGTTCATGATCCAGCGCGTCCTTGGCGCGAAAAACGAATACCACGCCCGCATGGGCATCGTGTTCGCCGGCTACCTCAAGCTGCTCGTGCCGTTTGTGGTCGTCGTTCCCGGCTTGATCTACTTTGCGCTGCACCCCGACATTCTCCTAAGCGGCACCGTCGCTAGCGTCCGACCGGAAGCCGACAAGACCTACGTCAACTTGATCCGCGAACTGATCCCGGCCGGCGTGAAGGGCCTTCTGCTCGCCGCCCTGTTCGGCGCTATCCAGTCCACCGTCAGTTCCGTGCTCAACTCCACGGCGACCATCATCACCCTCGACCTCTACAAACGCTACGTCAACCCGGCGCTCGGCGAACGGGCGTCGGTCAGCATGGGCCGCTGGCTCACCGCCGGCCTGCTGGTGCTCTCCGTCGGGCTCGGCATCTGGATCAGTTCGCTGCACACCAGCCTGTTTGTCTACATCCAGCAGCTCTACACCTTTTTCGCGCCGCCCTTTTCCGCCGTCTTCCTGCTCGGCACGCTGTGGCGTCGCGTCGGCGGCGGCGCCGCGACGACCACCGTGATTGCGGGGTTCATCCTCGGCATCGCGGTCAAGATCTGGGTCGGCTCCGGTGGCGCTCCGCTGTGGCTCGCCCCCTACGCGAACCAAGGCATCGTCAATTGGGCCTTCTGCATGATCCTGTGCACGGGGCTCAGCTACGTGCTGGCACCGCCGCGGCCCGAGCAGGTCACCGACGAACTCACCTTCAACTGGAAGAAGATGAACATCGGGGGCGACCTCGGGGGCCCGTGGTATCGCAACGTCGCGTTCTGGTGGGCCCTCAGCGTCGTCATCATGTTCGGCTTCATTGTGATCTTCGGAGTGCTGCTGTAGCCCCGGAAAACCGCCCTTGGAGTCCAGGGCAATTCGCTGCGTCAGTTCTCGGTCGGTCGGTAATCCCGAAACGACCGCGCCGCAGGGCGTGTCCCCCGCGGCGACACATTTGACCAGCATCGTCTTCCGCGCCGTTGACCGCTCCCGGTTGTCCGCCCAAACTCAGCCCCAGCCCCCGCCTCGGGGCATCGATCTCAGCACAGTAAAGATCCCCGGGGCAAGCCCCGGGGCATTTGACGAGACCTCTGCAAACCCGATCGAGCCTCATGCAATCCACACCCAATCCCGTTTCGTCAACCAAGCCGAAGCAAGCTTCGGGGTATCGGACCCATAGCGAATGAAAAGACTATTTCTCACCCTCCTGTCTGTGCCCGGCCTGGCCGCGCCGATGGCAATGGCTGCAGCGCCTGCTCCCCTGCCCGAGCGCAAGTTGCATATCCAGCACATCGGCTCGCGCGATATGCGGGCCGAGCGTGGTCTGGGCGCTTCGACCAAGCCGCCCGCGGTCCAGCGCCTGCTGCTCGACCTCGCGGCGGAATCTCAGACGATCACCTCCGTCGATGCGGCACTGGCCGGAAGCGGAGTCGCCCGCGTCGACCTCGATAGGCTGGGACTGATTCGCTGTGCCGATGGACGTTGTTGGCTGAACTTCGGACTGATCACCGCCGCCGATGGGCGGACGATTCGCGACCTCAGTCAGCACTATGCGACTTCACTCGCGGATGCACTGCTGGCGAGGCGGGCGACGTTCGAAAGGCTTTTTGCCTCCTACGACGTCCCCGGAGTCGATCCGAAGACAGTCGGCTTCATTGCGCTCGGGTGCGTCGCGCTTGACTGGGACGGCCTCGACCTCACGGCGGAAAAGGGACTCCGCCGCACCGAACTCCCGAAACCGGACGGCAACTACGTGCCGCAGGCCACGGAGTCGTCGGAGGTCTCCGCCAAACGCGTGTATTGCGGCAGCCGGAGTGAGACTCTGGGTGGATACCGGGTGACAACCTTCGGCGATAACGCGGCGCCCCGGCGCGCGTTCCCGGATTTCCTGTGGCACCGGCCCGCCGACATGAACACGCAGCTGTTGCCCGTGCTGTTGCGTCCGGCGGACGGCGTGGACGGGAAGATGGTGGGCGCGCAGCTCGGCGCGGTGTTGCCCGCCTTGCGCGAGCGAGCGCTTTCGGCCGGCGAGTTGGCGGCCAAGACTGCACTCTCCCCGGATGATACCGCGGCGTGGGTGCGCCTGCTGACGGAGTTGGAATATCTCACCCCTGGCGACGCCGGCCGGCACCGCCTGCGCGTTCCGGTGTTTACCCAGCGCGACCGGCCGATGCTTCTCGCGGTGCGTCAACTCGGCGGCGAGATCCTCTCCGCTTGGCTGGAAAAGAACAACGCGGCCCTGCGGCGCGATCTGGCGCAGCTGTCCGTGCTGAAGCAGGGAGTGCCCCTCGAAGAGGTGTTCAATTACGTCTGGCACGAGGTGTTCGGCTTGACCAATGGCCGACTCGTGCAGGCCGGACTGTTCGCCGATCCTTATGCCGGGGACCGGGCTTATCCCGGCAGCATCGCTTGTGTCTTTGCTCCCGGTGTCCTGAAAAAATAGTGTTCGGTTCGACCCACCCCACGCTTGCTGTCTTCCCATCATGAACCCCATCCCCCAGGTGCTGAGCAATTCGCTAATCCGGTTTCCCCTCATTAAGCTGCTCTCGCTCGCCCTCGCGTCCCTCGCCCTCGCCTCCGGCTGCGTGGCCGCCACGAAACCGGCACCGGCCGCGCCAGCCCCATCGGCGCCGCCCGCCGCCGCGACGATGACTCTGCAGTGGGAGAATCCCGTCTGGTCCGGTTACCTCGCCGATCCGCATGTCCTGCATGCCAGCGACGGTTTCTATTACGCCTACGGCACCGGGCTGCGGGACGACTGGCACCTCAACAAAGGCGAACTGCCCTACGAAAACCATATCCCCGTCATCCGGTCGAAGGATCTGCAAAAGTGGGAATTGGTCGGCGGCGCGTTGCCCGAGGAGGAAGGCCTCCCGCTGAAACGGCGCTGGGCGCCCGAGGTCGCCGAGAAGGACGGCCAGTTCTATCTCTATTATTCCGGCGACATGAAAATCCGCGTGGCCGGGTCCGACCACCCCGCCGGTCCGTTCAAGGATCTCGGGAAAGTGCTGCTGCCCGCCATCGGTTTCAATATCGACGGCCACCCCTATCGCGATCCGGTCAGCGGCCAGTGGTATCTGTTCCTCGCGAAGAAATTCAAATTCGGCGAGCAGCGCGGCACCGGCCTCGCCGTCGTCAAACTCAACGACGACATGGTGTCGGTCGAGGGTCCGGTGATCCCAATCACCCGCGAATTCCGCGACTGGCAGCTCTTCAACCCCCAGGAGGGCGACTTCTGCGTCGAGGGCGCGACGGTCGTCCACAAGGACGGCAAATACTGGTGTTTCTATTCCGGCGGCAATTGGCAAACCCCGACCTACGGCGTGGGCTGCCTGGTGGCGGACGCCATCACCGGACCCTACCACGACCCGTGGAGCCTCGAACGCGGCTCCGTGGTGTGCACGATTCCCGACAAGCTCATCGGCCCCGGACACAACTCGGTCATCCTCGGCCCGGACGGGAAAACCTATTTCATGATCTACCACTCTTGGAACAGCGAACGCACCGCGCGCCAGATGTGCCTCGACCCGCTCGTCTGGACCGACCAAGGCCCGAAGGTCGTCAACCCCGGCCGCGGCCCCAAGACCGTGACCCTCCCGCTGCCGGCGGACGCGCGGTGAAACCAAGGGGGCCCGGCGTCATTCCTCTTTGTTAACTGCGACCAGCATCCCGAATCTCCATCCCTCCGCGACCTCCCTTCGGTCCTATGCGGCGCTCGGCCGTTTGCGCGGCGCCGGTGAGCCCAGAACGGCTCAGCCCGTTCGTCACCCGATCCCGCGCTTGCCGCCACCCGCATTTCGGTGCCTGATGCCGGTGCAACCCAACACCGCCTTCCCCGATGACTGCACTCCGCCTGCTCATTGCCTCCGCGTTGCTCTCCGCGGCCCCCGGCCTCCGTGCCGCGCCGATTCAACCCAACAGCCCGACGTGGCCGCACCCGGTCCCGGCGCGCGTGAAGGACGACGCCAACCGCGACCTGTTCATGATGACGCTGGGCCCCGTGAAGACACGGGCCGCGCAGGGGCTTTATGATCCGGCCACCGACCGGATGGTGCTCAACGACGGCACCGTCATTCCCGACTACTACCGCGTCCGCCTCAAGCTGCCGTTCTACCAGCCGCTGAACAAGACGATCTTCCCGCTGCCGCCCTCCGGTCTCTGCACCTGGTATTATTACTATCAGGACGTGAGCGAAACCGAGGTCGAGCGAAACACCGACTGGATCGCGCTAAACCTCCGCGACTACGGCGCGCAATACGTGCAAATCGACGATGGCTGGCAGGGCGAAAAGGCGGACGGCTCTCACGGCTCCCGCGATTGGACCACCGTGGACCAGGCCTTCCCCGGCGGCATGGCGAAACTTGCCGCCTATATCAAATCCCGCGGGCTCATCCCCGGCCTCTGGCTCGCCCCCCACGGCCAGTCCAAGGAAAGCGTCGTCAAGGACCACCCCGGCGTGTTCCTCCTGAAGCCCGACGGCGCGTCCGCCTCCGAAACCTGGGAGGGGAAATGGCTTGTCGACCCCTCCGCCCCCGCCACCCACGCCTACCTGCGCGAAATGTTCACGCAATTCACCGCCTGGGGCTACGAATACTTTAAAATCGACGGTCAACCCATCGTGGTCGAAGAATACAAGAAGACCGGAGCCTTCATGCAGAAGCCCGCCGCCGCCGAGAAACTATACCGAAAAACGCTCGAAACGATTCGCGGTGCCATCGGCCCACGCCGCTACCTGCTCGGCTGCTGGGGCATTCCCGAACAGGGCATGGGCCTCATGGACGGTTCCCGCACCGGCGGCGACATCGTCCGCGGCTGGAGCGGTTTCCTCACCGCGCTCGAGTGCACGATGCAATTTTACTACCAGCACAACATCGCCTGGTATGCCGACCCCGATGTGCTGTTGGTTCGGGCGCCGCTCAGTCTCGATCAAGCCCGCGTCTGGGCCACCCTCCAGGGGCTGACCGGCCAGGCGCTCTTCGCCAGCGACCGCTTGATGGATCTGTCGGCGGACCGCGTCGAACTGCTCCGCCGCGTCTTCCCGGCCGTCGATATTCGACCGCTGGATCTCTTTCCCTCCCTGCGCCAGAAGCGAATCTGGGACCTCAAGATCGATCATCTCGGTCGCGCCTACGATGTCGTCGGCGCCTTCAATTTCACCGAAGGCCGGTCGGAACTGGTCCACCTCGATTGGCAGGAGCTCGCGCTGCCGACCTCCGGCCCGGTTCATATCTTTGATTTCTGGAACGAGGAATACTGCGGCGCCTGGGAGGCCGGCTTCGCCGTCGAGCTTCCACCCACCTCCTGCCGCGTGCTCACCCTTCTTCCCGACAACGGCCAGATCCAGCTCGTCTCGACCAACCGCCACCTTACCCAAGGCTGGGTCGACCTCCAGAAAATCGAATCCACCGCCGAGGAGATCTCCGGCGTCAGTCTGGTCATCAAGGACGATCCCTACGCGCTGCACTTCGCCTTTCCGCGCGGGAAGAATTTCGCGGTCGTGTCCGCCACAGCTCAAGGCCCGGCCGGCGAATTGCCGGTGCAAATCGCCAACCATCAGGGCTGGGCGACCGTCCGCTTCACCGCACCCATCACCGCAAGCGTGGCTTGGCGCGTGCGCTTCGCGCCGGCCGTTTCGTATCAGTATCCGACCCACACTCCGACCGAGGTGCGCGCCGAATTCGCCAGCCTCGACGGGGCCACCCTCGCTTGGAACGACGAATACTACCTCAACGCCGGCTATCAGGTTTACCTCGACGGCCGGTTGCTCGGCTGCACCGGCACCCCGCGTTTCCCCCTGCTCCGGCTCGATCCGCACCGCACCTATACCGCGGAAGTCCGCTCCGTCTGGGACGACGCCAGCATCGGCCCGAAACATAAGAAAGCCCAGCGCGCCTTCACGCTGGCGGCGCTCCTCCCCGCCACCCTCCCGCTCGCGAGTCTCGAACCCGTGAGCACCGGCAGCCCGGGTTTGCCCGTGCGCACGGCCATCGTCGGCGGCCTCCCCCGCGCCAAAGCGCTCACCGCGCAGCCCGGGGCCGACCTCGAATACGAAACCCACGGGCTTTATGGTGCCTTCACCGCGCAGGTCGCCTTTGACGACTCCGACAAGGACCAGCGGGCCGTCAACTTCGCCGTCCTCGCCGACGGCGTGGAAGTCTGGAAAGGCGGCCCGATAAAGCGTTCGGCCGGCCCGCTCCTCGTCAAGGCGCCACTCAACGGAGCCAAGCGCCTCGCCCTTCGCGCCTCCGTCTCCGACACCACACCCGCCGATCAAGCCTGGTGGAGCGGACCGCGCGCCGTCTGGCTCGATGCCAGCCTCTCGCAGTCCGCACCGGCGAAATAGCGTCGGCGGCTCACCGGGGACTCGACCTCCATCGCCAGCATCGCTCTCCGGTTTCCCGGGAGGGCGAGCCTCCCGGTGAATATCGGCGAGACAATTTCCCCGCCACCAGCTAAGCTCTTTGCGCATGCGCAGCCTCACCTCCCGCACTTTTGTTGTTTCCGCCCTGCTGGCTGGAACCGCTCTCGCCAGCGAACGCCCGGTCAAATTCAACCGCGCCCCCCTCGCCGCCAAACCCTACGCCGAACTCCCGCTCGGCGCCATCCAGCCACGCGGCTGGCTGCGCGACGAACTCTCGCGCATGGCCACCGGCATGACCGGCCACCTCGACGAGTGGTATCCCGAGGTCGCCGGCCCGCGCAACGCCTGGCTCGGCGGCGATGGCGACACCTGGGAACGCGGCCCCTACTGGATCGACGGCCTTTATCCCCTCGCCCGCATCCTCAAGGACGAGGTGCTCCTCGCCAAAGCCCTGCCGTGGATCGAATGGACGCTCACCCACCAGCGCGCCGACGGCTACATCGGGCCTCCGGTGATCGACGAGCAAGCGCGCAAGGTTCCCCCACCGAAAGGCGCACAAGTGCTCAAACCCGACGACTGGTGGCCGCGCATGGTCATGCTGAAAATTCTCCAGCAACACTACGACGCCACCCACGACGAACGCGTGCTGACCTGCCTCAAGAAATATTTCGCCTACCAGCTCAAGACCCTGCCCGACGCCCCGCTGCACGATCCGAAAAACCCCCGCAGCGGTTCGTGGTGGGCCGCCGAACGCGGCGGCGACAATCTCCTGGTCGTGCTCTGGCTCTACAACCAGACCGGCGACGCCTCCCTCCTCGATCTCGCCCGCTTGCTCCAGAAACAAACGGTGCCCTTCACGGACCAGTTTCTCGCCGGCGAACGTCTCAGCCACCGCGAGGACCAGCCTGGCGATTCCTTTCACACCGTCAACCTTGCCCAGGCGATGAAGACTCCCCTGGTCATCTCCCAGCTTGACCACGACCCGCGTCACCTCGCGGCCACCGCGCGCGCCTTCCGCGATCTCGCCACCTTCCACGGCCAGCCCAACGGCATGTATGGCGGCGACGAAGGCCTGCATGGCGACGCACCCGACCGCGGCATCGAACTCTGCTCGTCCGTCGAGATGATGTTTTCCCTTGAGAAGATGATCGAGATCACCGGCACCGTGGATTTTGCCGACCGCCTCGAACAAGTCGCCTTCAACCTGCTGCCGACGCAAACCACGCCCGATCACCGCGGCCGCCAGTATTTTCAACAGGCCAACCAGGTTCAAATCACTTTCGGCGACCGCGATTTCTTCAACGACAACGGGGACCGCGTCGTCTACGGCCTGCTCCAGGGTTATCCGTGCTGCACCTGCAACTACCACCAAGGCTGGCCGAAGTTCACGCAGCATCTCTGGATGGCCAGCGCCGACGGTGGCCTCGCTGCCGTGGCCTACGCGCCGAACCAAGTGACGACCACGGTCGCCGGCGGTGCGACCGTCACGCTCATCGAGGACACCGATTATCCGTTCCGCGAGACCATCAAGTTCACCGTCGAGACCGGCGCACCGGTGCAGTTCCCCTTGCATCTCCGCATCCCCGGCTGGGTGGAAAACGCCCGCGCCAGCATCACGATCAACGGCGAGGGTGCCGCCAAGGCCGTATCCTCCGGCGCCTTCTTCACCCTCAACCGCACCTGGAATAATGGCGACGTGATCGAGCTGCGCCTGCCCATGAAGCAACGCGTCGAAACCGGTTTCGCCCGCAGCGTCAGCGTGCACCGCGGGCCGCTGCTCTTCGCTCTCGACATTCCCTGCGAATCGCGCGCCGTGGCCAAGCCTCGCCCCGCCGATGTGCCGGCGACGGCACCCGACCGCGGTTACCTGGAATTCCTGCCCACCGCGCCATGGAACTACGCCTTCACCGGCCAGGATGCCGCCCTGACATTTGAACTCGTAGACTCCGGCGCTCCGCTCACCGCCAATCCGTGGGCGCGCACGACGGCGCCGATCGAACTACGCGGCATTGGCGTCCGGATCGACGAGTGGACATTGTCCCGCAACTCCGCCGCGTCCACGCCGCTGAGCCCGTTGAACGCGCGCCCCGCCCCGGCCAAACCCGTGAGCATCCGCCTGATACCCTACGGCGCGACCACCCTGCGCATCGCCGCCTTCCCGTGGCTCGGCCAAGGCCGGAACTAAGCAATCATGCCTTTCAGGATGGCTCATTAATGGATCAAGGCCCGGCAACGCCGGGGCAAGACCAAGCCCGGGTCTGGACTCAAACAAGCACGGTGCCCGGGCATGCACCGACGCAGCATGCCTCATCCCCCAAAGTTCTGAGAAATTTGAAACCGGTTTCCGGCAGGTGACAGCTTGGCTCTGGGCCGGAGGCGGGCAGGAATCATCGCCATTGAATATCCATTCCGTCTCGACGCTGGCGAAACACGGGATCCTGCCGAAAAACGCAAACCGGCCCCTATGCCCGGCAACGGATCTATCCGGTAAAGATCCTCGGGGCAAGCCCCGAGGCATTTGATCAAGACCACTGCCATGCCCTCCTCCATTCTCATTTCCGGCTCGGCCAGTAGCCACGAGCGTGAGCGAGTGGACAAACTACCACTCGCTCACGCTCGTGGCTACGTTTCATCCAAGCCGGAGCAAGCTCCGGGGTATTGAACCCACGGGGAATAAACAGATGTAGAACGTCCACCGCTTTCCCACCCGCTTCTGCGACACCCGGGAG
>Ga0315295_10002693_pt1 | contig 15017 bp, 13 predicted proteins | sample YL17G14_0_MG_FD_204453 | JGI IMG/M metagenome (GOLD analysis project Ga0315295, IMG submission 204453) | Sediment microbial communities from Yellowstone Lake, YNP, Wyoming, USA - YL17G14_0 | ecosystem: Environmental > Aquatic > Freshwater > Lake > Sediment | place: USA: Wyoming | collected...
CCGCCAGTTCCCTTTTAACAAAGTTGCTGGGAACAATTATTTTTAACGAATCCTTAACTGCTTTTTTGAAAACATATTTATAGCCGAACCTTTTTATCAAAAACGCAGGAAGACTTAGTGTTGTCGTAGCCTGTCCCTTCATTCTATGCATCAGCATATCGTGAATCGTGACTACAAATTTACCCGCGTAGGAAATGGGAATATTGAAATGCGGGAAGTGAACCAAATCCGGCAAGGTTTGCGCAAGAATCTTTGGTAACTTGACCTGCTCGGTGAAACTGTAATGTCTAAAATCGGCAAGAACTTTGGTCCAGTTTGGAGGCAACTTCAATTCATCAAAGTACTTTTTTCTTAACAAGATAGAATATTTGTTTCTCTTATCGAGCCTGGCAAGATATTCGACCAGCTTCATTACGTATCTTCCCAAGCCGGCATTTTCTAATCCGTATAACCTAGCGTCTATTGTTATTTTCATTGAAAAACTACTTTAATATACCTCAGAAGTTTTATTATTCTAATTCCCACCAGAACCAACAAATTTAGAACCAAAGGATAGTGTTTCCAAAGTCTTTTTCTGTAAAAAATCTCCATAGAATTTACGCTAGACATCCGAAACTTTAGTTTTTCTGCCAGCGGGGCTTTATACCCAACGGCCTTGTTCTTTCCCTTGGTCGCTCCTTTAAGGTGAAGGATGGAAACTTTAGGATAATAAATAATCTTGTAACCCAGAACTTTTATTTTCCAGCAAAGGTCAATATCCTCCCCGTCCAGATAATAATCTTCATCAAACCAACCTACCCTGTCCAAAACTTTCTTAGGAGTCAGGAAAAACGCCCCCTGGATTACATCCACTTCTGCTTTTTGGTCTTCGGGCAAATATCCATACCAGTATTTGGCAAAAAGTTTTGAGTGGGGAAACACCTGGTCCAAAGGCAGAACCAGATGGGAGAAAGAAACCCAAGGTGTGGGAAAGGCCCTTCTTGTGTCTTTGTCCAACTCCCCGTTTACCAATACAACTTTGCATGTAAGCCCACCTATTTCTTTGTGGTTTTCCAAATAATCTACGGTTTCTCTTAGGGTGTTGGGGTAAACAATCGTATCGGTGTTCAAGAAAAGAACGTATTTTCCCTTCGCAATCTTGCGGGCTTGATTATTGCCTTTGGCAAATCCCAAATTGGCCTTGTTCTCGACTATCCTTACGTTGGAAAATTCTTTCCTAATCATGGCAACGCTCCTGTCCGTCGAGCCGTTATCCGAAACGATAATTTCAAAATCCAATTCGTTTTCGACTTTTTTGAGTGAATTCAGACAATCCCGAGTGAGATTTTCGGTATTGTAATTGAGAATAATAATCGAAAGTTTAGGCACCATTTTCACCTTTCAGAACATTACCGTATATCTCATCATGGAGCTTTACAATCGATTTCCAATCAAAATTTTTTCCCACATGGCTTCGGCCGTTTTTACCGATTTTTTCCGCCAACGGCGGGTTTTTCAAAAGCCTTATTGCTTCTTTTGCCAAGCCTTCATAAGTATCGGAAATCAAAGCATGCACCCCATTTTTGATTGTTAAACCAGCCACCCCGATTGAAGTAGAAACAACCGGAAGCCCTGCCGCCATTGCCTCCAGTATTTTAAGTCGAGTTCCGCCGGCTCCTTTAATGGGAGCAACCATAATACTTGCACTTCTATACGCATCTCTGGCGTCGGGAATATTTTCGGTTATCTCAATGCTTTTGTCTTTTTCACTCAAGGATTTTATCCAGTCGGGAATTTTTCTCCCAACTATCCAAACTTTTGCTTCCGGAACTCCCTTTTTAACCAATGGCCATACGTTTCTGATAAGAAGCTCCGATGCCTCTTGGTTCTGAAGCCATTCAAAATTCGTAACTCCATAAAGTATCCGGGGAGGAGATTTTCTTTCAATTTTCTTTTCCAAGTAAAATTGCGTGTCAACCCCGTTCGGAATGATATCAACTTTTGTACCGGGAAGCAGTTTTTGCATTTGCACCCTATCTTCTTCCGATACCGCAACAAGCTGTTGAGCCTTTGCCCAAAAATGTTTTTCCCAATACCTAAGCTTAATCACATCCAACATATAAAAGGGCTTTAGGAAAAACGGAACTTCATTGTCCACATAGTGCTTATAGACAAGGTACTCGATTGTTTGCTCTACCAAAATTATCGGAACATCGGTATCCGGGATGTGAGGCATAACATAAAAAGCTTCGGCATGTATTAAATCGTATTTCTCTTTCTCAAGCTCATCTTTAACCGCTTCTTTCTCCACGAGAGACAAATTTCTAATAACTACAAGCGGGTATGGACCAAATTCTGCACGAAGGACATTGTTGAGAGTCCAAGGAGAACGGGGCCTGGTAAAAACCCGCACTTTCCTGCAATATTTTTCAAGCTCGGGAACAAACCTCTTTTCAGATTCGTCTTTGAGCATGGAAAAGAGGGTAATATCGTGGTTTTTCGAAAGATACTTTATGATGTTGTACCAACGGGTTTGCCCGCCCGAAGTCTGAGCGTTGGGCAAAAAAGGAACAAGCATCAATATCTTCATTTCGCGATGGGCTTTGTTAAATCCAGAATAATATAATCCGGAGTCTTCTCTACCGTCTTAAACCTTTTAGAAAAATTTAAGGTATCTGTATCGTTAAGTGAAATAGAAACATAATAAGTCGCGCCCCTTTTAATAATTTCGTCGATTGAATTGTCAACAACGGGCCACCCCTTTCTTTTTGTATAATAAAGGAAAGTTGTATCCCCATTATACGGAGCAACAATTATTGCGTTTTTGGGCGCAATTCTATCAATAGCTTTGCCTGCTTCAAATATTTCGGGATGGTTGATTTTGTAGTATTCCTTAGCCTGAAAAGCACCCATCTCGAACATAATGAGGACCGAAAAAATCAAAATAGTTCTGGAGAGAATACGATTAAAGTGTTCGGATTTCCACATATAAATAACTCCTTGAGCCAAAAGCAGAGCCATCGCAGGAATTAGATACATCTGGTAATAATCATGTCTGACATTAACAGTTGCAAAAATGATTACATAAAAAAGCATTCCTATAAAAAACATTAAATTGAATAAATTCTTTTTAACGGTAGCCAAAATTCCCAAGACAAAAGGAATTAAACCCCAGTAACCCAAAATAAGCCTTCCAAATCTTTCCGCAAAAATCCAACGAAAGAAAGCGGGTCTAAAACGAATCCCATCTCCGTTAAACATCCATTTCCATTCGGGAATTCCTGCAGGGAATCGACTCATCCAGGCTCGCCACAAGATAAACGGAACAAGAATAATTCCTAAATAAATAAGAAGTTTGACAAGAAGCCTGCGGGTTTTAAAAATTCCTTTAAAACCGTATTTTTGCAAAAGCAAATAAATCAGTGGAATAGTGTAGAAAAGAATGAATGGTTTAATAAGAAGTCCCAAGGCAAACCAAATTCCGGATACATACAAAAACAAATCTTTCTCTTCGTCGAAATACTTGATAAAACAATAAACTCCAGCCAAAGAGAAAAACACCGCCATTGGTTCAGGCAAAATTACTCTTGTAAAGTAAACGTTGTAAGGCAAAAGAAGAAAAAAGAAGGAAGAAAGCACTCCGCCCCATTTACCCAGAAACTTCTTTCCGATAAGAAACACCAAATATCCGGAACCGAGCGCAAAAAAAACAGAAACCAGCCTGCCCCAGACTTCAAAAGGAATTGCAGTAACGTATTTGGCTAAAATTGCATGAATCGCGTTGTAAATTGGAAACTCCACAAATCTGTATCCTTGTGGATTGAACATTCTGGATTGTGTTGAAGATAAGTCATAATATCGCGGGATAAGGAGGTTTATACCGCTCTCAAGAAAAAGTCTGCTTACAGAAGCCGTGTCTGCCTGTCTAAACGCATGCCAATCGGCGACGGGGTTATTTATTTTGTAAAGTCTAACCAAAAAACCCAAAAGAAGTATAAATGATAACAAATAGTATTCAATATTTTTCGTCCTAATAATGCGAGCAATAATTTTACCCATTAGGCTCCTTCAACATATAAACCAAAAAGCCTATCAATAGCCAGAATAGTATAGCAAACTTGGAAGCTTCGAAAATGTCTATAAAAAGTGCATTTAAGAAAATTCCCGGTAGAGAACCCAACAGCCCGAAAACAAATGCTTTCTCATAAACTCCTTCTAGCCGTATTGGCCAGGATTTAATAATGATTTCTCCAATTCTTATGAAAATTAAAGCAAAAGCAAGAAAACCCAAGAGTCCGGTTTCGCCCAGAAGTCTTAAATAATCGTTATCTGTTGCTAAGGTAATAGATGAGTAACCGGTGCCAAGAAGGGGATTTTTAACCAACGCCCTAATAGCTCTCGGCCATTCGACATTCAATCTAATAGACGTCGATCTGTCTTCAAGTATGGGCACCGGTGTAGGGGTAGGAACATACACACCGTGTCTACTTTCTACTGTCGCGTCCGCCGCATAGATGAATTTTGATTGGTATCCAAACAGCTTTTTCTGAAGCTGCTGTATCCGAGTTTTTGTTACATCGATTATCCGGGTATATCTCATAATCAAAGAGCCGGAAAGGCTGAAAAATATAAGACTGATGGCTAAAACAAAGGGGATGGCCTTATATTTTCTAACCAGGAACAAGGCCAGTGTGGTACCCAAGAGATAAGATACAACGGAAATTCTGGAAATTGCTTCGGACAAAAGCCATAGACCTGCCAAAAGCAGCATAAACAAAATTAGTTTTGTGGTTTTTTTCTTAACTAAAACCATTAAAGTGACGAAAATAGGTAAAACCATAACCATGAAGGTAGCTAGGTCGTAGTGCCCAGCAAACGGACCGTTGACATGGCTTCCTGGCACCCACCTTAAAGCAATTCCCTTCGCATATTCTTCGTTTTGGGTAATAATAATCGGCCAACCCAAGTACCTCTGGCCGAAGCCATAAATAAAGGAAATAATAATAACGATTCCTAATAGTTTTACAAAAAAAGATAGTAAATTTTCATCCTTTTTTCGAAAAAGAAATGCTCCGGCGAGGAAAGGCAAGAAGTATTCAACTCTACGAATCCAATGCAATATTCCTATATGAAATGCAACCGTATGTAAGATTAAAACTGCAGAAATTAACGAAATCGCACCTACAGCCAGGTAAATTAACATTGCCCGCTCGACTTTTCGATTTAGAAAATCTTTTATTCTTGGAAGAACTTTGACCGCAATAAATACCCCCACAATAAGCATTAAGAGATCTTCCAATCGAATCGACACATACGTACCCGGAATTCTAATAAAAGGAAATTTCGGATAAAGAGGAATGGCAAGAATAATTGCCGCAATAAAATATTTAAAAAGATTGTTAGCCGATAACAACAGCTTTTGCATAAATTTTAAAGGCCTCCGGACCCTTGAGAATACCCCAGATAAACATTCTCGCAAGAGCACCCAACTTCAAAAAAATCCGAACAAAAGGCAATTGCCACTTTGGCATATGCTTCGAATAAAAAATTTTAATACCTTTATATTCCGAAAGGATGGAGTGTTCCGATGTCCCGGATGCACCTCCATAATGAGTAATGTTCCATTTTGGCAAATACCATACTTGCCAGCCTTTCTTTTTTGCTTTAAAGCACATATCGACCTCCTCCGTATACATAAAATAACCCTCGTCTAAGCCACCAACCTCTTTGTAGACGTCTCGCCTAACCATTAAAAAAGCCCCGGTAAGCCAATCCATCTCTTTTTCAGTTTTATAAAACTCTTCACCTTTGTAAAAAGGGGATTGAGAATGCATAGGATGAAAAGGTTTAATTAGCTTCGAAATAATCGGCAAATCCTCCAAGAAAAACATCCAGGCAAAAACCCTAAAAAGTGTAGGAAAATATCCTCCGGTACCCTGCTCGCTTCCGTCTTTATTTTTTAAAGCAGAGCTTGCCATTCCAACTTTGGGATGTTCATCCATCCAAGCTACCATTTCCCCCAACACATTATCGTGAACTACGGTATCGGTATTAAGAAGAAGGAAATACCTTCCCGAAGATGCCCGAAATGCCTGATTGTTTGCCTTCGCAAAGCCTCGATTGTCCTTATTTGCTATAACTTTGGTCCTTGCTAGCCCCTTAACAGCCTCTACCGAACCGTCTTGTGAGTCATTGTCGACAATTATAATTTCGTAATCTATCCCTTTTGTATTTTTGAGGATGGAGTGGATACAATCCACGGTAAGCTTTTTGGTATTAAAGCTGATTATTGCGATAGATAAATCAAGCATTCTTTCTCCATTTCATTTCACCAAATTCCCTATACAGAATTACTATCAAGGCCAGCGTCGGAAAGGCAACCAATATTCTCATCCATATTGAACTCGGAACAAACCTAACTGTTATTTTTTCTTTCCATGAATGGCCCTCAATAAATATTGCGTCTTTCGGACTTTTTGGCTCGAATCCGTTGATATATATAGATTCGCGAAAAGGATGAACAATTTCCTGCAGAAATGTGCTTCTTGTTTGGTCGCGAATTATTGTTCGAGCCTCTTCTGGCGGATAATTTAGCCTGTAAGTGGGAAGAGGGATGCCCTTAAGTGGGCTTGTCGAGAATTGTTTTTGATAATAATCCAAAACCTCTGCTCGGGTATAATTTGTAAAATAGGCTCGTCTTAACGGGGTCTCCGTATCGGCGGGCTCCTGAGATTGCAGAGAACCCGGTGGGGGCTTGGGAAAATCAGGGTTGGGAAGCACGATATAAAAAAGAATGACTGCGCAAAAAAGCAAAAAGATTATTTTTAGAATTTTTTTCATTCAGAAGCTTATTGGAATAGTCTTGCCCTACCAAGTCGGTAGTTAGGTTTTTTGGTCTTCCTTTCTCCAATAATTTGTGCCGGGACTCCGCCCACAATGACAAAATCGGGAACATCGGCTGTAACGACAGCTCCGGCCGCAACCACTGCGCCCTTTCCAATCTTCACTCCGGGCAAAATAATTGCCCTTGGCCCGATAAATACATAATCTCCGATTTCGACAGGTTCTTCTCTGGCTACAAAATCCTTGGCGTCAAGGTCGTGTTCGGAGTTATATATCATCACCGAAGAGGCGATATCCACATGGTTTCCAATCCTTATCCGAGCTCGTCCATCCAAAAACGCGTGGTCACCGATTATCGTATCCTCCCCTATGGCAATATTTTTGGGCTGGAAAAAATTTGCCCACATATGGAATGTCGAGCCTTTTCCAAGCTTGATTCCGGCCAAAAGATAAAATACCTTACGAATATTATGAAAGGGGATGTATCCAACCCACCTTAAAATCATTAGCTCAAAGTCGAGGAAATAGTTGTAGATTCTATTGATTCCTTTCTTTGCCGCCTCGGAGGAAGACAGCTCTTTACCCGTTTTGTCTTTAAACATTTTTATTTAGCACTTTCTAGTACCTTTAGTGTTTCCCTCGCGGTTTTATCCCAGGAAAAGTTCTTTACGCGCGTAAGTCCTGCCTCAACTAGCCTATTATATTCCGTTTTATCGGCCTTGAGAACTTTCAAGAGGCCTTGTACGATACTATCTACACTGTAGGGGTCTATATAAACCCCGGCCTCTCCCACAACCTCCAGAAGACTTCCCGCTTTTGAAGTTACCACCGGAGTGCCAACTGCCATAGCGCTTAATGCGTCCAAACCGAACCCCTCCCAGAAAGAAGGTATTACAAATACCTTCGCCCCTTTTATTAGGCCGGGTTTGTCCTCCTCTGGAAAAAAATCCGTGAAGATTACTTCGCTTTTAAGGTTAAGTTCTTCAACTTTGTGAAAGATTGAATCGTATAGCCAGCCCTTTTTACCCGCGATTACAAGCTTGATATCGGGAAAAGTCGGGATAACCCGGCTGAAGGCTTCGATGAGGCTCTCAACGTTCTTGCTAGGCTTGAGGGTGCCCAAAAACAACACATAGTCATCTACTATGTGGTATTTAGTTTTTACGCGTCGCACATCCTCTTGGGAAATGTTTTCATTGAATCGACTATCGTCATAACCCTCGTGCGTAACAACTGTTTTTTTCTCAGCAAAGGGATAGTGTCGTACAATGTCATCTTTTGTACTATTTGATACTGCTATGACTATCTTTGATACAATAACCGAATAAGCACTCCAGAGAAATAACTGCCAAAAGTCAAATTTTCTAAATTGTCCCGAAAACTTGAGGTAACCGAGGTCGTGAATTGTGCACACCCGCGGACAGAGGGAAAAAGGCGGAACATAGTGACTGGGAGTAAAGAAAACATCCGGCTTTGGACTCCCAAACAATAGGTGTGGAGTCAGTTTGGTTACTATCCAGTTGCCACCACCGGGTAAAACTTTATATTCGAAACCTTTTTTTGCTTTTGGAAGCTCAGAAATGGGTTGTTTTTTGAGATAAACTATAAACTTATGCTTCTTCGACCATATACCCTGTAGCCTGTATATACCCAGCAAGACTTCGAAGGCATATTGATTGACCCCCACCCGATTTAGCTCGTTTGCTTCGTTTCCGTCGATACCAATAATCATTTTTTAGCCTCCTCATAGACTTTTAGCGTTTCCGTGGCGGTTTTCTCCCAAGAAAACTTCTTAGCCTGTACAAAACCCTTATTAATTAGGCCTAGCCTGCCTCTAAGGGCCTTTCTAATCCCTTCTGCGATGGAAGCCACTTGCGTAGGGTCCACATAAACCGCTGCATCTCCGCCCACCTCGGGTAAGCTTGACACATCGGACGTAACAACGGGCGTTCCGCAAGTCAAAGCCTGCAAAACAGGCAACCCAAAGCCTTCATATAGTGACGGATAGACAAATACCTGACCTCCGGAAAAAAGTATGGGCAAATCCCGTTCGGGTACCTGTCCAAGAAAAATGAGTCCCCTCCCCGCTCTTATCTTACCCGATGGCCTTCCTACAAAAACCAATTTAATATCTTGGCCGGCCGAAGCCAACTCGAAAGCTTTTATAAGTCTTTCTGTGTTCTTTCTTCCCCCAACTCCCACCGAGAGAATGTACTTACCTCTTAACGCATATCTTCTTAATACATTCGATATTTCTTCCTGGTTTCGAGGATAGTAATCTTCCCCTGCTGCTTCATAAATGACTCTAATCTTTTCTTCGGCGACCCCAAAAGCCACCAGGTCTTTTTTTGTCGCCTCCGAGGGAACAATTACTTTATCTATTTCCTCCTTAACCCTAAGAAGCCTTCTATTTTGGACCTCGAATATCTTGCGCGGAGTCAAAAAGGGGTAAATAAGTGCAGAAAGATCATGTACGGTCGTTACCTTAAACGCTCTTGTGGGTGGTTGGGACCAATCGGAAGAATGAAAAACATCAACATCTCCTATCAGTCGTTCTATCTCCCCGATATGAATCCTGTTCCAAATCAAATCCAACAGAGACGGTGGAAGTGGAAAGAATTTTGTGGAAAAATTACCATTTAGGGTTTTTGTAAAACCTTCAAGCTCATTTTTCCTTCTCAAGGAGCCTCCGAAAATCACATATGAATTCTCCCTATCTACTCGCAGAAGATTTTTGGCTAGCTCTTTTGTATAGAAAGAAACTCCCGAACCATAGACGATTTGCGATATGTCGATTCCTATTTTCATATCTTCACCCAATATCTTATCTGACCTACACCCCGAAATGAATAAACGTTTATTTCCCGAAATCCATCTGCCTTAATTTCTTGAAATAATGTTCTTGATGGGTCGGTCAAATCTAACAAATAATCAAAGGTGTAGAGCGCCCGAGAATTTATTACCAACTTCGTAATATTTTTATTTAAGGGAAGGTTTATTGCCTTAGCAGAGTTGCGGCTACTATACCATTGATACGGCGAAAATGTATCGGGATAAACCATTAGTATGGGTTCATCGGCCTTGGCTCTCTTATCTATAAAAGAAACTGCAGTTCTCCAGTCCTCGCGCCAAAAATCCCGGTTGAAAAGATATGTCCCGGCAAAAAACAGGTTCATGGAAAATATGGCTAGGATAATCAAATATCCATAGTGAATTTCCTCCAGTCCGTAGACAACGAGAAGGTAAAAAGCAGGCAAAATGAACAGAAGTCTAAAGTAAGAAAATCCCGGAATAAATATAGCTCCGACGAAAGCCAGCACTAAAGGCACAATTAGCCAGAGCCAGACAATTCGCACCTCCTTGTATTTCTTTGAGGAGTTAAACAAACCTACCACAAAGGCAATTGAGGCCAAAAAAACAATAAAACCGTAAAGCGCGTTTGGAGAAAAAGAGATTCGCCCCAAAATAAATTTAATCCAAACAAGGGACAAGGATTGAAATGATGCCGTCCCTAAAACAGAAGCCCATGCGGGAAAGGTCAAAAGATAATTTCTGGTACCCAGAGATTGTGCCCGAAAAATCGGTTCCCACAAGGACAGAAAAATAATGAGGGGAACATGGGCAAGAAGAAAACTTTTCCACCAGTTCCAATGCTTCTTTAGCAAAAATCCCCAGATCCACAGCGCAGGAATAGTCAAAAGCGGAAGATAATCGCTGGCTCCTACCAGCAGCAGAGATAAAGAAAAAATGAACCAGTCAGCTTTTTTTGCATTTTGGCCAATTTTTAAAAAGAAATAGATAGCCAAAGAAACCGCAAAGGTCGAAAGTGCATACATCCTGGCCTCCTGTGAATAATAAACATGTAATCCGGAAGTCGCTATCAAAAGTGCAGAAAAAATTCCGACTTTTTCCCCAGCGACCCTTTTCCCAATCAAATAAACAACAGGAATTGTCATCGCGCCGAAAATAACAGAGGGCAAACGCAAAGAAATTTCGGAATAGCCAAAGATTTGAGTCCAAAACTTAAGAATAAAATAAAAAAGTGGAGGGTGGGTATCTCCAGGCGCAAAATTAGTAATTAGGCCCAGAAAAGAATGTCCCTTGACTGCCAGTGCACTAATGGCCTCGTCCATCCACAAGGATTGATTAATCGCGGTAAGTCTAAGAGCCATACCCAAAACCATAATGGCCAACAAAGTTTTCCTCATTTTATAAACTTCCTAAAGAACAAACTCTCGATAATTCCAACAAATATTCCAAAGTCATAAACAATTTTGAAAACAAGAAAAGCCGCAGCTTTTGCCCATATGGCTTTAAAAATTCCAATAATTAGCGATAAAGGAAAAGAGGCACGAACCAAGGCAACGACCGAACCGATAATGCCCAATTTGTATGGCCTTTTCCCTATCCATCTGGCCTGACTAAAAACTTCTGTCAAAGTCCCGGGATTCTCGTGATAAAAAATTGCTCCTTCTGCGGCCAACGCTTCGTATCCTAATTTCTGGCTCAATGTCCAATCGTCCATATATCCCAGTTTGGGGTCAAAGCCGCATACTTTATCGAACTCCTTTTTTAGAATTGCCCGAAAAACTCTCTGATGGTTAGGATAATTCTTTGGGTGTCTTCTTTTCGGCATCCAGCCCTCGTTAATATTCCAACACTTTGCCCAAACATTTTCCCAATTAGAAACATATTCATATTGGGAAAACGTGCCCTTAGCCTTTCCAGCTACGATTGGTTCTATTAAATTTCTCAAAAAGTTCTTGTCGAATGTCATATCGGCATCAACAAAGACCAAAATTTCCCCTCGCGCATGTTTGGCGGCCAGATTTCTTGCTTCCCCGGGACCTAAGTGCTTTTGCTGAAGCAAAGTGATTGGTGAACGGTGATTGGTGAACGGTGATTGGTGAACGGTGACTAGTGATTTTATTTTCTCTAAAGTTGAATCTGTCGAGCCGTCGTCAACAACAATAATCTCTAGGTCCTCAAGAGTTTGTTCCAAAAGAGACTCTAAGCAATTACCTATCGTTGTCTCTTCGTTATATGTTGGAATTATTACCGAAATTTTCATAACAGTTTCAAGGATACCACGAATGTTAATTCGTGGAGGAATTGAACCTGATATATCATCCTCCCTCATGGGGAACCGCAAACTTTAGTTTGCGAAGGATGTTATAACGTTTTGAAAAGCTGTTCGTATTTTATCGCAATTTTATCCCAATCGAACCTTTCAGCCTGCTTGCGTGGCTTATCTCCCCACTTTCTGTCCAATGCCTCTTGTAATGCCCTTGCATAGGCCTGTGTGTCGGTCGGGTCCACTAAAATGCCGGCGTTTCCAGCAATTTCTTTTCTGATAGGGTCGTTCGTCGCAACAACCGGCAGACCAGATGCCATCGCCTCGGCTATAACTATCCCAAAAGACTCCCAAGGAACTGTGGGGTAAGTAAAAACGTCGCAGGAAGCAAAAACTCTCGGCATTTCCGAATGTGGAAATGCCGCAATCTTGAACCTCCCAGGAAGAAGCTTTTCCCCCAGTTTCTTCAGTTGCTCCTCTTTCGCACCCTTGCCCACTAGAAAAAGTGACCCTTTCTTAAGTTTGCTTACTGCTCTTATCGATAGGTCCTGCCTTTTCCAAAAATCGAATGCTCCGACACAAAGTACAATCGGTCTCTGAAGCCCAATTTCCCCGTTACCCTTTTTTGGAGAAAATTTATTCAGATCGACACCGTTGGGAATTTTCTCGACATTGACAAATCTATTTGCTTTTATGGCCCACTGCTTTTGAAAACTAGTTAGGGCCACAAATACATCGGGAAAGGTCAAGATATTCAGTCTGTCATCAAATCCAGGACCAGACTGACCCGATATAACAAGTTTCTTTTTGTGTCTTATTGTCCACAGTTTACAAAGCGCACTTTGCCATTGACCGTTGGTTGGAAAAAGAATATCCGTATCGGTATCCAAATTTTTAAGTGCAATCTTAGTAAATTTCCTCACTATCCTGGCGTAATAATTTACAAATGGTATATATGAGTTGCCCTTTTCCCAATCTACTCGAATTCCAATGGAAACCGTTTTATATTTCGAATTAACTAAAAGGCTCCCATTTTGGTAAACAGTCACATCGTGACCCATATCGACTAATCTGTTCGCCAGTTCGTGTACAAAGGTCTCCACACCTCTATACATTTCACCGCTGTAAAAACTCAGAAATGCTATTTTCATTTATTGACTATAAGTATAGAAAGTTCTCCTATTTTATCCTTAATCACATAATTTTTACGAATAAAATCTAATATTAACTCCGACTTATAAACCCAGGAATTCGTATCGTCATACTGTCCAATTACAATATATCTGGGGCGGCCTTCTGCCAGCTGAGCTATCATTCTCTCTTGCACTCCTGAAAGCCCTACATACCACCCGAGTCCCGGAATCCAAGAACGGATTGCCGGCAAAGTATCGGATAGGACATAAATATTGTCCCAAGTATTAAAAACGTATATCTTGTCGTCTTTCGAAGTATTGTTTTTAATATATGCTGAGGCCTGCAATATTTGCGGTTCAAAAAATCTATCCTCCTGCCCCCACGTTCTTTCCGTTTGTCTGGCAATAACAATTAGGAAAAGCGCCAGACCGATTAACAAGACTGATTTTTCGACAACCTTCATTTTTGGAAAACTTAAAAGCATTAAAGCCAGACCAATTGCAATGAACGGAAGACCTGGTTGAAAATGAAAAAGCTCCCACCTGGGATATACACCCAAGACACCAAAGACCCCCCACAACAATAAGGTCGTAGAAGGCTTGTGCAATCTTAATCTTGCCAAAAAAAGGAGAGCAATTGGAAAAACAGCAACAAGCATCTGCTTTATTGTCGGAAAGAGAATCTGGCCAGACGCCGTGGGTAAAACCCCTATTCCAAATTTTACTGCCCAATAGAAAAAATTAGGTAAAATGCCAAGCAAATAAATTATTGCCAGTATCGGTAGAGAAATAAGAATGGTTCCTTTGGCGAAATTCTTAATACCTTTAAATAAGTCCGTTTTAAGAAGCATGACAAAGACAGGAATTAAAAACCAAATGGCCGTTTGCTTTGTAAAGAAGGCTATCCCCCAGCAAATCCCTGCCCATAAATAGTTTTGTTTCCTCAGGCAGTAATAAATAAGCAGAACCAGTGGCGCCAAAGCCAAGTCAAACCAGAGGCCGTTGCCTCCATAATAAAATTGCAGGGGAATATATAAAAGAAGGGCAATAAGGGCTAGTTCGGTTTTCCAAATCTTTCTGACAATCCAAAACAAAAGTCCGTCGGTCAATAAAATCAATACCCAGGTATAAATTTTTAATTGGACAGGTCCTAATCCAAAAATCCAATAGAAAACACTAAGGTCAGTAAAAAGAAGGGGTGTGTGGGCAATGGCTATATCCTTATACGGCAACCAGCCTTTAAGAATTAAATATGGCCAGAGAAGCATCTCGGGCCAAGCGGTGAATTGGGTCCTCGCCAAAAGGAGAAGGTGTGCAACTATCGCCAAAAAAACAATGAAAAGAGGTCTTTTTGCAACAAATGATTGAAGTTGTTTCATATAAATTTACTTACTCGCTGACAACAAAAGATGCGGGCCCCAATAATTAAAAGGGTATACTCCAGCTTCTCCGAGAAACCGAAATATCTTTTGATGAATTTTAGCTCCTTTTTCTTCCTCTGACCAACCTGATGATGAGGTTTCTATCTTTAGACCTAGAGATTTAACATAAGAAACTAACGTTCTTAAATAAGGCTCAACTGTCGTATCCCAATCAATCTCATATTTGGTTTTGTCTGCTAAAGGAGCTACTCTTTCCCAAGAAAGATTTTCTGCCACTGAAATGGGCTTCGCTAAATCCTTAAAAAAACCCAAGACCAGTTTTCCAATCCTCGAACCCCTGTAGGGGGGCGATGCCCTGTTAGGGGAACCGTAGTTTGGGGCAACCAAAACCAAGTGTCCACCCCTCTTTAAAACTCGAACTGCCTCTTTTATAACCCTTTCGGGATTTTCCAAATGTTCCAAAACAAAGGCGCTGTAAACCAAATCAAAAGTTTCGTTTTTTAGCGGCAATTTCTCCAGATTCGCATTCAAAAAAGAAATATCCGGATAACTCTTTTTTGCCAAGCCAATCGCTTTCGAACTTATGTCTATACCGACACAATTTCC
>Ga0315295_10002695_pt1 | contig 15015 bp, 11 predicted proteins | sample YL17G14_0_MG_FD_204453 | JGI IMG/M metagenome (GOLD analysis project Ga0315295, IMG submission 204453) | Sediment microbial communities from Yellowstone Lake, YNP, Wyoming, USA - YL17G14_0 | ecosystem: Environmental > Aquatic > Freshwater > Lake > Sediment | place: USA: Wyoming | collected...
AAGATGGCTGCTCTCAGCCCTTGCCTCACCTCCTTTTAGCCGATCTTTTGACCGGCTAAGACTGAGAGTCTAGTAGCTCATCACTAAAGAACCATAATTTCACCTCCTACATTTAAAATTAATATTTAAAAAAAATTATGTCAATCTATCGGTTGCCAAAATTTAATATAACAAAAATTCCTTTTCCCAAAATAAAATTTTTGGGGAGCCAAACTTTCCGGTTAATAATTTTGAGTATATTTATTTCTTCAACATTCGGATTTTTGGCCGGAGCTTTCTCGGGCGTTTTATTTTCTTCAAAGATTGGGATAGGGGACTATTTTGATAAAATAGGCAGCAAATTATTTCAATCACAAGAGAAAGCAAATCAGGATCAGACGGCAGAAGAAAAAGAAGTTTCTCCATATTTGCCCCAGACTTCCGAAGAGAAAACAGTTATGGAGGTGGTGAAAGAATCATCGCCTGCTGTGGCCAGTATTATTATCACAAAAGATTTGCCGGTTATTGAAGGATTTCCATTCTTTGAAGATCCTCAATATCAACAGAGGGAAACAGAAAAGAGAGAGATTGGAGGAGGAACCGGATTCTTTGTTTCTCAGGATGGTCTAATTTTAACCAATAAACATGTCGCCTCAATTGAAGGAGCAGATTATACAGTATTAACAAATGACGGTAAAAAATATCCAGCTAAAATTCTGGCGAAAGATCCAAGTCAGGATTTAGCTATCTTAAAAATTGAGGGATCGGGGTTCCCAGTAGTAAAACTTGGCGATTCGGATAGTATAGAAATTGGGCAGACTGTCGTTGCTATTGGTAATGCGCTTGGAGAATTTAGAAACACCGTATCAGTTGGTGTAATTTCTGGGCTAGGCATAACAGCTTCTGGCGGAGGATTGGTAGAAACCCTAGAAGATATTATTCAGACAGATGCTGCTATCAATCCCGGAAATTCCGGCGGCCCGCTTTTGAATCTTAATGGAGAGGTGATTGGAGTCAATACAGCTACGGCTCTAGGAGCAGAAAATATCGGTTTTGCTATCCCTGCGAATAAAGCTAAAAGAGATATTGAGCAAGTTAGAGCTTCGGGGAAAATTGTCTATGCTTTTTTGGGAGTTCGTTATGTAATAATTACAGATTATATTAAGTCAAAAAATAATTTGTCTGTTGATTACGGCGCCTTGGTTATACGAGGAGAAAAAGCAGGAGAAACCGCTATTTTTCCAGGTTCGCCAGCCGAAAAAGCTGGTTTAAAGGAAAAAGATATTATCTTAGAATTTAACGGTAAAAAGATTGACATTGATAATTCTTTGGCTAAAATGATCAATAAGTATAATCCGGGAGATAAGATCAATCTTAAAATCTTAAGAGGTACTCAGGAAAAAACAGTTACCCTTAATTTAGGCGAAAGAAGCGAGTAAGTAATTAAAGGTTGAGTTTTCTTTCTGTAGTAAAAAAATTGCGGAAAGGACGATTTTCTGATATTACAAATCTATGGAAGAAAAAATTAAAAAAGGGATCACAAAAAGGACTCAGAAAAAGATTATTAGACTGAGCACGATGTTGCTCGTTTTGATAATCGCCCTATTTATTATTTGGTTTTTAGCAGTTACCTTTTATAAAAATAAAAATGAAGATAAGGTAGCTGATTGCCTAAAAGAAGTCCTGGAAGGTTTGAAAAAGGAGTTACAAGAAGAATGTCAGCTAGAGGGGAAAGAAGTTGGAGAAAACGGGCTTTGCCCATTAAGTCCTGAGAAAGCGGGTAAGTTATACGAAAAATACGAAAACAAAAAAACCGAATGCCTTAAAGAAAATCCTGCTAAATAAGATATAGGGAATAAAAAGTTTCCCCAAAAGTTTTAGTCTTACAAGCCCCTAAGGGGCCGCTTTTTATTTATTGAGGAGTTGACAGCTTTTCTTACGAAGATTATAATAAAACATATAGATAACTATCAATATGTCGTCGAGAACCTGTCCCCAATGCTTTAAGATATTGTCCGATCGCAACCGGGCGAAAATCATTTATTATCTAAAGCAGAAAAGAAAATCTAACGTTACGGATGTTAAATCCCGCTTTAAAATTTCCCAGCCAACAATTTCCCATCATTTGAAAGTTTTAAAACAATTGGGGATTTTAAAATCAAAAAAGATCGGCAAGGAAGTCTTTTACTCTCTTAATAAAAAATATTCCTGCCCCAAGTGCCAGATTCTTAAATTGCCTTATTTAAAGTAACCATGCCCCGTAGGAAAGTAGAGGATTTTCGTCGACAAAGAAGAAAACACATGGGATTAAATTTCCCAATAGAAGTCCACACATATTCAAACATTTTCTAATCAAAAATCCTTGTTTATATAAAAACAATAATTATAAAGGTAACAGAAGGTTAAATATGATAACCACTGAAAATATTTAATTTCCTACGGGGTATGCCCCGTAGGAAACAAATGGGATTTTCGTGGAAAACAATAATGGCTAAAATATTTTCTACCAAAAATCCCGGATTATCTACAGGGTTGTGAGTTATATATTGCTTAAAGGCCTTGCCAAATTATCAACTGAAAATATTTAATTTCCTGCGGGGTATGCGAAAAGTTTACCTAGATTACGCATCAACAACATATGTATCTAAAGAAGTTTTTAGAGCAATGAGGCCTTATTTTGAGGTTTATTACGGCAATCCTTCTTCAATTCATCAAGTGGGTAGAAGGGCAAAATATGCAATTTTTCAGGCTAGACAAAAGATATCTAAAATACTGAATTGTCAGCCGACAGAGATAGTTTTTACGGGATCAGGGACCGAAAGCTGTAATTTAGCTATTTTCGGAACAGCAGAATCTTTATCTAAAAAAGGAAATCATATAATTACCTCAAAAATTGAGCATTCGGCAGTTTTACAGCCCTGTAGAAAGTTAGAGGAAAAAGGATTTAAGATATCGTATTTACCGGTAAATTCGGAAGGAATAATTCAGATTTCAGATTTAAGAAAGGCAATAAAACCAGAAACCATTTTAGTTTCTATAATGTATGCCAATAATGAGATTGGGACAATCCAACCGATTGCTGAAATTGGCAGATTAATTCAAAAAATTAATCAGGAAAGAAAAAAAGAAAATCTGCCAAAAATTTTATTTCATACAGATACTTGCCAAGCTGCAGGTTTTTTAGACCTTAATGTTAAAAAATTAGGAGTTGATTTTTTAAGTCTTAATGCCTCTAAAATTTATGGGCCAAAAGGAATGGGGTTATTGTTTATTAAAGAAGGAATTCAAATTGAGCCTCAGGTTTTGGGCGGCGGGCAGGAATGGGGATTAAGGTCTGGCACAGAGAATGTGGCTGGAATTGTGGGACTGGCTAAAGCCTTAGAAATAGCTCAAAGAAATAAGTTAAAAGAATCAGCTAGATTAAGAAAACTTAGGGACTATTTTATTTCTGAAATTCAGAAAATAATACCCAAGGTTATTTTAAATGGACACAAGGGAAAAAGGCTGCCGAATAATGTTAATATTTCTATCTTAGACATTGAAGGAGAGGCAGTTCTTTTATGGCTTGATAAATATGGGATTCTTGCTTCAACCGGATCTGCTTGCGATTCTAAAACTCTTGAGCCATCACATGTTATTTTGGCCCTGGGCAGGTCCTATGAATATGCCCACGGCAGCTTGAGATTTTCCCTGGGGAAAAAAACCAAAAAAGGAGATATCGATTATCTGCTTAAAGTCTTGCCTAAAATTGTGAAAAAACTAAGAAAAATTTCACCTGTTAAAGTTAAAACTTAATAATATGGTAAAAAAAGATTTAAAAATTGCTGATGTAATCTCAGAATCAACCGGGGAGAGCTGGGTTTATTCAAATATTGTTAAGGACCATTTTTTCCACCCTCGTAATCTGTTATTAAAAGATCCAACGCCAGGTGAATTTGACGCCGAAGGCCAGATTGGAAGCCCTGCCTGCGGGGACGTAATGAGGATGTGGATAAAAGTCGATTCTAAAACAGAGAAAATTAAAAAATTAAAATGGCGAACTTTCGGTTGCGGTTCGGCCATATCTACCACTTCAATATTCTCTGTGATGGTAACCGAAAGGGGAGGAACGACAATTGATGAAGCTTTGAAGATCCGCCCGCAAGACATTATGAAGAGATTAAAAGGCTTGCCAGCTAGAAAAGTTCATTGTTCAGTTTTAGCTGATAAAGCTTTCCGGGAAACAATTAATAATTATTTCATGGCAACGGATCAGAATAATCGCATTATTATTGAAGGAGAAAGGATAATTGATAAGAAGCTTAATATCACCGACAAAGATATTGAAGAAGCAGTTTTGGATGGCGTGGGGACAATCGAAGATCTCCAGAAAAGATTGAAGATAGGCGTGGGAAGCCCCAAGTCTATGCCAGAAATTAAACAACTTTTCAGGTTTTATCTAGAAAAATATCAAACAAGATAATTTTACCTTGATTAAAAGTTTAAAATATATTAAAATTAACCATAAAATAGTATTTATCCTCCGATAAGCTCATGGTACCTCGACTACTTACGCTGAGCGAGGCCTGAGTGAAACGAAGGACGAGTCGAAGCGTGAATGGTGCAAACTTTACACACAAAGCTCAGGAAGCATTGTTGCAAGCTCAGTCCCTAGCTTCAGAAAGGGGCCAGCAGCAAATTGATGCTCTGCATTTGCTTTCCGCACTTTTAAACCAGGAAGGAAGTGTGGTTTTGACTTTGCTTTTTAAAATAGGAATTGATGTTGAAGGCCTGAAAAGAAAGACAGAGGTTGCTTTAAAAAAAGTTTTGCCAATAATTAGTCCCCAGACAACCCTTGGTCAGTTCTACCTGACCCAAGATTTAGCGCGGGTTTTAGAAAGAGCCCGGCAAGAATCAATGAAAATGGGAGATGAATTTGTTTCTGTTGAGCATTTATTTCTAGCTTTATTAGATGCTGACACTAAAGGCAAAGAGATTTTAATTGGAGCTAATTTTTTACAAAAAGAGGGAACTTCAGTTCTAGAATTTGGAAAACTAGATTACGATACCGCTCTTAAAATTTTGGCCCAGATTAGGGGCGGGCAAAGAATAACCGACCCTGAGCCGGAATCAAAGTATCAGGTGGTTGAAAGATATGCCAGGAATTTAACTTTACTGGCGAAACAGGGAAAACTCGATCCGGTTATTGGCAGGGAAAATGAGATTCGGAGATTAATGCAGGTCCTTTCTCGGAGGACAAAAAATAATCCAGTTTTAATTGGAGAAGCTGGGGTTGGCAAAACAGCTATTGTTGAAGGGTTGGCTCAAATAATCGTCAGGGGAGATACTCCGGAAAGCTTGAAAGAAAAAGAAATTATTGGTTTGGATTTGGGAGCCTTAGTAGCTGGGACTAAATACCGGGGAGAGTTTGAAGACAGAGTAAAGGCTCTGCTCAAAGAAATTAACAGGGCGGCCGGCCGCTATATTTTATTTATCGACGAGCTTCACACTTTAGTTGGGGCAGGGGCTGCTGAAGGAGCAATTGATGCCTCAAATCTATTGAAGCCAGCTCTATCCAGGGGAGAGTTAAAAGCAATCGGCGTGACAACCCTTAAAGAGTATCAGAAATATATTGAAAGAGACCCAGCTTTAGAAAGAAGATTTCAGCCAATTTATGTTGCAGAACCCTCAATTGAAGACACCGTCGCTATTTTAAGAGGAATTAAAGAAAAATATGAATTTCACCATGGGGTAAAAATCCAAGATGCGGCCCTGGTAGAAGCAGCCGAATTGTCAGCCCGTTATATCAGCGACAGATTTTTGCCAGATAAAGCCGTTGACTTGATGGATGAAGCGATGTCAGCGAGAAGGCTGGAGATTGAATCTCCACCGGTTGGTCTTGATTTATTGAGAAAAGAAGTCCAGAAATTGGAGGTAGAAAGCGAAGCTCTAAAAGGAGAAAAATTTCCTAAAAGCAGAAGATTAAGAGTTATTTCCAGGCAATTGTCTGATCTAAGAGAAAAAGTTGGAGCAATTGAAGCTCGCTGGCAAACAGAAAAAGAAACTATTGCCAAAATAAAAAATATCAAAAAAGAAGTAGATACTGCCAAATTTGAAGTTGAAAAATATCAAACCCAGGCTAATCTACAAAAAGTTGCTGAGTTAAAATATGGTAAAATCCCAGAATTATTAAAAGAATTAAACAGAACCGAAAAGAAATTAGCCATCCTTCAGAAGAAGAGAGCTCTTTTAAGAGAAGAAGTTACAACAGAAGATTTAGCTCAGGTTGTTTCCCGGTGGACGGGGATTCCGGTTACACGCCTTTTGGAAGAAGAGGCTAAAAAATTAGAGAGGATGGAAAACATCCTTTCAAAAAGAGTAATCGGCCAGCCAGAGGCAGTTTCAGCTATTGCCAATGCTCTCCGTCGATCTCGGGCCGGAATTGCTGAAGAAAAGAGGCCCTTAGGATCTTTTATGTTTTTGGGCCCGACCGGCGTGGGAAAAACAGAAACTGCCCGGGCTTTAGCTGAATTTCTGTTTAATGATGAGAACTCCTTAATTAGATTAGATATGTCAGAATATATGGAAAAGCATACTGTTTCTAAGATGATAGGATCGCCCCCGGGTTATGTTGGTTATGACGAAGGCGGTCAGTTAACAGAGAAAATCAGAAGAAGGCCTTACGGTGTTATTTTGCTGGATGAAGTGGAAAAAGCCCATCCCGAAGTTTTTAATATTCTGCTGCAGATTTTAGAAGACGGTAGATTGACTGACTCTAAAGGCAGGGTGGCTTCTTTTAAAAATGCCATCTTAATTATGACTTCAAATATTGGCTCCGATCTTATTATTAAAATAGGAAAGCTCGGCTTTGATACCCGGGGAGAAAATATTTCCCAGAAAGAAAACTTGAAAGAGAAAGTGATGGAATCTTTAAAAGAGAATTTCAGGCCGGAATTTCTGAACAGAGTTGACGAAATTGTCATTTTCAATTATCTTGGGAGAGAAGAAATAAAGAAGATAGTTGACTTAGAGCTTGGCAGAGTTGTTTTGAGGTTAGAAAACAAAAAGATTCAAGTGGTTTTTTCAGAAAAAGCCAAAGAAATTTTAGCCGAGGAGGGCTTCGACCCGAATTTAGGAGCCAGACCATTAAAGAGGGTTATCCAAAGGAAAGTTTTAGATCCTTTTTCTCTGAGAATCGTTGCTGGCGAAATCAAGGAAGGAGACAGGGTATTGGTCGAAACCGAAAACGGGAATATTGTTTTTAGAGGACCAAAAGATATTTTAAAAATCAGAGCAAAGAAATCTAATAAAGTTTTAGTGAAATAGGAGTTGACTGCCCTTAAAAGGGCGGTTTTAATTGATGAAAAGAAAATTATTAAGGGTTGTTTTTTTCTTAATTTTAGGAGCCCTGGGAGGAATGCTTTTCCAGGCCTTTATTTTGCCCTATCTTGCTACGAAAGAATTTTTTCAGAGATTTCAATTTGTGAAGATGATAACAGAAAGAGAGGTTAATATACATCCCACAAGCCAGGTTTTCATTCAGGAAAACGTTGTTTTGCAAGATACTATTGGAAAAGTTGAAGAATCAGTCGTCGGGGTAAGGGCTCAGTCGAAGGCGGGTAAAATTATAGAAGGTACTGGCCTAATTATAACCAACGATGGTTTGCTGGTCACTTTGAACAATATTTTACCGAAAGGCTATGATTTAAGTTTTTACCGGGGAGGAGAAAAAATAACATCTAAGGTTCTAAAAGTAGATGCAAAAGAAAATTTAGCTTTGGTGAAAATGGAGAAAAACAATCTTCTGACTGCGGCCCTTGGCTCTCCGGAAAAAACAAGACTGGGTCAGAGAGTTTTCTTAATCGGAACTTTTTTTAGCGAAGGCGTGCCTCAGAAGGTAGTTAACGAAGGGATTATCAAAAGCTTTAATGAGGACTCAATTAAAACTAATATATTTGAAGATAGCCGCCTTCAGGGAAGCCCTCTTTTTAATATTGAGGGTGAGGCGATTGGTTTGATTACAATCGATAAAAATGGTGAAGTTTCAGCTATTCCCGTCAAAAAAATCAGAGATTTCGCCGGATTTTAGGAAAAATTATTTGAAATAATTTAGGTTTGTTCTCTTTTAAAGAGGATTTCTTATTTCTAAAAGGGTCCCGCTTTAGCGGGACCCTTTTCTTTTTGCTTTTTATCCTATAAAATTTAAAAATGCGTTTCATTTTTTTATTTTTCTTATTTGGATTGATTTTAACGACTCTGTTCATAATTAAGGACGATAATTTTTCGAATCTAATTAAGCAATATTTGCCATTTCAAGCAGCGGTTATCAAAACTTTGCCATCAGAATCGCAGGTGGAAAATTTAGACGAAGAATCTGAAGAAGAAATCATTTCTCCGAAAGAGGAAAATGAGGATGAAGAATTCACCAAAGAGGCAGTTACTCAGGGACCAGATGCGAATTTGGTAAAAATTCAAAATGACATAGACAATATTGCGGAAAAAATTGATATTTTAGATCAAGAAATGTCTCTTTTAATGGAAGAAGCGCAGGTTGTTTCCGAAGAAGAACCGGAAGAAATAACCGAGGAAGATACCGAAGAGCCGGAAGAAGAACTAGAAAAAGAGGAAAAGAACGAAGAAAAAGAACCGGAGGTAGGACAAGACATAGGACAAAACCTTTGTGAAGTAAGATTAGGAGATAATTCGCTTTTAAGTAGTGTTATTTTAAATGAAATCGTTTGGATGGGCAGTGGTTCTTCGGCAAATGACGAATGGATTGAGCTCAAGAATATTTCCAATAGCCCAGTTAATTTAGAAAATTGGCAAATCATAGACAAAGAAAAGCAGATAAGAATAATTTTTACTAACAGAGGACGGACCTCTGTTGAGCTCTCGGCCGGTGGGTTTTATCTTTTAGAGAGAACTGATGATAATTCGGTGCCAAACATTATAGCTGACCTAATTTACACCGGAGTTCTTAATGATACTGATGAATTTTTATATCTTTTTAATGAATATTGCCAACTCGAAGATAAGGCGGAAGCTAATCCTAATTGGCCGGCCGGAGATAAGACAGAAAGGAGGTCAATGGAACGGAAGCCAGATTTTAACCCCGAAGGAATCCCTTCGGGATCCTACGGGGCAGGCTGGCAGAGTTATTATGGGGATTCTCAGAACGGCATTTTAGGAACGCCAAAAAGAGAGAATAGCTTATCACCCGCTCCAGAGACGGGAGGCGGCGGGGGATCATCGCAACCAACCCCAGCTGAACCAGTTGTTTGTTCGCAAGAGAATCTATCCGAACCTGCCTACTCGCCGGTTATTTTTAATGAGATTGCCTGGATGGGAACTGAAAATTATTGGGGAGACGAGTGGCTAGAATTAAAAAATGTTTCAGAAAACGATATTTCTCTCGATGGTTGGCAGATTTTAGATAAAGACGAAGAAATCAAAATCATCTTTAATACCGGAGGCCGGGCCTCCCTAAAACTTCCTGCGGGTGGATTTTATCTTTTAGAAAGAACGAATGATAATTCGGTGCCAAATCTACCAGCTGATAAAATTTACTCCGGAAATTTAGAGGACAATAACGAATCATTAAGGCTCTTTGATAAAAATTGTAATTTAATTGACGAAGTTTTAGCTGGTCCTGATTGGCCAGCAGGCCAAAAAGAAGAAAGAAAATCTATGGAAAGAAAGCACGATTTTGACTGGCAGACTTATTCTGGCGAGGGAGAAGAAGGAATTATGGGAACACCAAAAAAAGAAAATAGTCTAGCGCCAGAGCCTAAAGATGAAACTCCTCCTTCGATAGTTTTTGATATAATTCTTCCCTTGCAGCTTAATCCTGAATTTATAATTTCATGGTCTGGAGAAGATCCGCAAGACGGAATAATTCCTAGCGGAATAGACGGATTTTTACTTCGTTATTCTGAAGATAAAGAAAGCTGGAACTATTTTCCTTCAGAAGAAGAATACACCACAGAGACTCAGTATTCTTTCAGCGGAGAAAACGAGCATACTTATTATTTCCAAATTAAAGCTAAAGATAAGGCTGGAAATGAAAGTGAGTGGTTTGAGATTATAATTGAAATTAACACCCTGCCAGTTGTAATTAATGAAATTGCCTGGATGGGAACTAAAACTTCTTTCAACGATGAATGGATTGAACTGTTCAACAACACCAATTCTGAAATCAATTTCAATGGTTGGTCGCTAAAAGCTGTTGACGGAACTCCAGATATTAATCTAACGGGAACAATTCCTGCCAAAGAATTTTATCTCCTTGAAAGAACAGATGATGAAACCTTATCTGATATTCCGGCGGATCAAATTTATACGGGAGCTTTGGGAAATGCGGGCGAGAAATTGGAACTTTATGCTCTTGATTATCATTTAGTTGATAGGGTAATATGTAAAGAGGGCCAAGAAGGGGATTGTAAAGAGTGGTTTGCCGGAAATAACGACACTAAGCAAACAATGGAAAGAAAAAATCCTCGTCTTCCCGGAGATATTAACGAGAACTGGGGGACAAGCCAGGAGGAAGGCGGTACTCCGAAATCTCAAAATAGCCAGTAGTTTTATGAACAAAGAAGGCCTTATTAAATTGACAACTGATCTTTATTATTTGACATCGCTTTTCCCCAAGAAGGAACCCTTAAGATATAAAATAAGGGAAGTGGCCAGCGAGATTTTAAATAGTTCAATTTCCGCTTCTGGCCAGAATGTTAAAAAGATAGACGGCCTGATTTACGAAACCAAGACGAACCTCGATATTTTAGATAGTTTTTTTGATGTTGCAAAAAGCCAGAACTGGGTCAGTCCCGTAGAAATATTGAATCTCCAGGAAGAATATAGTAAGCTAGAAGAGGATCTTAAAAATCTTTCTGAAACTAGATCTCAGGAAGAAATTATTTTTGTCCCACCGACTACGAAAAATACCCTGAAACCTGCATTTTCGCGTCAAATTTCTTCTCGTCAGGAAAAAATTATAGCCATACTGAAAGAAAAAGAAAGGCTCCAGGTCAGGGATCTTAAGGAAATTTTTTCAGATATCAGTAAAAGGACCCTGCGTCGGGATTTTGAACATTTACTAAAAGAAGGGTTGGTGGTAAGAATAGGCGATAAAAATAACACTTTTTATCAGTCAGCCTAGGGCTGAGATAGGACATAGGACATATGTCCTATTATTTGTCCTACTTAGAAGAATTTATGAAGTTCTTACAGCAAGAATTTAGTAAAATTTACGACCAATATATAAATAAAATATATCGTTTTATCTTTTTAAAGGTTAATTCCCAGGAAATTGCCGAGGATTTAACTTCTGAGACTTTTTTACGGGGATGGCGGACCTTTAGAGAAGAAGAGAAAGAGATTAATAATCCCCCGGCCTTTCTTTATCAGATCGCAAGGAATCTGGTTATAGACTTTTATCGGGAGAAAGGCAAAGCTCAGATAATTTCGACCGAATATGCCCAAATTTATGATTTTAGAGAAAATCCCGAAGAAAGAGCTCTTTTGTCGTCGGATATGGAAATGGTAAAGAGGGCCATAGGAAATTTAAAGGAAGATTATCAGACCGCGGTTATTTGCTATTATTTAGACGACCTATCTGCCCCCGAAATAGCGAAAATTATGAATAAACCCGAAGGAACAGTGAGGGTGATGCTCCATCGGGCATTAAAATCATTGAAAGGCGAGCTTTGCGAAGAAGCTTAATATCTATTTAAGCTATTTTAAGTGTAACAAAACAGCCCTAAATCCGTCATAATTTAATAGAATGTCTGAAAACGAACTTATTAAAAAAATTCGCCAGCTCAGACAGATTGAACCCAGGAAAGACTGGGTTATTTTAACGAAAAGAGAGCTTTTTAAGCAGGATGTCCCCTCTATAAGGGAGAGTTTTTCTATTATTGATATTTTTTCCAGATTATTCTTAAATTACAAGCCAGTATTAGCTACTTTTGCCTTTTTAGGCGTTTTAGTTTTCGGCACAGGTGCTTTTGCCTTTGCCAAAAACGCCTTGCCGGGCGATTCACTTTATTCCTTAAAACGGCTTTCAGAGAACACTAGAACCGTTTTTGTTTCTGATTCTGGAAAAACACAAGATCAACTGGAGCTAACCAATAAAAGACTGGAAGAGCTGGCAAAGATAGCTGCAACCAACCAGACTCAGAAATTAACGCCAGCCCTTAATGAGGTTAAAAAAAGTGTTTCGGAAGTAGCTAAAGATTTTAAAAAACCAAATAAAATAACTAAAGAAATAGTAGATCAAACAAAAAAAATAGAAGAAAACAGGGAAAGAGCTGAATCTTTGGGTGTGATTATTGAAGGGACAGAGGAATTAGATAATGCTCTTGCTCAGCTGGTTGAAAGAGAAATTAAAGACCTAGAGATTCGTAGTTTAACAGAAGAGCAGCAAAAGAGCTTGGAAGAGGTAAAAGCAGATTTTGAGGCCGAGAGCTTTACTGCAGCCCTGGAAAAGATTCTTGAAATAACCTCTAATAATAAATAGTTTTCCACCCCGTACCATCCCGCTTTAGCGGGAGCTACGGGGCAAGCAGTTATTATTCTAGATTTTCACAGCTTAAGCTATTGACGGAGTTTAGAATATGGTAGAGTTAAATAATTATCATTTAAAAATAGAGAGGTCGTCAGACCTTAACTTTTTGGATATTTGCCTGTCCGACAGAGTCCCGTTCCGCTTTAGCGGGAGGACGAAGTCGGAGGCCGAGGCGAAACAATTGTTTTTATCCAAAAGGTCGAGGTTGGTCGATAACGACCAATGTAAATAATAAATTTAATTTAGAAAGAATAAAAAAATTATGATGAAAAAAATTATAGCGATTGCAACTGCTTTAACAGTTTCAGTTTGGCTAGTCGGTCCTGGTGTTGCTCAAGCTGTCACAGCTGAAGAGCTACAAGCCCAGATTAATGCCCTCCTGTCTCAATTGACTGCTTTGCAGACTCAATTAGCTGGAATGGGTGGCGGAAACGCAACTGGTACTGTTTGTACTTTCACTCGTAACCTTTACCCAGGTGTAGCTAGGGGAGATGATGTAAAATGCTTACAGCAATATCTAAACAGCGTAGGACATCCGGTAGCTGCCTCAGGCTATGGTTCTCCTGGACAAGAGACAACTTACTATGGCTCTCTTACAACAGCTGCTGTCAGTGGATGGCAAACAGCTAAAGGTGTTGCTTGCGGAGCATGGTGCGGTTATTTTGGTCCGATTTCTCAGGCTAAATACACTGCTTTACAAGCAGGCGGAGGTGGAGTAGTTTGCGGCAATGGAACTTGCGAAACTGGCGAGACTCACACAAGCTGTCCTGGAGATTGTCCAACCACAACCTGTGGTAATGGAACCTGCGACACTGGTGAATCTAATAACACTTGTCCAGCTGATTGCGCAGCTTCAGCTTGTACAGCAGAAGGTTCTTTCAGCGTGATCCTTTCTGCTAGTCCGGTTTCAAGAACAGTAAACGCCGGAGCAGGTATTGAGGCCCTCGGTATAGACATTACAGCTAATAATTCCGACATGACTGTTGGTAGGGTAGACTTTCAGGCAACAGTGACCGCCTTAGGTGTTGGCGAGAATCCCGGTAACTTTATAACGGGAATTAAGGTTTATGACACATCTGTGTCAGACGCTAATCTTAAAAAGACGGTTACAAGCCCTGTTTTCACTCAGGATGCAGGCGGCCTTTGGTATACCCAGCTCAGCGATCTTAACTTTGTTGTTACAAAAGGAACCACAAAGAAACTATTAGTGGTAATTGATACCGGTACAACCATTGACCTGAACAGAATCGTAACCGTTGGTACTTATCCGGGAACCGCTACTGGAGGCATAAGAGCAAGAGATTGCAAGGGTATTGATAATTATCTTGGTTTAGTAAATACCAGACAACTTACTGTCCAAAACCCAGGCGTTGCGACTGTAGCCATTTCACAGGCTGTTGATAATCCTCTTAGCAACAACGTAAAAGCTGATCCGACAAACGGCGTTCAAACAAATGAATCCCTTCTTTCATTGAGCGCTAAAGCTTCAGCAGGTAGTGCTGCTTTGCTAAGGTTGCAAGTCAGGTATGCTTCAGCCGCTAGTTCATCAGTCCTCCCATCAATACTTTATCTGTATGATGGAGATACCTTGGTTTCGTCAGTTACTCCTACTAATACCAGTACTGCTGTCTTTGAGAACTTCGTGTTACCTCTTACCCAAGACGTAGCAAAGAACCTGAAGATTAAGGCGAATTGGGCTGCAAATGCTGCCTTTCAAAGTGGCGGAGCTGCCTTCGTACTAAATGTTCCTGTAGGAACTGCGGCTGACGGCATCACTGGTGTATACCAGAGAGGTAATGGCCAGCAGCTCGGAATAATAAATGGCACTGCCATCGCTTCTAACACGAAATGGATATCAGAATCTGGTTTGAAGTTAACATTTATCTCAGGAACTGCTACTTATGTCCCAGAAGCTATTGCTGGAGGAGTTGGTATCGCAAAAGGAACACTTGTGTTTAAAGCCGTACCATTTGGCGGAACATTAATAGAACCTGCTTATGCTTCAGATGCCACAACCGTAGCCGCAGGAACAATAGGAAGCGGTATGCTTGTAAATTTAGTTGCTACCGTGGGTGGTGCCGCTCCCGTTGCTAGTGCAGATCTAACACTTACTTATGACCTTCAAAGCAGTTTAGGTGTTGGTGCGAATGTCGCTGAAGACCAGGAGGTTACAGTAACTACAAGAATGGAGATTAGTAAGACAGTAAGTACCACGAACGGCACTACAGTATTTAAGATAAACGATATTTGCTATAATGTTGGCTCACCAGCTGCAAACCCTGGCGTGTGCCAAGGGACAACCTCAGGAATTGGTGGTGCTGGAACAGGAAACCTGACAGATAACTGGGTTACTAATACGGTAAATATGACACCGTAAAGTATTTCTTTTCCTTGTGAAGAAACCAACCGAGCACATAAATTATGTGCTCGGTTTTGGTTATTAGAAAATTATTAGTGAAAACTTGTCTAATAGTTAGCTTTATTATTTTATGAAA
>Ga0315295_10002696_pt1 | contig 15014 bp, 10 predicted proteins | sample YL17G14_0_MG_FD_204453 | JGI IMG/M metagenome (GOLD analysis project Ga0315295, IMG submission 204453) | Sediment microbial communities from Yellowstone Lake, YNP, Wyoming, USA - YL17G14_0 | ecosystem: Environmental > Aquatic > Freshwater > Lake > Sediment | place: USA: Wyoming | collected...
TGGCCTTCTGGCTGAAAGCTGGCTCGAAGACCATGGGCCAATCGTGCATATAAAATGGCTGGGCCACGCAAGTTTCAAAATCTGGGATGCAAATACCATCATATACCTCGACCCTCGGAAATTGGGAGAGTCTGCTAAAGATGCTACTCTGGTGCTTGTCAGCCATACCCACAATGACCACTATTCGCCAACAGATATTACCAAAATCTGGGGGCCGCAAACAAAACTCATCGCCCCCGCAGACGTCATTGCCAAAGAACCCCAGGAACGCAAGGACCGGGCAGTTCTGCTTCTGCCCGGCCAAACAATCCAGGCAGGCGGCGTTCACATAACCGGCGTGGCCGCATACAATATCACTACAACATTCCATCCGAAGGCAAATAACTGGCTTGGATTTATAATAGAGATTGGCTCAATGCGCATTTACGATGCAGGCGATACCGACCTGACAGATGAAATGAAAGCCCTTCAAAATATCGATGTGGCGATACTTCCTGTGGCCGGCAAATATACAATGGACGCCGAGCAAGCTGCACAGGCAACCACATATATACAACCAAAACTTGCCATACCAGACCATTGGGGTGACATCGTAGGCACCCGAGCCGACGCTGAAATGTTTGCTTCGCTTGCACAGTGTCCCGTAAAGATTATGGCAGTCGGCGAGACTATAAGCTCCGCAGGCTGGCTGAAAGATTTTGCCCTGATAGCACACTGGAAGCTGGACGAGACAGGGGGAAATATCGCCTACGACCTTGCTGGCGGCAATAACGGCACACTATATGGAGGTCCAACTTGGCAACCAGCCGGTGGTAAAGTTGACGGTGCGCTCGAGTTTGATGGGGTTGATGATTACGTCAGCACCGGCTTTGTCTTAAACCCGGCAACCGGTGCGTTCAGCGTCTTCGCCTGGGTCAAAACAAACACGGCAGGACGAGTGATAATATCCCAGAGAAACGGTACAGGTATCGGCAGAAGGTGGCTTTGCACAGATTCGCCTGATGGGAAATTGATGACAGACCTGCAGCTTCCCGGGGGATTCGGTTCTCCATTGACGTCTCAAACCGTTGTCGCGGATGGCGACTGGCATCATATTGCCTTTGTATGGAATGGTGCGTATAGATACTTATATGTTGACTACACACAGGTTGCTGTTGACGATACGGCACAGACAGGATTGGAAAGTTCTGATGGAGGCCTTTACTTTGGCGCAGGAAATACACTGGCCCCGGCTACTTTCTGGGCCGGCCTGATTGATGATGTTCGTATTTACGACCAGGCGGTAACTCCTTAAAGCCGCTTTAATAAGAACCTACTTGTGCATCTGTTGCAAACTTGACGGGTTTTTGGCCTTTGTTGGCGTGTTTTCATGGTCCCCAATATAGGGTTTCTGAAATTTTTCCGTGATTTCTGTTGCAAAAAATCACGAATTTGGTATTATAATTTTTACAAAGTCCTTTATATGGAACATTCCGGATACGTTATTTTCTTAGCTCGTTTACCGGGATTATACAGGGAAGGTGATGTAAGATGAAATTGTCTGATTATTCTAATTTCTGTCTTATCATAATTGCACTTGTGGTTGGCATTCTGGCTGGGAATGGTGGGGCGAACCCTAACTATGTGCCATGCCTTCCAGGAAGTGGTGGTGACCTGCGTACATCCAGTCCAAGCATACTTAAAGTAACCGTTAATACCAATGACAGGATGCAAAAAATCCACAACTTCGGCGCATCCGATGCCTGGTCAATCCAGTTTGTTGGCCAGTGGCCTTTATCAAAACGCAATGCTATCGCTGACCTGTTGTTTGAAACCGGCCTTGATATTAACAATGACCCCAAGGGTATCGGCCTTTCCTTGTGGCGGTTCAATATAGGAGCTGGCAGCAGTAGGCAGAACACTATCTCTGACACCTGGCACAGGGCCGATACCTTTTTATCCAGTGACTTTAGCTCATACGATTGGACACGCCTGCCCGGACAGAGGTGGTTCCTCCAGGCGGCAAAGTCGCGTGGGGTTGAACAGTTCATCGCCTTTGTTAATAGCCCCCCTATAAATATGACCAAAAACGGCCAGGCATACTGCGATAGCACCTCCGGCACAACAAATCTTGCAAATAATATGGCTGATGACTTCGCTGTGTATCTTGTGACGATTCTTAAGCATTTTAGAGATGTCGAAGGAATAAGCTTTGGATACATCAGTCCCTTTAACGAGCCAAACTGGGATTGGAATGGAAGTTCACAGGAGGGGTGCAGATATAACAATAGCGATATTAAGTGGGTAGTAGATGCCCTTTTTACGGAATTGCAAAGCCAGGCTCTTAGTACAAAAATCCAGCTTCCCGAAGCAGGCGAGATATCATATTTATATGACCAGTCCAGTGCGCGTGGTAATTATATTGATTCATTTTTTAATGCAAGCAGTTCAAATTACATAGCCAACAAAGTTGCATGGAAAATAGCTGGGCATAGCTATTTTACTTGCTGGCCTGAGTGGGATGACCGGCTTGTGGGCTGGCGGGAAATCCTACGCAGTAAGCTGAACCTCTATCCAGGCCTTGAGTACTGGATGACCGAATATTGTATATATATTCCTAATGCTTCATGGGTTCCACCGCAACATCGTGATTATGGCAACGGCCGTGATTTAGGAATAGACCCGGCTTTGTGGGTTGCGCGACTTATTCACTATGACCTGACGGTAGCAGGAGCTTCTGCGTGGCAGTGGTGGCTGGCCGTTTCTCCCTATTGGTACAAGGACGGTCTTGTATATGTGGATAAGAGTCAGAGCGATGGCGATTATTATGAATCCAAGATGCTCTGGGGGATGGGCAACTTCAGCCGTTTTATCAGGCCAGAGATGGAGCGTGTGATAGTGTATCGCTCAGATAATGCAACTCCCGATGACACCGTGTATGACCTTATGGTGTCTGGCTACTATAAAAGCGATGATGGAATTGTGGTTGTTGTATTTGTAAACTGGGCATATGAAGATAAGCCGATAGACCTCAATTTTCTTGGCGCAGAGGTAACCTATTTGATTCCCTATGTCACCAGAGGATATTCCCTCGATAAAGACAACTTGACTGCATATAGCGCACTTTCACCCGGTGACACCATTGCTATCCCGGCTCGCTCCATTGTAACGATAGTCGGGTTGCCTAAAAACCGTATCGACTGCAACAAAGACGGGATAATGAACTTTGGGGACTTTGCTATTTTGGCCGAACACTGGTTGCAAACACACTGCGCTCAATGCAGCGGTGCCGACCTCTCCGGCAATGGCCAGGTCGAATTCGAAGACCTGGCTGTTTTCGCTGAAAATTGGCTGAAAGACCTGGGACAGGCCTGGGGGCCTACTCCGGCTAATGGCGCGACAAATCAGCCCAAGTCGATTCTTTACTGGAATGCAGAAGAAACCGCAAACGTCCACGATGTGTATTTCGGCACCGACCGAACTGCCGTAGAGAATGCCGATACATCTTCGCCTCTATACATAGACCATGTGGTTGAGACACCCGGGGTTCAGCCGTGTTCTACCAAAGCTGTTACTCTGCAACAGGCGTCAAAGACTTATTACTGGCGAATCGATGAGGTTGAGGCCGATGGTATTACGATACACAAAGGCGACGTCTGGAGCTTCACGGTTATGCCGCTTCAGGCCTGGGACCCCTCCCCAACCAACGGTCAGGCGCTTGTTACCCTCGCTCCGACCCTCTACTGGAACCAGGGTGCCGATGCGATTGCCAGCGTTGTGTACTTCGGCACCAGTTCTACCAGCCCTACGTATAAGAAGTTCATAAACCATACGCTGGGCCAGTTGCGTTATAATTACGTTGTGACGCCGACACCCCTTGCCTACAACACGACCTACTACTGGCGTATCGACCAGCGCGAGCCCAACAACGCAATTCTCAAAGGCGATGTCTGGAGCTTTACAACGGTGCCCAATATACCTATTAACGACCCTACTCTTCTTGGCTGGTGGAAGCTTGATGAAGGCTCGGGCACTACTGTCCTTGATTGGTCCGGACATAACAGGCACGGCACGATTAATGGCGGCGCGACTTATGCGACGGGCGTGTTTGACAAGGCGCTTAACCTTGACGGCATTGATGACTGGGTGAGTGTCGGCAACAGAATCCTCTATGTGGATGGTGTAGAGGTGGCCAGAGACACGCAAGATGCCGTGGCACCTTCAGGTGGTGGTTTACACATTGGAGCTGGCAAGAATCTTGAGGCTGGCACTTTCTGGTCCGGCCTGATTGACGATGTTCGTATTTACGACCGGGCAGTAACCCCTTAAGGCCGCCTTAAAAAATTCTATCTATATCTCCGCTCCCTCGATATTTGAATAGGACGGTGCAATTAGAACCATATCATTTCTTTTTTACAGCCGGATTGGTTTCCAATTGCTGCTTTAATTGGGCAGTTGTTAGCTCCGGGGCGGTCTTATGCATAACCGCTTCTCATTTTAGACTACTACTATCACCGCGAGACGTCGTCGCTTCAAACCAAAGTAAGTCGCAGAGGCGCGCCTTTGCTTCTGCGTAAGTCATCGCCTGCTGGTTTCCCGCCCCTGGGTCACGGATGAAAAACCGGCCACTACCCTGCCGGGAAGCGTCATCTTCGTAGCCCACTAAAAGAACGCTATGGGCGGAGCCGCCGCAGACCGGCCATCCATTTCTAAGAGTTGCCTTGATTTGTGCAATATGTTCATCCGTGATACCAACCTTCCCATCATTGGGTTTTATCCAGCGGCCCTTGAGACCATAGGATTGAATGATTTTTGCGCTGTTTATCGCTCGCACCGACGGCTCGTATTGAGGATAGAACTTTCGCGCGTAAGGCATTTCCTCCTCGCGGCAAATACCGTACTGTTCATAGCCCTGGAGGAGGTGAGCAAAGAACTGTCCGCGGTCTTGGTCGGTATTGTTGATTACCTTGTTGCAGGCCCAGTTTAGATATTCCTCGCTCAGCGGGAAACCGCGATCAAACTTTTTCGATAGGGCGTATTCCATCGCCGCCACAGTGGTGAAGACCGAGCAAGTGTTACGGGCGCCCTGCTTTTCGAGCTCCAGCTTCCATTTCGTAAAATTCGGTCGCAGGTCAACTCGTTTTATGCCTTCCTGAGGGTTCGTGGCTTCACCAGCATAGACGGAAAGAAACTGGTGCGTGAGAAGCCACGCAAAGACCAGGAGGATTCTTGCCTTTGCACTGCGACACGTGTTACTTTTCATGGTAGTGCCCCCTAACTATTGATTACGTGGTTCTGTATAAGCTGACATTTCCCATATTAAGCGCTTAGCTACGCAACCAAGCCTTGCAGAACTATAAAAATACCAAAATCTTCTCCGCATTACAAAAGTCTGAAATCGCTTTTCACATATTTTGCTGCTAAAGTCGCCAAAAATTCAAGCATTCAATAACCACCCGCAATTCAGCTCTTCCCTACCCACTCAATGATTGATATTACAGCGTTGGAGCCCTGCCGTGCATTACGGGCCTGTATTAAAATCTTGCCTTCAGCCGACTCATTACTGCTGATGGGCTGCTCAAGCCAGCGGCCTTTCTGAAAATTCTCGACAAGACCCAGCGATTTGCCCGCTACTGTCACCGCCTGTTTGCGGCCTCCCTCGAAGTTGTCCGGGTCAATTACGTATAGTCGCACAGTGCCCTGCGCTCCTTTTGGGATAGTTAACTCAATCTGAAGTTCCTGCTCTGCGGCACGGCAGTGATAAACCGGCAGGTCCCAGCCATCCCAGGCGTATCCGGACCTGGCCACAGCAGTAAAGCCATCCTCCGCATAAATGATTTCTTTCTCATGACGACCGCAAAGCATCAGCAGCCGAACCCCACGCTCTTTCAAAGACTCGACCGCAGGCAGCTCTTCCTTGTCAGGCCAGAAAGGCACCTCAGGCGCCGGCACACGGTCAGCCGCAGCAGGCATAGCAAACAAGGATGCGTGCGGCTCCACCTGATACCAATATACTACACTCGATAGATGCAGTGTGCTGCCGGGCTTACTGAACTGGCTGTGAAAAATCGGGTCTTCGTTGGCGCCAAAACCAATCGTCACTCGGAGCGATTTCTCAAAGCTGATGGCATCGTTGACAAAAAACCGGTAGCCGACTGCCCCTTTGAAAAATGGAAAGTATCCGGTCAGCGGAAACATACTCTGCGTTTCCGGAAATCCCCAGCTAAATCCAAACGAATCCTCAAGGCCCTGGAACTCAATCGACGGAACATTTTCACCGTCGATGTAAAATTTCTCATTCTCATCTACCGGATAGCCCGACCGGCCAGGCCGGCGCACTGTCACGTTCCAGCCGACGAACTTTCCCTTGCCCTTTGCCTCAAGAGCCACATAATCTCGCTCACCTAATAACAGACCTTCCTGCCGCCAGCAGGCGTGAAAGTAGCCGACGTCCCTGGGAATCCCCTCCGCCGTGCGGTACATAACGTAGCTGTAGCAGGGCATAATTTTCCATAGTTCATCGCCCGGCTCGACCGGTCCGTCGTAAACCAGCTCAATCCTGGCCGACTTGCGGAAGGGCATAGGGAAATAGCAGTTAAAGCCGCGCCGTTTATTTACAAAAGCCGTGTTCACTTCGTCCCGCAGTCCGGCAGGGTCGCAGAAGAAATCGACCAGCGGACAATCAACACTTGGCGAGGTCTCGCCGTCCCAGTACATCTTCAAAAGCACATCGCGATTTAACTTCAGCACCGCCGGCATTGCAAAATGTATCATTGTGATGGTCGCCGGACCTTTTACTTCCGCTACAACCACACGCTTTGACGAGGTGAACCGTGCGCTGAGCGGGTTTTCAATCCACAAGGCGTTCTGTGCTCCCGTTCGCCCCGGTGCCAGCCGGGCAAGGTCGTCAAGTCCCCAGGCAGTGCCAGATGTCAGAGAAACCATCAAGCTTGTCATCAAAACATACGATTTCACGCAGCTTGTCATAATTTACCTCCATATTAGTCTTCGCGGTTCATCGCTCGAAACACAAAACACAAAATATAAATTCCACACTTTTAACTTTTTAGTTTTAAGTTTTGAGTTTCTGGATGCAAGATACGAACTACGATATACGAATCACGGGTCTAATCCACCAGTATCAACCCATAATAATTGGGGCACTGGCGTCTTGTCCGAACAACCTCTATCGGGAATCCCGCCTTTTTGGCGGTAGAGAAAACATCAATGCCGCACGCCTCCATCGCCGGCCGGGCCCGCTCAGGGTGTCGGCATTGTTTTTCTTCCACGGCGCACCTCCTGCAAAAATAACATGGGCCGGCACCAAGACCAAAAACCTTCCAGGCACCTTTGAGGAAAATTTCTCGCTCAAGCTCAGCTACGATTGCCTTAATCTGGGCGTCCTCGTCAAAGTGAATCAGAACAGCTCGTCGGTAACAATCCAGGACCTTACGCATCTGGTCGGGCGCCGGTGTAAAGGGAGGGCAAACCAGACACTGGCCATAGCCATCACAGCCGAATTGACACTTCAACCTGACCCACGCAGCAGTCTGGACATCTGAAGGAGAAATCATCCGGGCATCCTTGACGCCGGGTTTTCGCCTTGCGGCATCACATAATTCCCTGTCGGATAAACCCGCCACACGAATGGCAGGTAAATGCGTTCTTGTTTCTGCAACTTTGGTTCTACGAGCCACTTTTCGACTCCATCTGTAATTTTCTTGCAATAATAACCTGTTGAATGTAAAGTAGCAAGAGCAGGGTAGTGAGTGGTGAGTAGTTAAGTGGTGAGCAGTTAATTAACCATTTAACCATTCACCAATTAACCACGTCAGGGGCGATTAGCTCAGCCGGCAGAGCAGCTGACTCTTAATCAGCGGGTCGCAGGTTCGATTCCTGCATCGCCCATTGGCACGGATTTTTCAAGGCCACAGAGGGCTCAGAGAACGCAGAGAGAAAGCAGTGTTTTTACCAGAAGAAATTGTGGTCTGTTGAAAAAGGCGATTGTGTCTGCAAAAATAGGATGGTGAGATAGTTTATTGAATATTGACATACAGAACAGATTTGCACCGAAAAAAAATGGAAAAAGCGTTGTGTGGATGGCTGGAAAAAAGGTAAAATTAACCACGAATTTCGCCGATTAGTGTGGCTTTTTTAACTTGACAGTAATTGCGCTTTTGGGTATTATATATGATGAAGTACGATGTCGTTTTTGGATGTGGATGCCTGCAGAGGAGGTTTTCAATCGCACGGAGATACAGGCATTTATTTACTTTTTATTGTTTGAAACCAGTTTATCTGGTAAAATCTGACGAGTCAAGAAAAATCCTATGATTGATGGCGGTGTTTTGCCGATATTGATTCTGTGCTTGGCGCGAGGAAACCATATAAAGCAATAATAAAAGCACCGCCTCAAGGGCAAGAGGAAATTGCGAAGAAAAGAATATTTTGACAATAATTGATAGCTAAGGTTTAATGTGGGCATTGGAGATGTTGTCAGGCCTATCATGGCCGTAGTATCTTAATTTAGTTCGTCAGCCTATTTCCGACGTTTCTGGGGTAGAACCAGAGAGAGAACAACGTGGCGTCGAGAATTGGGGTTGGAGGTATTAGAATATGAAGTGCGAGTGGATCCTAAATTGTGGTATTGAGTACAACCCGCCGCTGGACATCGAGTCGGAGATCGTGAAAAATTTTAGCACGTCGATTGTCCATGAAATCCCTGAACTTACTCAAACAGAGCGGGACACCGAAAACGGAAGATTCTGTTTCTTCGAGCAGGGAAAAGAAGCACGGGTTCGGCAAGTACAAATCTCCAAGGACTCAGGATTGCAAGTAGGTGCCCAAGATACGCTAACATATGAGGAGCAGATGAGTTTTGTGCGAAAAGTCATACGCAGCGCAGAAATTCTTAAGATATCGAAGTTCAATATCACTATGGCGGATGTTCGGAAGATATTCTTTATTAAACACTGGGGAAATCATCATGACCTGCTTGCAAAAAGCCTCTTCAAAGGTGGAGCTTTGGGGAAAATGTTTGATGAAATAGAATGTCCGCTGTCCAAGCTAGATCTTAATTTTAATGTGTATCCACTCCCAAATGAAGACATCGTATTTGGAACTTGGGCTTATCCTAGAACACGTAGAAGTGAAATTCGGTCTGGCGAATATGCTGGAAATAGCCTAACTCTGGTTTGCGGCGTAGCGAGAGTAGGAGGCTTTGTAAAATTCGACAGTTTATGGGAGATGTTTGAGGAAGTTATCAAAATATGGGATAGTGGTTTAACAGATAAGGTGATTAAAAATCTGGTAAAGCCTCTGCTCGCGGTAGCTGTGGGTAAAGAGCCTAAGGCCAAAAAGTAATCATATAAGGAATTAAACGTGGCAGAAAAGAAAGAAAATCGTGTAACAATTAAAGAACAACTGAGCCAAGCCGAAACAGACCAAGCTTTTGCGTCCTTAAATTTTATGACGCGTGACTTGCGGACTATCATGGAGAGCCATGCTACAAGAGATACGGCAGAAGAAGAAAAACTGCTCCGTATTACTGGTCAGTGTTATTCAATGTATAAAAAGCTTGAGGACATTCAATTAGGAGATAAACCAATTTCAACGATTTCTAGAGTTACACAGGCTCTTTATGGAGTTACGGACGAACTGGAAAACTGGTTAGATGAGATTAAAATCAGAAAAAATGAACTCTACCGGTTTAACGCTATTCCGGCTGAAGGTATCCCGAAGAAGCAAGAGATGCGTGAAGAGATACTGGACTGTGCTGTACATGAATTTATGGAGGATGACGCAGTGGTTATTGTAATGGTAAATGGGAAAGCTGAAAAACGGGTGATGTCGAAGGAACAGTTATCCAAAGCTCACGTAGTTCGTGAAGGACAGCCTTTCATAATTGAGGTGATGGAGAAAATAACTGCTGATGGCTTGGAAACCTCAAGGTATATCAAGCCGATGGGTGACCATTCTAAATGGACTTCGAAACCAGTACGGCCTGAGTTGGATGTAGAGAAGTTTAAAAGGAAGCCTGAGGAGGTTTGATGCTGAAGTTGAGGTTCTTTGGCGTCGGTAATGGGGACAGCATTCTTATAGAATTTCCTAATGGTCAATTGGGATTAATAGATAGCTGCATCTCGCCAAAAACTATGAAACCTGCTGCATGGGAATATATTTATGATAAGCATCTTGCTTTTTGCTGTATGACCCATCCTCACAGAGACCATTATGCTGGCCTGCTGGATATTTTGAAGTGTCCTAATATCAAGGTAGATGAGTTCTGGTATGCATTGTCGGACATTGATGAAGTAATTCCAACATTAAATTGGGTCGCTGTTCCTGACGGTGACAATTCAGCTTCGAAGTGGCGGAGAGAACGAGAAGTTGGGGAAATCATTGATATATTTGATTGGATCTGGGGCGAAACACCTACAAGCTTCGCGCGAGAGTTCACAGATGTACATTATCGCGAGTTCGGTGATGCGAAAATCATAATATTTGGGCCAGATATAGCATGCTGGAAGAAGTACAAAAAGCGATTGGTCCAGCAACGCAACCGCGGTATACCTTTGAAGCGAAAATACGAAAATGCGATCTCTATGGTGATACTTATTAAGTACGGGCAGCATTTAACATGGCTTTTAGGTGATATTTTGAAGAACCCACTGCAGAACCTCGTTCAGCGACACCAAGAATTTCTGCCAGATCATGTGAAATCATGGGGAATTAAAGCGTCAATTCTAAAAATACCTCACCACGGAGCTAAAGACGCGTGGTTCCCGCAGGTTTCGGATATCTTCACTTCGTGCAATAAAGAGGACATAATCGTATTTTCTGCTGCTGGAGATGAAAGACATCCTCATCCTGAAGTCAGAGAGTACTGGTCTGAGACCGGTAAGCGGGTATATGGAACATGGGCGGAGATTCGTGAGTCGGAGTCTAAAGGCATAGGAACGTGGGCCCTTGACAGTATTGCTGATATCGCTCAGCCATTAGGCTACAGAGAACCGACGGATATTGTAGTGCTAATCAACAAGGATGGATTAATATCTGTTGAGAACGAGTCGAAGGATTAATAGAAAATATCTTGTGTGGTATTTGTTGTGGGCAAGTTTAAGAACTGTTGCGAGAAAGCTATTGTATAAACTATGCTCTAATGATGTCTGCGATTTTCATAAGGCGGGTGGTGTTGTCGCGTTCGGCTTCGGCAAGTTCCTCTCGAGAGACGGAGACCTCGCCGGCCTGTGCCACGGCAATCCCTATTACCGTGTTCAAAAGCACCAATGCGAATTGTTTTCTCAGCATAAACTTGTCCCCTGGTTAATCACTAAGAAATCGCTCCTTTTTCGACGCTACGCGGAGTAGAGAATGGATAAGAGGCCCGCCTCTTTGAGGCCCAAGTAGGGCAATCCGACGCTGGCCACGTAAAGCGGATTAACGTAGTCGCCTGTGTCCGCGTTGTACCATTCCCAGGCCTGCGTCATCCCGTCCTCGCGCATGTTGTCTCGCAGAAACTGAACATATTCTTTGGCCAAATCCGCCGCTGCGGTTGGGTCAGACTTGAAAACAGCGGAGATGTACCATCCAGATGGTGTCCCCCAGTAGCCCCCGTTTTGATATTTCCCCACCTCTGGAAGCGCGGCTTCCCAGCCCCCCTTGTTAACCTGGTCGGCGGTCAGGATGTGCCGTATGAATCCCCTTTTGACGGCGGTTCTCTCCCGGAAAGCGCGAACGAGGGCACGCGACACCTTTTGGGCCGTCGGAGCATCCAGAGCGTCACTGTGGACGGCGAAGGCACTGCCCCAGACATCCGGTTGATTGCCGACCCCTGTGGCCGAGTGCAGCCATCCTTCAGACCCATTTTGAGAGAGATGCAAGAAGGTGGGTCCCAGGGCGGCCTCGACCCGGCGTGCCTCGTTGCGGTAACCCGCCGCTTTCTGAGCTTCTCCCGAGGCCGCAAACATCTCCGCGAGCCGTCTCGCTGCGACCAGCTTCAGAATCGAGGGAAACAGCAGCTTCCCACTTTTGAACACGCCGTCGCAGAAACCCCAATCCTTGGCGTTTTCCCTCGCGATGTCGCCGGCGACCACAAGCCCCATCGCCGGATCAGAGTGCGGCACCTTGTACACCTTTTCGCACAGGTCGGCCAGACTCTCCTCGCTGAAAGAGGTCCGTACTGAAGAGTGGAAGAGGCGAAGATTCCCCGTGAGCTTCCAGTGCTCATAGACTGCGATAATAAAGTAGAAGTTGTCGTCCAGCGGAGGATACTTGCCCCACGGATGACCTCCCTGCTGGTCTCCGGTCTCATAATTGCCGGGGTAGAATGTGGGTTTCCCGTCGAAGTTGATGTGGTCGGGAACGGCGTAAGCGGGAACGACCACGCCGGAGCGAACCTGCCAGTCCGAGGGACCCTGCAGCGTTGAGCATATCAACCTGACCCAGCCTTCTATCTCGGCGGCAGGAATGAAGTCCCCACCGAGCATCATAACGGCGTCGCGGACCCAAAAGGCAGGATAGCCCATATTCCCGCCAGGAACATGGACATCATACCGAGTTTCATTGCGATACTTGCCAGCCGCTTGACCCGCCCTTAAGCACGCTGAACCGATGATTCGCCGTGCCTGGTCCTTGAGGAAGACTTCGTCAGGCTGCGTTATCACCGGCGACGCGCGGTATTGCGTGCAGCCAAAGGCGGCCACCCCAAGCAGACCCAGAGTCAATTTTCCAAAATCGCGGCGGCTGTAAAGAGCCGACCTCCTATCTACTTCCCAAGAGCCAGGCAGCCTGTTTGTTCTCACGTTATCTTCCATAATAGGCCTCTCCAGACGCAGGACCGGGCTGGGTCATTGGCAGAAGACTTCTTGATTCCCGAAGACCACCCGGACAAGGATGGCCGCATATTCGCAGTACTTCGCTGCGCCAGCAGGCGCAACAGTACCGTTGGGTAGTGGATGGTACCGCTCACGCCAATAGCCGTCAGTTTTCACGGCTCGGCAGACTTTACGCACTGATTCCATAAGACGCTCGTGCGCGTGCATGCGCCGGCAGGCAGTTGCTTCCAGATACCAGACTCGTCCCATTGCGGCTATGTCATTCAGCGGTGAAACCTGAAGCGGCACAGGTTCATTGTATTCCCATTTCTCGTAAGTAAATGGCTTCGTGACCGTCTGCGTCGGCATGTCTCCGTGCCAAAACCCCGGCTCCTCCAAAAGGCGCGGCCAGAGCAATTCAAGGTTTCGGTCAACGGCAATGCCGAACGCAACCGCTGCCCAGTTAACATCCGACAGCCCGTGCGAATCAACCAGTCCACGTTCCGCGTGAATGTACTCGCCAAAATGGTCCTGGTGCCAGAAGGCGGCAATAAAGCTCTTCTCCAGTTTATTGGCATGCCCAGACCACGTGGCCTCGCTTGTCTGGTCTCCAACTGTGCCGAATAGCCTCGCCAATTCGCGGAAGGCGCGGACGACGTAACACTGCGTCACACCGTCCCAGCCATATCGCGGCGGTAATTCGGTGTAGAACCCCGAGCCGCCAACCAGCCCGTTGTCGCCCTTCCGACTCAGCAGGTATTTCGCTGCTGCTTCCACCGAAGCAAGTCTCTCTCTCAGCCACGCCACAGAACCGGTGGCGTCAAAGATTTCTGCAGCCGTGAGAATGTAGCAGATTGCTCCCAGTGTGCTGAGAGGGTTCGCCTTGGGTTGCCAATGCTCGAACAGACCAATCCACGTGCGCGTCTCCTGACTGGAAGCGGGCAGACCTTCTCGCTTGGGCGGCTTATAGGTAAACACGTCCTCCGGGTACTTCAGACCGCGCAAATGACCCCCAGGCCGTGTGTCGCCTGTAAAGATGGCAAACGGAATGTTGCCGTCTTTTCGTTGAGATGCCCGTACGAACTCGAAGTAGTCGAGGACCAAACGCTTGCGGCCCAGGAGCAGATACGCCCCGGTCATTTGCCACGAATCCAATCCTGGCCAGGTCGTGTCGCCGCCGTAAGCACTGCCATCCGCGGTAATCGTAAAATGCCCCGGGTAATGATTCTCGGTTGCAGCGGGAACAAGATTTTTGGTAATTGCGGCCTCCACCCCAGCACGGATTTCCGCATCCGCAATTTTGCGAACCAAAGCCGACCCGTCAGGAGGTGATTCCCCGGCACACAACCAATTTGGCAGCAGGTTCAGTCCGGCGGCCGCAGCCAATCCAATGCCGGCGGTTCCAGACCGCCTGAGGAAAACACGACGTGAGAAACGGGATTTATCAGTCATGGGCGTCTCCAAACAGCCAACTAAACAATATCCTCAAACTATAATATACCCGGAAATACTGAGAATCCCGCTAAAGCTTTGGTTCCCCTAATATCAGCGTTTAGCAAACGCCGTATCAAAGGCGACCTGCGACGACTTAAAGTCTGCCTTCTTGATGAACTCGCAGGCCTCTTTTGCACCGTGCTCACGGTCCATTCGGCTGTCTTCCCACTCAACCGATAGAGGTCCCTGGTAGCCGACGTCATTGAGGGCAACGATGATTTCCTCGAAGTTGATATCGCCGTGGCCGAGTGAGCGAAAGTCCCAGTAGCGCCGCGGGTCGGCAAACTCGGTATGTCCGCCGAAGACGCCCACGGTGCCGTCGCCGTGTCCCCACCACACATCCTTCATATGCGTATGGAAGATGCGGTCGGGGAATGTGCGAATGAATTTGACGTAGTCCACGCCCTGGTAGCCAAGATGACTGGGGTCATAGTTGAAACCGAACGCTTTGTGGTTTTTGACGGCCTGGAGGGCACGCTGGGCTGATGCAATGTCGAAGGCAATCTCAGTCGGGTGGACCTCTAAAGCGAACTTGATGCCCAGCCGCTGGAAGGCATCGAGGATAGGTTTCCAGCGTTTAGCGAAGTCCTTGTATCCCGCCTGTATCATATCAGGAGAAACCGGCGGAAATGAATAAACCAGGTGCCATATAGAGCTGCCGGTAAAGCCATTGACTACCTTGATGCCGAGTTTCCTGGCGGCTTTGGCCGTGTCAATGACCTTCTG
>Ga0315295_10002697_pt1 | contig 15012 bp, 16 predicted proteins | sample YL17G14_0_MG_FD_204453 | JGI IMG/M metagenome (GOLD analysis project Ga0315295, IMG submission 204453) | Sediment microbial communities from Yellowstone Lake, YNP, Wyoming, USA - YL17G14_0 | ecosystem: Environmental > Aquatic > Freshwater > Lake > Sediment | place: USA: Wyoming | collected...
GCCGGCACGGTGACGCCGGACAGCCGCGCGGCCAGCTCGTTGGCATGCCGGTCCATGCCCGGCCAGCCCTCGAGCGCGAGGTCGGGGACGAGCAGGACTCCCGTCACGACGGGACCGCGGGCTCCGCTACCGGCCCTCCGAGCAGCTCCCGATAGGTCGCGGCCAGTCGCTGCGTCAGTTCCGCCACGGCGAAACGTTCGCGCACGGTCGCTTCCGCGGCCGCGGAAAGCTGCTGCCGGATCTCCGGCGCGTCTCCCAGCGCCAGGAGCGCGACCGCGAACACCTCGTGGTCGCCGGGGAGAACGAGGACGCCGTCGAGGCCCGGGGTCACGTACTCGCGGATCGGCTCCACGTCTGCGGCGACGAGCGGCACGCCAGCGGCGAGGGCCTCCAGCGGTGCGAGGGCGGCGGCGCGCGGGCGTCGCGGCACGTAGATCGCGAGGTCGAGTCCGTCCAGAGTCGGTGACGGGCGCGCGCCTGTCGCATTCGCTCCGAAGGTCAGGCGGCGCTCGATGCCGAGCTGCGCGGCGAGCGGGCGGAGAGCCCGCTCGAGACCAGGCGTGGGAGTGCCCGGGTCCTCGACGACGACGAGCCGGGCGGACGGGCGCGCGTGGCACACGGAAGCGGCCGCACGCAGGGCGACCTTGGCTTCGGCGACCGGGTCCGGTCCCGCGATCCAGCCCACGACGAGATGATCGGGCTCGAGGCCAAGCACCTTCCGGGCCCGCGCCCACCGGACCTCACGGGGCTCGGCGCTCGCGGCTACGCCGGGTGGCAGCAGGATGACGCGCGTCCGCCGGGGATTTACGCGCTGCTGGCAGGCCTCGGCGATGCGCGATGCGGCGAAGACGGTCCGAGCCGGCGCGAGTGCCGCCCAGAGCTGCGGGCCGCTCCGGAAGGTCGCGGTGTCCCACTGCGTCCAAACCGCCGGGGCCCTGACGCTCTTGGCTGCCCGTCCCGCGACGGTGTGGGCCACGGCGCCGATGCTGTGCACGAGGTCCGGGTGCGGCGTGCGCATCACTCGCTCGATGGCACGACGCGCGCGCCTCCCCGTCACGCGACCAGAGCGCACCGAGGCGGCCAGCGCGAACGTCTCGACTCCAAGGTCGTCGCGGCAGGCTGCGGCGAGCGGCCCATCTCCCAGGAAGCAGGCGACCGGTTCGACATCGGCGTGGGGCAGGGCCCCGATGACGGTCACCGCCGCCCGCTGCGCCTCCGTCGGCGTCCCGTCGGCAAAGACGAAGAGGACGCGCAGGCTCGGCGAGTTCACGCGCCCGTCCCCCGGTCGGCGGCGATGCGGGCCGCAAGCACTTCGGTGCTCCCGCGTGTTTGGTGGAAAGCCCTGCCGGACTCTGCCAGTGCTGCGCGCGTGCCGGCGTCGTGCACAAGTCGGCGGATGGCCGCTGCGAATGCGTTCGCGTCGGACGCGAGGACGGCCGCATCCTGCAGATCCGGATCGGCGAGCGAACCGTTTGAGCTTACCAGCGGGATGCCGTGGGCGAGCGCCGCCATCGCGCTGGTCCGGCGAAGGGTGAGGCCGTCCGCGAACGGCGCCGCGGCGAGATCGAGTGCCCGCAGGACCGCGCTGGTGTCCTCCCGAGGAAGCCAGCCGAGTCGCCGCACACTCGGCCCCTGCGGCACGCCAGTCGGCTGCGTCTCGCTGCCAGCACCGAAGATGACCCGGACGACCGCGGGCTGGCCGCTCTGGTCGCGGGCCGCCTGCGCCACCCAGTTGCCGAGCGCGCCGGATGCGCCCGGGCTGAACACTCCGATCGCGAGGTCCGAGTCCCTGAGCCCGAGCCGCACACGAGTCGTCGCGCGATCGCTCGGCACGACCGGGACGTTGGAGCCCACCGGCACGACGGCGGCGGAAGCCCCGGGCAGTAGAGGCCGAGACGCGGCGTCACGCGGGCACTCCGCGGAGTTTGCGGCGCGCGCATTGCGGCCGGACGCGGGACGAGAGGGATGCTGGCTTCACTGTCAGGCGTTATGTGTAACGCTCCCTCAGCCCCGCGGCAATGCGCTCATACCTGATCGCGTTCCTACTGTCGCTGGTCGCCAGCGCGCTGCTCACGCCAGTCGCAATGCGGCTCGGGCGTCGCTTGGGCGCGCTGGACCGGACGAACGGCGCCCCGATTCCGCGGTCCGGCGGCCTGGCCATCGCGCCGGGCACTGTGCTCGCGGTCGGGGTCTTCGCCCTCGTCTTCCTCCCGACGCGCGGGCTGCTGCGCCTCTCGTGGATCCAGCTGGACTCGATCTACGCCGGCGCCGCGGTGATCCTCGTGCTCGGCGTCGTGGACGACATCGTGCGTCTCAAGGCGCCGGTGAAGTTGGCTGTCGAGACCCTGGTGGCGATCGTGCTCTAGGCGGCCGGCGTTCGAGTGGGAACGCTGTGGCTCCCGTTCGGTATCGTGCCCCTCAGCGACGTCCTCAGTCTGCTCTTCACGGTCGTGTGGATCGTGGGCATCACCAACGCATTCAACCTCCTCGACGGGATCGACGGCGCCGCCGCCGGGACGGCGGTGTTCGCCCTCCTGGCGATGTTCGTGACGTCGGTGACGCTCGGGCAGCCGATGGTCGCGTTGCTCGCCGTCGCCCTCGCGGGCGCGACCCTCGGGTTCCTGACCTTCAACTTCGCGCCGGCGCGCGTCTACCTCGGCGGTGTCGGCCGTCAATCGGGACGGCGTCACGGGCCTGATCGTGCCGCCGCGCGACGCAGGGGCGCTGCGAGATGCGCTCGCCGCGTCCGTGGCGGACGATCGGCGGCGCGCGGAGATGGGTGTGGCCGTGCGGCGGGTCCTGCAGACTGAATACACGGCGGCGCTGATGGCCGAGCGCTACCTCAGTCTGTATCTGGAAGCGTTGGGCTAGGCAGGGCCCGGCGGCGCGGGGCAGGCGACGCCGGGATCGCGATCAGGTGCGCAACTGCGAGCGTGCCGACGAACACGGCGTGCCGCGCCGTTACGAACCCGCGCCTGATGTTGGCTGCGAAGCCCGTCCCCGGGGCCGCCTCGGGGATGACCCGCGTCGCGCGGTCCACGATGCCTCGCCAGTTGCGGAATCGCCGGGCGCGGTCGAACGAAGCGCCCCAGGCGATCGCCTCCGAGATACGCTCCGTCCGCCAGTGCCGTCGCCCGATGGAGTCCCGCCAGCGGGCGAGCCGCAGGTAGCGCGGCTCCGCCGACGGCTCGATCTCCGCGGCGAGGATGGGCGAGAAATGCGCTGCATCGGCGATGGCGTCGAGCAGCGGCTCCGGCTGCGGGTCGTCGTCCAGGCGTTGCAGCACCTCCGTCGCGCTGAAACCCTCCGCGCGGGCGGCGAGCGCGAGATCGAACGCCGCGCGCAGGGATCCCGACGACCAGGCGTGATTGCGGGCGTCGTGCAGGAGCAGGTGCCAGAAGAGGTCGGCCGCGGCCGGCAGCCGGATGCCCGGCAGTGCTGACGGGACCGCGCGGTCGAACCACCCCCCGGCATCCGCGGCGCGCCCCCAGCGCACCGGGCCGAGCCGCCAGTGGACCTCCACGGGTCTGCCCTCCGGGCCCGCGAGGGTGTCGTGGTAGGGCCGGAACACGGAGGGCGCGTCGAGCCGCTCCGCGGCAGTTCGGGCGTAGCCCAGCGTCTCGAGGGCCCAGAGGGCGTCCTTCACTTGGGCTTCGGGGACCAGCACGTCGAGGTCGCTCATCCACCGCACGCCGAGGCCGGGCGCCACGTTGCCGGCGAGCAGGGCCGAGCCCTTGAGCGCCAAGGCCGGGACGCCCGCCTTCTCGAGTGCCGCACCGAGGCGTGTGAGGTCGGCGGTGAGCCGCACGGCCTGGTTCCGGGCCTCTTCGAACGCCGTCGCGGCGACCGTGTCCAGGTCCGGGGGCGCGACCTCGCGCAGGTCGAGCGCGTCCAGCGCCCAGCCGATGGAGGCGCCCACACCGTCCCACGTGAGCGCGGTCACCCACGTCTCGTCGGGCGCGTCGGCGCTCGCCCAGCGGTCCACGAGCTGCGCGGGTGCAGGGCCGCCGCCGAGGGCCACGGTCAGGGTCCGCGCCAGCAGGCGGCGCACTTGGATGGGGTTCAGCGTGGCGGGCATAACAACACACCCCCGGCGGGAAGCCGGGGGTGTCGGCAGTGGGCGGTGAGGGACTCGAACCCCCGACCTCTGGTATGTGAGACCAGCGCTCTAACCAGCTGAGCTAACCACCCGGCAGCCGAGCGAGTGCTGCGCGGCGACAAAGTTAACGAGGCCCCTGATGGATGGCCATCCCCGCGGGGAGAGCGCGGTGTCCTCCCGCGTCGCTCACGAAGAAACGATCGCGCACGAGGGATCGAGGCTCGCCCACTGCACCTGCACGTTGACCGGTTGGCCGGCGGAGGTGGTCACCGCGGCCGCGAGCCGCAGCGGCCGGCCGCCGATCACGATGGTGTCGCGTGCCGGCGAGACCGTGACGGCGACGCCGGCGATCGTGACGGTGATGGGGACGTCCCCCCTCAGCGGCAGCAGCGTGAGGCTCAGCGGCGGGTTCGTGCCCTCGCGCACGGCAAGGGTGGCGGCACCCCGGTGGATCTCGACTCCCGCCGAGTCGTAGGCGCGCATCGTGATCGTGCGGTCGCTGCCCGCCGAAAGGGTGAGCAGGGCGGACGCCGTGCCGTTCTGGACCGCGACGTTGAAGACCAGGGGCCGAGCGATGTCCGGCGCGGACACTTCCACGACCACCTGGGCGATGCGTGTGCCGGAGACGTCCGCGGTCAGCACGAGGTGCGCCTCGCGCCCCCGCAGCTGGAGCGAGTCGCTACAGCCGGCCAGCGGCGGCAGCACGGCGAGCGCGACACACCATGCCGCGGTGTGCCGCAAGCGCTGCAGCACCATCATTCGAGCCTAGCTCTGGGGGACGACAGGATGATAACCCATTCAGGTTGGAGACGTGGAGCCTCGGTCGCCGTGACGGTGCTCACGCCGGCCTCCGTGCTGGCCCTCGCCCCGGCGTCCGGGCCGCCGCAGGGGCGGGCGGCGAGCGGCGCTTGGCACCCTGGCGGGGCAACTCCACGCCGGGAGAGTCTGGTCGGAGCTTGGACAGAGTGGGGGCGAAGACCGAACGGGGCCGGAAAGCCCCTGAGGGGCGTTTCCCGCGTGTTTCCGGGCGCTCCCGCGACGTTCAGGCACAGGTGAGGCACAGTCACCGCGCTGTCACCTTCGGGAACTGCAGCACGTCGCGCTCGTGCGACGCCGCAAGCTTCGCCGCAGCCTCGTCGAGGTCGGACTCGTCAACGATGGCGTACCGGCGACAGACCGCCTCGGTCTTGTGCCCGGTGATCGCCATCTCGCGCTGACCGATCGCCCCGCGTACCGAGCCTGATTCGCCCTGCCGTACAGGTCGATTCCGTCATCACTCGTGTTGCGCGGCGTCTCCCTCTCAGGATCGACAGGGAACTACGAGATGTTGCACGAGCCATTGCTCCTGCAGGAGCGTGCGCTCGTGCGCAACCAGGAGCCAGTGCGGGGCGGACAACTCCGCGAGGACCTCTTTGGCAGTCCGCAGGTAGAGTCGCTCGCCCCAAAGCACGCGCAGGTAGTTCGCGGGCACGCGCGGCGCCGAGGTGAAGAGGAGGTATCCCTGCGGCTGCAAGACCCTTTGGGCTTCCGCAAAGAGGCACGCGGCGTCTCGCACGTATTCCAGCACGCCGATCGCAGAAACGAAATCGAATGTGGCCTCCGCTAGAGGCAACGCTTCGGCATTAGCGACCACTTTGGGAACAGGAACATGCAAGCGACGCAGCATGGCAAGGGAGGCATCCAGACACGTCAATCGCCGGCTCAGATGAAAGAGCGGCAAGGAATCGCCGGTGCCGGCGCCAATGTCGAGATGCAGGGATGGAGAATTCGCACACAACGCCAGCAAGCGGGCGAGGGTGGCTTTTTCTGCCTCCAAGAGAGCTCGGAAGGGTGGAAGCTTACGCATGAAGGAATACAGCGGAGCTTTCCACGTCCACCAGCTCATCGGAGGGACACCCGTCTGCAGGGAATGGCGCATCATATGCACCAGCGGCGCACGGACGGCAAGAGCCGCCGCACAGCCGCGCCAGCGCCTCGCAGGGCCACGAATGCCCGCCCGGCCGTGTCCCCCCTCGGGCCTCTGGTGTTGGCGCGATGTTCTGGAGGACCCCCGCGCGATCAGGCACAGGTAAGGCACAGCGGCGCTCAAACGCACGGCGGGACGCCGAAGCGCCCCGCTGGCTAAGTCGTTGTGGTGTCTCCGTCGTAGCGAGTGGGCCCTCCGGGGTTCGAACCCGGGACCAACGGATTATGAGTCCGCCGCTCTGACCACCTGAGCTAAGGGCCCGCTACAACTGCAATGGTCGCGACCGGCCACACCGCGGTCAAGGACGCCCGCGCCTTGCGTCCCGTGCCGAGTAGGCTGCCGCGAGCAGGCCTTCGGCCGTGCGCTTCCAGGAGAATCCCTCGGCGGTCCGGCGCGCGGATGCGCCGAGCGACGGCAGCCAGGACGGTTGGCGGGGCACGTCGCGCGCAGCCCTAAGTGGAGTGGGCGGCGGAGGAACACGACCTCAGAGCACCCCCCCGCGCCGGAACATGCCCGCCTGGTCGAAGTGCCGCTCGTAGAGGTCAAGCACTTCCTCGCGCGTGACCACCGCGACACCCGACTTCCCGACTTCGATGCCCGCCGCGTAGTTGGCCAGCTCAGCGGCCTCGCGCACCGACGCACCGGCGGCGAGCGCCGTGCCCGTCCACGCCGTCACGGTGTCGCCGGCACCGCTCACGTCGTACACCTCGCGCGCCACGGTCGGGATGCGGGTCCACGTGCCGTCTCGCCCGATGAGCACCATCCCGTGCGGCCCGAGCGTCAGCAGCAGGTTCTGCACGTCGAGCCGCTCCATCGCCTGGGGCAGGGCGTCGGCGTGCTCGAGGTCCACCGCGGCGCCGAGCGCCGCCTCGAGCTCCCGGCGATTGGGCTTGAACACCGTCGCGCCGCGATAGGCGAAGAAGTTGCGGAACTTGGGGTCCACCACCGAGGGGATGCCCCGCGTCTTCGCGATGTCGAGGACAGTCTCGATGACCGCCGGCGTCAGGACACCCTTGTTGTAGTCCTCGATGAGAACGGCATCGGCGTTGGCGAGGGCGCGCCGGACCGCGGCGATCAGCGAGTCCTGTGCGCCGCCGTCGAGGGCCACGTCCTCTTCCTCGTCGAAGCGCAGGAGCTGCTGGCCTCGCGCCACCACGCGCGTCTTTGAAGTCGTCGGCCGGTCGGTGACCGTGAGGAGGGCGTCGTCGGCGATGCCCGCGGTGGCGAGTTCCGTGCGCAGGGACTCTGCGCGCCGGTCGTCCCCGATCGCCGCGACCAACGTGACGTGCGCGCCGATGGCCGCCACGTTGGCCGCCACGTTCCCGGCGCCCCCGAGTGCGTGGCGCCGCTCGTGGACCGTGACCACCGGGACGGGCGCCTCGGGCGAGATGCGGTCCACGTCGCCGACGAGGTAGATGTCGAGCATCGCATCGCCCACGACGACGACGCGCCGCTGCGGCATCCCGTTGACGATGGCGCTGATGCGGTCGCGCGTGATCACGTCGTGCCCTCCAGCGTGTGGGCCACCAGCGTACCGATCTCCAGGCAACAGGTTAGCCCGGGGGACTCGATGCCCACAAGGTTGACCCAGCCGGGATGACCACGATCCGACTCCTCGCGGATCACGAAGTCGCGGAACCCCTCGCCCGGGCCCTGCAGCTTCGGGCGTATCCCGGATTGGTCCGGCGAGAGGTCGTCGGGATCGAGCCCGTCCAGGTAACGCGACACGGCGGAGGCGAAGGTCCCGCGCAGGGCGTCTGGGACGACGTACTCCTGCTTCCGGTCAGGCAGGTACTGCACGTCGGGGCCGAGTCGCACCCCGCCCGAGAGGTCCAGCGTCACGTGGATGCCGAGCCCCGCTTCGAGCGGTGTGGGGTAGATGAGGTGGCTGGCCAGGTGCTGCTTGCGCGCCTGGACGCGGAAGTAGTGGCCGCGGGCGAAGTGCTGGCGGTAGCCGCAACCAACCACGTCGAAGCCGGCCGCCGCGGCGACCGTGTCGGCATCGAGCCCCGCCGCATTCACCACCCAGCGGGCCTCCAGCACCGCCTCCTCCCCCTCGGGCTCCACTGCGACGACCCGATGGCCGCCGGCCACCGGTCCCGCAGCCGAGACCGTGTGCCGCCAGGCCACTGTCGCGCCGTGAGATCCCGCATCGGCCAGCAGGCTCGCCATCAGGGCGTGCGAGTCCACGATGCCTGTGTCGGGCGACCAGAGCGCAGCCGTGCAGCGCACGCGCGGTTCGAGGAGACGCGCCTCGGCCGGGGTGAGCGGCTCCAGCGACGTGACGCCGTTGGCCTCGGCCTGCGCGAGGATTTCCTGGAGCTTCCGCTCTTCCTCGGATCGCGTCGCGACGATCAGTTTCCCGAGGCGGCGAGAGGACACCCCGTGCGCATCGCACCACGCATAGAGGCTCCGGTTGCCCCGGGCGCAAAGTGCCGCCTTCAGGCTCCCGGCCGGGTAGTAGATCCCGGCGTGGACGACCTCGCTGTTGCGGCTGCTGGTCTCGACGCCAAAGCGCTCGTGGCGTTCGAGCACCACCACCTCGTGCCCGCGCTCGGCGAGCGCCTGCGCGCAGGCGAGCCCGACGACTCCGGATCCTATGACGATTGCGTCGCAGTCCACAGAGCCGATGATGGCTCTGCTGGCACGTGTGTCAAGTCCTGGCGCCTCGGCCCGCTACTTGGCACTGCGGTCCTGCGACCTGTGGAGGCGCAAACGTATATTGGCGAGGTGCGCCGCCCCCACCCCTCCCTCGTCCTCCTCGCCGCGGTGCTCGCGATCTCCTGGGCCGCGCCCCTCATCCGGATCTCCACGGCGCCGCCGCTCGCCATCGCGGCGTGGCGCCTGACGTTCGCGTCCCTCTTCCTCGCGCCCTTCTTCGCGCAGAGCCGCCATCGGGTCGACTGGCGTGCTCTCGGCAGCCGGGCGCGCTGGGTCGCCGTGCTGGCGGGCGTTGCGCTCGCACTGCACTTCGCCACGTGGATCACGTCGCTGCGCCTCACGAGCGTGGCTGCCTCCGCGGTCCTCGTCTCGCTCTCGCCGGTCTTCGCGTGGGTCCTGTCGAACCTCTTCCTGCACGAGGGCCCGACGCGCCTCCAGGCCGCCGGCATCCTGCTCGCCGTCCTTGGCGCGTCCGTCATCGCCCTCGGCGACGCGCGTGCCGGCGAGCCCGGCGCGCTCCTCGGGGACGCCCTGGCCCTCGCCGGCGCCATCTTCGGCGCGGCCTACTTCGTCATCGGCCGGCGCCTCCGCGCCAGCCTTGGCCTCGTCTCCTACGTGACGCCGGTCTACGCCGTCTCGGCCGCCGTCCTGCTCGGCTGGGCGGCGCTGCGCGGTGAGGCGTTCCAGCCGTATGCGCTGTCCGACTGGGCCATCTTCGCCGCCCTCGCAGCGGGCCCGATGCTGGTCGGGCACACCGGCTTCAACTACGCCCTGCGGTACCTGCCGGCCTACACGGTGAACGTCGGGATGCTCGCCGAGCCGGTCGGGGCCACGGTCATCGCCTGGGGCCTGCCGGCCATCGCCGAAGCCCCGTCGCCCTGGGCACTCGGCGGCGGCATCGTCGTGCTGGCCGGCGTGGCGCTGACGATGCTTGGCGCCCCGCCCCGTCCGGGTCGTTAGCTTTCACCTCCGATGACCTCCTCCATCGACGTCCTCCGCGGCGACATCGTCGAGTCGCGCCACCGTGTCTCCGTCGCCGTGACGGACGCAGATGGCGCCCTCGTCGCGCACGCCGGTGACCCCGACCTGGTCACCTTCTGGCGCTCCGCCGCCAAGTTCTTCCAGGCCATCCCCCTCGTCACCGACGGCGCGGCCGCTGCGTTCGGCATCACGGACGAGGAACTCGGCCTGGCCTGCGCGTCGCACAACGGAGAGCCGCGGCACGTCGCGATCGCAGCGTCGCTCCTGCAGAAGGCGGACTGCCGCTCCGACCACCTCGCCTGCGGGCCGCATCCGTCGCTCGCCGAGCCCGTCGCCCGGGCGATGGCCGAGCGCGGTGAACACCCGACGCGACTCCACAGTAACTGCTCCGGCAAGCACGCGGGGATGCTGGCGCTGGCGCGCTACGAGGGATGGCCGACGGCGCGGTACGCGGAGATCGGACACCCCGTGCAGCAGCGCTGCCTCGAGGAGGTCGCCCGCTGGACCGGCGCCCCCGAGCGCAGCATCGGCCTGGCGGTCGACGGCTGCGGTGTTGTCTGCTACGCCCTGCCTGTCCGCGCGATGGCCCTGGCCTACGCGCGACTCGGTGCCAGGCGCATCGGCGGCCCCGGGAGCGAGGCCCGCGAGGCGGCTGCCGACCGGCTCGTCCGGGCCGTCACCGCGGACCCGTTCCTCATCGCCGGCCAGGGGCGCCTGTGCACGGAACTCATCGCCGCCAGCGGCGGCAGGGTCGTGGCGAAGATCGGCGCGGAGGGCGTCTACAGTGCCGCCCTGCCGGAGCTGGGGCTCGGTGTGACCGTGAAGGTCGAGGACGGCGATTTCAGGAGTTCCCTGCCGGCGCTGCTCGCCGTGCTGGACCAGCTCGCGCCGGGCGTGGCGCCGGTCAGCGATGACTGGCGCACCCCGGCGGTCCGCAACACGCGTGGAATGGTGGTCGGCCGGATGGAGGCCCACATTCCACTGCGCGCCAAGAAATGATGCCGCACCGCAACACACGGGTGCCGGCGACGTAGTGCCAGGAGGTACTGTGATCACCATGGACGCCGAGACCCGGAACCTGCTGCGCGTCGCGCTGGGCATCTTCGACCTCCCCGAGGCGGTCCTCGAGGAGCGGATGCGCAACGCGCGCGCCGCAGGCACGCCGGCCATCTGGCTCGAAGAGCTCATCCTCTCGAGCGTGCTGTTCGTCGGCTACCCGCGCGCCCTCGTCGCCGTGGGCGTCTTCCGCCGCATCGAGCCCGCCCACGCCGAGGGCGGGGAGCCTTCCCAGTACGAGGGATGGCGCGAGTGGCTCGCGCGCGGCGAGGCGACCTGCCGGATCATCTACGGCCAGCACTACGAGCGCCTCCGCCACAACGTGCGCGCCCTGCACCCCGCCCTCGACACCTGGATGATCGTGGACGGCTACGGCAAGACGGTGAGCCGCCCCGGCCTCGATCTCGCACGCCGCGAGCTGTGCGCCGTCGCGATGCTCATCCCGCAGGACGCCCCGCGCCAGTTGCTCTCGCACCTCAAGGGCGCGGTCAACGCGGGAGCGGCGCCCGAAGCGGCGGACTCGCTGATCGCCCTCGCGGCGCGAGAGGGGCTGTCCGAGGCCCGGCTCGCCGTGGCGGGCCAGCTCTGGCGCGAGCTCCGCAACTCGCTCACGCACGACTGACCGGTGTTCATCGACGAAGTCGCCGTGGAGGTGCGCGCCGGGCATGGCGGCTCGGGGATGTGCGCGTTCCGGCGCGAGAAGTTCGTGCCGAAGGGTGGCCCGTCCGGTGGCGACGGCGGCCGGGGCGGCAGCATCCACGTCCTCGGCGATGCGCAGCTCTGGACGCTCCTCGACTACACCTACCACAGGCGCTGGATCGCGAAGGACGGCGAGCACGGCGGACCCAACCAGGAGACCGGCAAGTCGGCGGAGGACATCGATCTCCCCGTGCCGCTCGGCACCGAGGTCCGGGACGCCGACAGCGGCGAGTACCTCGGCGAGGTCGTCAAGGCAGGGGACCGCCTCCTGGTCGCAAAGGCCGGCCGCGGCGGCCGCGGCAACCAGCACTTCGCCACGCCGACGCACCAGGCGCCCCACGAGTTCCAGCCGGGTGAGGAAGGCCAGCAGCGCCGCATCAGGCTGACGCTGAAGCTCATCGCCGACGTCGGGTTGCTCGGCGAGCCGAACGCCGGCAAGAGCACGCTCCTCGCCACGGTGACGGCGGCGCGCCCCAAGATCGCGGCGTACCCGTTCACCACCCTCGAGCCCAACCTCGGCGTCGTTCCGCTCTCGCGCCACCGCACCTTCGTGATCGCCGACATCCCCGGCATCATCGAGGGCGCACACGCCGGCAAGGGGCTGGGCCTGCAGTTCCTCAGGCACGTGGAACGCACGCGTATCCTCGTGCTGATGGTGCCGCTCGACACGCCCGACCTGGCGGCGTCCCACGCGATGCTGCGCGAGGAGGCCGAGCGGTTCTCGCCGGTGCTCGCCGCCAAGCCGCACTGCGTGGCGTTCACCAAGGCCGACCTGCTGCCGGACGACGAGGTACCCGATGTGCCCGAGACGCCGGGCGCGTTCGCGCAATTCGTGATCTCGAGCGTTTCCCACCGCGGCCTCGACGAGTTCCAGGAGGCGCTCTGGCGGCGGCTGGTCGAGGAGCGCGCCGAGGCAGAGGCGCCTGCACTGCCGCTCGATCCGTGACGGGCTCGCCCAGCGTTGGGAGCGCAGCGGTGAGGGAGTGGGTCCTCACCCCCGACGACCCACCTTACCCCAAGTCGTTGTTGGCTCTCGAGGAGCCGCCGAAGGTGCTCTATGCACGCGGCGACTTGTCGGTGCTCGATCAGCCCATCGCCGCCATCGTCGGGAGCCGGCAGCCGACGAACTACGGCATCAAGATCGCGTACGAGGCGGCGCGCGAGGCGGCGCGTGCCGGGATCGTGGTCGTCAGCGGACTCGCGCGGGGCCTCGACGGTCGGGCGCACCGCGGCGCACTCGACGCCGGCGGGCGGACAATCGCGGTCCTCGGCTCCGGCTTCGACGTCGCGTACCCGCGTCAGAACCTCGACTTGCTGGAGACCATCCCCGCGCACGGCCTCTTGCTCAGCGAGCTGCCGCCCGGCACCCGGCCGACCCAGTGGTCGTTCCCGGCGCGCAACCGGTTGATAGCGGCCATCGCCAGGTGCCTGCTCGTGGTGGAGGGCCAACAGGCAGGAGGGACCAACAACACCGCGTGGTGGATGCTGCGGCTCAACAAGCCGGTGCTGGCAGTGCCGGGACGCATCGACGAGCCCGTCGCCGCGGGCCCGAACAGGCTGATCTGGGACCTGGCGACGCCCTATCTGTCGCCGGCCGACCTGCTCGGTCAGTTCGGCCTCGCATGGGATTGTGGTGCAGCGCAACTCGAGGCCTACCCGGGAGCGGTGCCGGGCGAGCCCGGCGGAGCTCGCTCGCGTGGCGGGGGTGTGTGGGCGAAGCCCGGAGCGTGCGAGCCGATTGGCTCCGCCGGCCCGAGGCGGGCGCCGTGCGGGCCGTCCGACCGCCGCTGGGCCGCCGGGGCCAACGGCGAGCAGGCGTCGCGCCCAGCCCTCGACGCCGCCGCACTCGAGGCCTTTGGCGAATTCGCCGCCGCCGAAGCCACCGTCTTCGACCTCGTCACGCCCGACCCCGTCCACGTGGACCGCATCGCCGAGCGCGCCGGGCTCGTGCACGGGATCCTCCTCGCCGCCCTCTCGTCGCTCGAGATCAAGGGCCTCGTGACGCAGCTCCCCGGAAAGCAGTTCCGCCTCGCGTCGTGACCGCGCGGCACATCTACATCCACGTCCCCTTCTGCCGGCGGCGCTGCGTCTACTGCGACTTCAGCATCGCCGTCCGGCGGACCGTGCCCATCGCGGAATACCTCGCCGCCCTCGGGCGCGAGTGGGGACGCGTGCGACCGGCGACCGCCGCGATCACCACGCTGTACTTCGGCGGCGGCACGCCGTCCCTGCTCGGCGGTGGGGGCATCGCGGACATCACAAAGATGCTCCGCATCGGCACCGGCCTCGCCGAGTGCACCATCGAGGCCAACCCCGACGACGTCACTCCCGACGCGGCGCAGGCCTGGGTGCGCGCCGGCGTGAGCCGTCTCTCCCTCGGGGCGCAGAGCTTCGACGAACGCGTGCTGGCCTGGATGCACCGCACCCACAACGCCGCGGCCATCGGCCAGGCCGTGGCGCACGCGCGCCGCGCCGGCTTCTCCAACATCTCGCTGGACCTCATCTTCGCCCTCCCCGGATCGCTCGGCCGCGACCTCGACACCGACCTCGACCGCGTCCTCGCCCTTGAGCCGGAGCACGTCTCCCTCTACGGCCTGACCGTCGAGCCGCAGACGCCGCTCGGCCGCAGCGCGGCGCGCGGCGAGATCGCTGCCGCACCCGAAGCCCGTTACGAAGACGAGTATCTTCGGACCCTCGGACGGCTGGCGGCCGTCGGCTACCGGCTGTATGAGGTCTCCAACGCCGCCCGACCCGGCTTCGAGGCCGTGCACAACCGCGCGTACTGGCGTCTCGCCCCCTACCTCGGCCTCGGGCCCTCGGCCCACAGCTTCGATGGCTCGACGCGCTGGTGGAACGAGGCCGCGTACTCGAGCTGGCGGAGGCGGCTCGAGCGCGGCGAGTCTCCCGTGGCCGGCCGGGAGTTCCTCCGCCCGGAGCAGGCGCATCTCGAGACGCTCTACCTTGGCCTTCGGACGGCGGACGGGATCGAACTGCCCGACCCCTTGCCTGGGGGCCTGGCGGCCACGGTGAGCGCCTGGGTCGCTGCTGGCTGGGCGGAGGTCGAGCCTGGCGGCGCACCGGCGGACGCGGTGGACCGAATGCGTCTCCGCCTGACACCCCGCGGGTGGCTGCGGCTGGACGAGTTGGCAGCGGCCCTCTAAATTGCGGTAGGACTTCATCTTGCCTATGCCTCACGAGAAGTTGAGCGAACGCGAGCGCCAGATCCTCGAGGCGGTCGTCCAGAGCTACGTCGAGACGGCGGAACCCGTAGGGAGCCGCAGCATCGCCCGGCGCTTCAAGCTCGGCGTGTCGGCGGCCACCGTGCGGAACGCGATGAGCGACCTGGAGGAGATGGGCCTGCTCTTCCACCCGCACACATCGGCGGGGCGGGTGCCCACCGACCGCGCCTACCGGCTCTACGTCGACTCCCTGATGGCCATCTCGCTGCCCACACCGGAGCAGGAGGCCGCGCTCCGCGAGGAGCTCACAGCGGAAGGCTCCGCGATCGGCGCCATTCTGCGCCGGGCCGCCCAGATGCTCAGCGTGCTGA
>Ga0315295_10002699_pt1 | contig 15010 bp, 14 predicted proteins | sample YL17G14_0_MG_FD_204453 | JGI IMG/M metagenome (GOLD analysis project Ga0315295, IMG submission 204453) | Sediment microbial communities from Yellowstone Lake, YNP, Wyoming, USA - YL17G14_0 | ecosystem: Environmental > Aquatic > Freshwater > Lake > Sediment | place: USA: Wyoming | collected...
AAGATCGAGGTTCTCGGCAAACCTTTCGATCTCCCCTTCGACGACAACGGAAACCTCGTCTCAAAGTGGAAATAACCGAGGGTCAAGAGAATAATATTAAGAAGACGGGATAGTATTTTGGGGCCTGCTTGGACTTCCGCATTGATTTAACCTTAGGAAAACAGAACCGTTCCATTTTGTTCATGAGCTAACAGAGAACACCGGTAGCACTTTAAGGGGCGCCCTTTAGTTATGCAGTTTTAGTAATCAATAAGCTTGTAGCCTTTGTCCTGTGCTACTTTTTCCCCACGCTTGACTGACTGACTTAACCTCGAAAACGAAAGACCTAATCTTCTCGATAGCTCCGCCATACTGAGGCCAAGAACCAGAACCGCCCAATAGCAGAGCAGACTACGTGCGGTCACCCGGCTTCGCTCTCGGTCAAAAGCCGTCGCATCAGGGTAGCCACAGGAGTTTGACCGGTCCTGAGCAGCAAATGGTTGGGCAGCAGCATCCAGGCAAAACAGGATTGTTTTGATCCCAGAACAAGGAACTCCAGACCGTCGAGAAAGGTGTTACAATCCTGATCATCCTGGAATATCCGCTTTCGCTCGATTCCTCGGACGATGAGGTAGTGGTGTCTGAATTGCAACTAAATTGCAAATCACTTGACAAGTCCTGTGGAAGCCTGTAGACTTACAACATGCCACGCCAAGCAAGGTGAGATGTCCCCGACGCGCTGTATCACATCATAAGTACGAGGGATCAATAAATCAGCAAAAGATCATGACCTGCCAGGATGGTCTGAAAGACAAGCCTTTTTTTTCGGCTCCGATCACAACTGAGACTGCCCTGGAGGAACGTGCTGAGCAGCTTTTTCTAACCCTACGATACGAAAAATCTCATTCGCGCTTATCATCCGTTGCCCAGGCTTAGAACCTCGCCCATCCATGAGAGGACAAGAATATGGTACAAGAAGGTAAACGGGGGTTTTTTGCAGATCAGTCGAGTTTGAATATGGAAGAGTACGTTATACTCGACTACTATTTTGAGTGTGCCGTAGACCCGGAGGAAGCTGCGGCGCATTTGTGTCAAGAGCAGTCAACGGCTCAGTGGAAGCGGGTTGGCGTTGATGAAGATCTGCGCGATCGATTCGGAGCCAAGGTCATGGATCTCTTTGTTGAACGCGTTCTGGATAAGCCAACGTATCCTTTTCCGGGAACGGTCCATACCAAAACCTATGGTTGCCGTGTCAAAATTGCTCATCCGCATGGTAATTTTGGACCGAAAATCCCCAACCTCCTTACCGCGGTCTGCGGCGAAGGAACCTTTTACTCCCCAGGTATTTCCACCATCAAGTTGCTTGATCTTGGCTTTCCCAATAGCTTCTTGCAGAATTTTCAGGGCCCAAAGTTTGGAATTGATGGGCTGCGTGACATTCTCGAAATCTATGATCGTCCAATCTTTATCGGTGTGATCAAACCGAACATTGGACTGTCACCCGAGCCGTTTGCCGAATTGGCTTACCAGGCCTGGCTGGGTGGGCTGGACATCGCCAAGGATGATGAGATGCTGGGTGACATCGAATGGTCGCGACTGAGCGAAAGAGCGGAGAAATTAGGCAGGGCCCGCCTGGAATGTGAACGAATCACCGGCCAAAAGAAAATATACCTTGCCAATATCACGGATGAGGTTGATAGGCTGATCGAGCTGCACGATATTGCCGTCACCCGGGGTGCGAATGCCTTGATGGTCAATGGAATGACAACGGGCTTGAGTGCGGTCAGGATGTTGAGAAAGCACACCCGGGTGCCGCTGGTGGCCCACTTTGATTTCATCGCTCCTTTTACATTGATGCCCTACTTCGGTGTCCATCCGAAGGTGATCACCCAGTTGCAAAGGCTTGCTGGATTTGATGGCATCATCTTTCCAGGCTTTGGCGAAAGAATGAAAACCTTGGAAACGGAGGTGATGCTTGACATACAAGAATGTCTAAGACCCATGGGGCATATCAAAAAGTCGTTACCGGTGCCTGCGGGAAGCCAGTGGGCAGGTTCGATCTCGCAGCTGTACGAAAAACTGGGAAGCATCGACTTTGGGATTGTGCCCGGCCGCGCGGTGTTTGAACATCCGATGGGCCCAATGGCAGGTGCAGCGAGTTTGAAGCAAGCCTGGGAAGCCATTCAAAAAGGTCTTACCCTTGAGGCCTATTCTAAAGATCATAAAGAGCTCAGAGCTGCGATCGAGGACTTTGGTGAACAGCGCCACAAATGATACGGCTCTTTCCGCCACCGGCTGCTGAGGTTCCTTTTCTCGGTCATGAGGGCTTTACAGAGTTTTTGCGGTGATAGCGTGGGTAGCATCCCAAAGGTCTAAAAATCACACCGGTTGGTTTTTAATTTCTAACAGAAAGGCAGAAAAAGGTTGTAATCCAAGGACGGGAGAGATGCCAGGTGTAAAAGAAAATGAAAAAAAAGCGGGGGCCCATTTTTGAAAGCTTGTCGAATGGAATTTATTTTTGATGCTCTTTGGCGTACTCGCAGATTCTCTGGATCTTGGGCTCGGATCTTCCCCCGGGAACATATTCCGAATTCATCCAGATGGTCACAAGGGTCTTAGCCAGTTCCACGCCCATGACCTGAGATCCGAGGGTCATAATATTGACGTTATTGCTCTTTCTTGAGCGTTCCGTCGAATAGGGGTCCGAGCATAGGGCGGCATAGGCACCCGGGACTTTGTTGGCTGCGATGCACACTCCGATGCCTGTGCCGCAGATCAGGATCCCCCGATGGTGTTTCCTTGCTGCAACGGCCTCAGCAACCTGAATGGCGACATTGGCATAAACAGGATCGTCGCTTCCATAGTCTTCCCATTCGCATCCCATGTCGGTGAGGTGCTTCTTAATGGCTTCCTTGAGTTCCGATGCATTGGGATCGCATCCGATGGCCACTTTTTCCATCCTGTCTTCTCCTTTCTTCGAACGGAACTGTCTCTAAGCGTGATCCTTCGAATTGGGCCTTTCGAGGGACGGGATAATAATTCTTGCCGTCGATTCAAGGTCCTCACGCAGGGCCTCTTTGATCTTCTCCTTGTTCCTGTCTCTAAACGCTTCAAACATCTCCCAGTGACATTTCATGGCGTGAGAGAGGTTGTGGGTACTGATCGCATGGGTATAGACATAAGGCCCGACCCGCGCCCACAATCGCTCGATGATTTCCAATAATAAGGGTGAATCGGAGTGAGAATAGATGGAAAAGTGGAGCTGAGTGTTTTTTCTCATATATATTTTGGGTCTCTCCATGGAAGCGTCCATGCTCTCCAATAACCGTTTCAGCCTGGGTATCTCGTCCTCGGGCCTCAGGTCGCACGCCATTTCCGCTGCCATGGATTCGAGTAAAACTCGAAGACGAAGGGCCTCCTCCATATCTTTTGCCGTCAATGTATTCACGTGAATTCTCTTATTGCTTTCGATCACGATTATTTTTTCTGACTCAAGCTGCCATAGGGCCTCGCGCACAGGCATGAGGCTGACCCCGAATTTTGCTGCAAGTTCTCTAAGGCTAATCGATTCTCCGGGAACGATTTCTGCTGAGATGATTTTGTCACGCAATTGGTCATAGACTTCCTGCCGGAGTGTTTTCACTAAAATCTTTTCGATTCCCATACTCGGCCCCCGTTTTGATATATGTGATCACATATTACAAATTTACGTACGTTAAAAATATAATAATTTCAAGTAGTTATAAATTTATTAATCTCCAATACATTTTTTTATTGACAGAACCCTTAAAATTACTTATACCATAATATATTAGGAAAGGAAATGCACGAAAAATTAAGTATCGTTCGAAAGGAGGTGAATCATTCCGTCTCCGATAGGAGTTATCCATTTTGGTAAAAGGATTCTGTAAGTTTTTTCCTTCTTAACAATTTATCACCCTTTGGCAGAAAACATTAAAGGAGGAATAGTATGATCAGTAAAACTTTGAAAAGAAGCCTCATCACTGCGCTAACAATCTGTTTATCCCTCGGAGTATTCATGGTTGATGCAGGGGCAAACCCTTACGCGAAATACGCAGGAACGACGCTGGTCGTCAATTTTCCATCCCATGCCTATTACGACTATGCGCTGAAACTGCTTCCCGAGTTTACCAAAGAAACGGGAATCAAGGTGGAGGTGGACAAGATCGAATATATGAAGATGCGGGATAAGCAACTGCTCGAGATGTCCAAACCCAAGGGAGATTATGATTTGGTCTCCTATGTGGTCATGTGGAAGACGGAGTATGTGAACAAAGGGCTCCTCACGCCCCTGGCCCCCTTCTTCACCCACCCTGACCTGGCGGATCCGAATTACGATGCGGCGGATATCGTTCCTGGATACCTCCAGACGACCGGAATGGCAGGTGGAAGAAAGGGATACCTCCCCGGTCCGACAGCGGCCTGCTACGGAATCCCCTTCGGATCAGAAACGAGCATGTTCGCTTATCGGAAGGATATCTTCGATAAGTACGGTTGGAAAGTCCCTCAGACCTATGATGAGATGCTGAAACTGTGCAAGCTGGTGAAAGAGAAAGAGCCGGAAATGGGTGGTTTGACCATGAGAGGTGAAGCAGGGCATCAAGTCCAGCATGCCTGGTTCCTTTTTCTGACTCCTTACGGAGGAAGTGCGTTTGATGACAATTGGGAACCGACCTTCCAGAAGGAGCCCTCTATCAAGGCCATCAAGGCCATGATCGAGGTCGTTAAAACAGGTCCTCTTGGGATTTCCACCTTTGCCCAAGGCGCCATGACCGATGCGTTCCTTCTCGGAAAAGCCGCGATGTATCTCGACGCCACTTCACTTCCGGGGCAGGTTAGGGACCCCAACAAATCGAAGGTCATGGGAAAAGTCGGATATGCCCTCCACCCCAAGCAAGTCAAATACTCGACAGAAACGGGCGGCTTTGGAATTGCCATACCGGCCAATTCAACCAAGAAAGAAGCGGCTTTCCTCCTTCTGCAATGGTTCACTTCGAAAGCCCAGGACCAGAAGATTGCCCGTCTCGGGGGAATGCCCAACCGAATGTCTACACTCAAAGATTCCGCAATGCAGAAAGAGTATCCGGAATTCACCGCCATTCTGGAAAATCTGAAATATGCGAACCCGGACTGGCGGCCCCTGATTCCCGAGTGGCCGGAAATTTCAATGCAGCATGTTGGCATTGCTCTGCATGAAGCCATTACAGCGAAGAAGACCCCGGAAAAGGCGATGAACGATGCGGTCGAGCCTGTCAGGAAGATCATGGAGAAAGCTGGATACTACAGCTGGAAGAAGTAGGTTGAGGCCGAGGTTCAGTTGAGAAAATGAAGCAGAATTACTCACAGGGCTGCGGGAGCGCCACAGGGACTTCCGCAGCCTTCCGGAGATAGAACATGGCCAGACAACAAGGACTCTTTAAGGGTATCACGCCTTATCTTTTTGTGGCCCCGGCATTGATCGTTCTCGCCTTCACGTGCCTGTACCCGGTGATCAAGGGTTTCGAGCTCAGCTTTTTTGATTGGAAGCTGGGCACTCCGATAGAATCCCGCAAATTTGTGGGGTGGGAAAATTTTATCTGGGCCTGGAATGATCCCGCGCTCTTCAACTCCATCAAGGTCACCATCATCTTTGCCATCTCAGCCGTGTCGGTCGAACTCTGTCTGGGTCTGATCCTGGCGCTCATCATGGAAAAAGGCATTAAAGGAATCGCCCTTTTTCGGACGGTTTTCATCGTCCCGATCATGATTGCCCCGGTGGTGGTAGGATTGATTTGGAGATATCTATTTGATGCCAATTTTGGCCTGATCAATTACATCGTTCAATTGGTTGGTTTTGAACCGAAGGTCTGGTTGGGTACTCCGGGCCTGGCCCTGCCTGCCGTCATCGTTACGGATATCTGGCAATGGACCCCTTTTATGTTCATTCTCTTTCTCGCCGGCTTGCAGAGCCTGCCGACCAGTCCGGTAGAGGCAGCGCAAGTGGACGGGGCAACAACCTGGCAGATCATCCGCCTGGTGAAGCTCCCTCTCCTTGCCCCGGTGATCTGGGTAGCCATCATTCTCCGGATGATCGACGCCTTCCGGAGTCTGGAGGTCATGTATATTTTGACCTTCGGAGGACCGGGGAGGGAAACCGAAGTTCTATCCTTGAATATTTATAAGACTGCGTTTAATAGCCAGCGTCTTGGACTTTCTGCAGTCAATGCGATTTTTCTTCTTGTCTTTATCATGCTCTTTAGCCTGGTTTTCTTAGCAATCGCCCGGCCGGCCCTTTCGAAAAAGTGAACCTTTCGAAAGATTCACCCTGAGCCGCGCTTTCCTATTCCGTCTTTAAGTGTCAGGGCTTCGCTCGGTCGAACGGGTGGAGGCCCATTGAAAAACGGAGTAACTCAACATGAAGAATCAATCTTTGGATGCGGATAACACAGGAAGAGAAGACTCCAGGAACATCGGATTCTGGTCTACCTTTACCCATGGGAAAGCATGGAAGGCAGGAAGATACCCATTGCTCTCGATCCTCGCTTTTCTCTACCTTGTCCCGGTGATTGTCCTGATCATGACCTCTCTCAAGACCCAAATCCAAATCATGTCCCGGGCTCCTTCCTGGATTTTTATACCCACCCTGGGGAATTACCGGAACGTTCTTATGGAGCAAGGATTTCTTCGTTATTTAATCAATAGCCTCATTGTCGGATCGGTAGCGACTTTTTTCACCCTGATTATTGGAGGGTTTGCTTCTTATGCCCTCGTTCGCTTCAACTTCTTCGGGAGAGGAACCATTTCGTTTAGCACCCTTCTTTTGCGGATGATTCCTCCGGCGGTCCTGGTGGTGCCAATTTATGTCCTCTGGACGTTTTTTCGGCTTGCAGATACCCTTCCCGGGTTAATTATTGTTTACGTCGGCCTCAATCTCCCCTTTACCATCTGGGTGCTGATCAGCTTCATCTCTGATATCCCCTTGGAACTGGAGGAAGCCGCAGTGGTAGACGGGTGTGGCCCCTGGAAGATTTTCTTTCAGATCATTCTCCCCCTGATCAAACCCGGACTGGCAGCAGCAGCGATATTCACCTTCCGGATAGCGTGGAACGAGTTCCTCCTCGCCCTGGTTTTGACGAATCGGTTGACCCGCACGCTCCCTGTGGCTACAACCATCTACATGACGGATATCGGCGTGGAGTGGGGAAATATTACGGCCATGGGAACCCTGGTCGCTTTGCCGGCGATCCTCTTCACCTTCCTTGCCGCCAGGCAGTTGATCGCCGGACTGACTGCGGGAGCGGTAAAGACGTAATGAAAAGACCGCTAACGCAGTATCTCATAATTATCGGAACATTGGATACGAAAGGTGCGGAAACGGCTTTTCTGAGGAACTGTATCCAGTCCTTTGGCTGGAAGACAAAGATTATCGATACGGGACTGTTGGCTCCCCCGGCCTTTACACCGGATGTGACCCGGGAAGAGGTGGCGTCCCGGGTAGGAAAAACGGTCGAAGAACTTCTTTCAGGGGAGAAGGATAAGGTGGCCGCTGTCAATGCCATGGCCCAGGGCGCTCTCTCCATTGTGGAAGAAGGGATCCAAAGAACAGAGGTTGGAGGCGTCATCGCCCTGGGGGGCGGAGTGGGCACGTGGCTCGGAACGGCAGTCATGCGCTCCCTTCCCCTGGGGTTACCCAAAGTCATGGTTTCGACCCTTCCTTTCCAGGATATCCGGCCGATCATTGGAACGAAGGATATTATCCTGTTTCCTTCGGTGGCCGATATTCTGGGATTAAATCCTCTCCTTCGAACCATCCTTCGGAATGCTGCATCAGCCCTTGCGGCAATGGCGGGTCTTCCTCCTCAGGAGGAGACGAAAAAAAGAGTGATTGGCTCCACCTCTCTCGGGATTACGACTCCTGCCGTGATGACTTCGAGGCGAATCCTTGAAGACCATGGATATGAGATGACCTGTTATCACGCCAACGGGTATGGAGGAAGGGCTTTTGAGGAAGGCATCGGGAACGGGATGTTCTCTGGTGTCCTTGATTTGACCACCCATGAGATCACCAACCAGCTTTTTGGGGGAACCTGTCTCGCAGGAGAGGAACGCCTCGAAGCAGCGGCCAGAAAAGGAATCCCTCAACTGGTGGCCCCCGGAGCCGTTGATGTCATCAGCAAAGGGCCGCTTGAAACGCTCACCCTGGAGGAAAAAAAGAGGCCCCATTACAGGCACAGCCCTTTTTTCACGCACGTCCGTGTCTCTTCGGAAGAGATGGGCCAGGTCGGAGAAGTGATGGCGAAAAAACTGAACATGAGCCAAGGCCCTGCAATAGCGGCTATTCCCCTCAGAGGTTTTTCAGACCAGAATCGGCCCGGGGGTCTTTTCTATGATCCTGAGGCCGACGGCAGATTCGTTTTCACCCTTAAGAAGGCATTGAGTCCAAAAATCCGTCTGATTGAAATCGACGCCCATATCAACGATGAGGCTTTTGCAGTGACAGCCTGCGAGCTTTTGGAAGAGATGATGGAGATGAGTGGAGGAAACAACAAGGCAGAGCAAGAAGGAGCATCAATCATTGCAGAGAATCATCAGATCAAACAAATGGGGAGAGCATCATGATGGATGAAAAGGCGATTCACTTGACCATGCTTGAACTGATGGAGGTTGCGAAGCGGGCGTTCAACGCTCACTTACAGACCGGGACAGGCGGCAATATCAGCGCCAGGGGGGTGGGAAGCGACGCGGTTGTGATCAAGCCGAGCGGCGTGGGATTCAACGAGTGTAACCCCGACAACCTGCTTGTCGTGGACCTTGAGGGGAAGATCCTGAAGGGATCGACCAAGCCGAGCAAGGACATGCCGTTTCATTTGGGGATTTACAGAGTCCGGCCTGAGCTCAACGGTATCGTCCATGTCCATTCCCCATGGGCCACGGCGTGGGCCGTTCTGGGGGAAGAGATTCCGACGTTGACGGTTCAGTCCCAGAGCAAGTTCGGGAGGATCCCTCTGATACCCAGTGGTCCCGATGGAAGCAAGGAGGCGTCGGAATCCGTCATCAACGCATTCCGGGATCCGGCAATCCTTGTGGCGACGCTGCAGAACCATGGAGCCGTAGGAGTGGGCAAAACGCTTCTCGCCGCGGAGGAGCTTGTGGAGTTGATCGAGGAGACCGCTCAGATCGCGATGCTCGGTCGGTTAGCCAAAGGAAAATAGGCTAAGAATAGTTCGGACTTATTTAATGATCATCACCCCTCGCTCCCCTTTAGCAAATGGGGTTAGGGAGGTGTGGATTGTTTATGGTTTTAGTATGTTACGCTATGCACCATTCTATTTTTTAATTATAGGAGGAAACAGAATCTATGTCAAAATGGACAATAAGGCCAATGGTTACAGGTTATGCGAACTCGGATAAAAAAACCTATCTCTATCATCATAGCACCCATTCCTATTTCAATGTAGAGGGGAAAATCCTTCTTCCCACCCTTGCCTTTTTGGCGGAAGGTGAAAAGGGTCTTGTCCTCGTGGATACAGGAATGGCCTGGACGGAGAGGGCCAGCACATACCATCATCCGGGCTCTTATCAGCCCGAAGGCGCAGCAATTCACGAGCGGCTTGCCTCGCTGGGCATCAAGTGTGAGGATATCGGCCTGGTTGTCCTGACGCATATGCATTGGGATCACGTCTTTTACATGGAGAAATTTGTGAACGCCCGGTTTATTGCCCATCGGAAGGAATATGCATTTGCTCTCGATCCCATTCCCCTCAATTATAAGTCCTATGAGCATCCGATCCTGGGTATCCGGAGACCTTTTGAAGGGATCAAAATCGACCTGGTGGATGGAGAGGAAGAGATTTTGAATGGGATTCGCGTCTTCCCCAGTCCCGGCCATTCCCCCGGTCATCAATCCGTGGAGATTGACACGGTTGAGGGAACCTACATCTGCTGCGGGGATTCCATTTTTGTTTATGACAACCTGACTCCTATCCCCGAAATCCATTACTCCATTACGCCTCCTGCACGTTATTCCAATGTGGTGGAGACCTGGAAGAGCATTGAGGAGTTGAAGGCCAGGGCGAAAAGCAAGGAGTTTATCCTGCCGACTCACGCCCCGGAGCTGGAGACACGGCAGGCAACAAAGGGAGTTCTCCCAACACTCACGTAGCCGGGATAGGATTCAAGGAATCGAGGGGGCAAGGGTTTTTTATGGACTTAGTATGCGGGCTGGATGTGGGCACCAGTGGCGCTAAGGTCGTTGCCGTTGATGCCCATGGAAAGGTCGTTACAAAAGCCGAGTGTCGGTTCACGGCACCTCCCTATGTCCGCGCATCCGGGTGGGCAGAACAGGACGCCGAGCAGTGGTGGAAGGCATCCCGAATCTGTCTGAAGCAGGTTTCGAGTCAAGTCGGAAATCGGATCGCAGCCATTGCGGTTGACTCCACCTCCGGAACAGTTGTCCCTGTTGACAAACGGGGACAACCGCTGGCCCCAGCCCTCATGTATAATGATGGCCGGGCCAGCGGGCTGGAAAGTGAGGTTCAGAGGGCAGCCCAAAGCCTCAGTGAACGGTTAGGCTATTCTTTCCCGGCAGCCTTTTCACTGGTGAAGCTTGTATGGCTTCAGAGAGAAAAACCGGCGATCGTCAAGGGAACCTACAAATTTCTTCATGCGGCGGATTTCCTGGTAGGAAGGCTGACAGGAGATTTTAGCTGTACCGATACCTCCAATGCCCTGAAATCGGGCGTCGATCTAATTTCAGGCACATGGCCGGAATTCATTGAGAAGCAACTGGGACTGCCCCTTTCGAAATTTCCAAAGATTTTCAGGCCAGGGGAAAAAATGGGAGAAGTATCGACTGCAACCACTGAGGAAACCGGGCTTCGAGCCGGGACCCCGGTGATTGCAGGCGCCAGTGACGGCACAGCTTCCTTTCTCGCATCAGGGGCGAAGAGCGTGGGCGATTGGAACCTGACTCTCGGGACGACTCTGGCGATTCGAGGCATTTCGAAAAACCTGATCAGAGATCCTAAAGGGAGGATCTATTGCCATCGCCATCCGGAAGGATACTGGCTTCCAGGAGGAGCGAGTAACGTGGGAGGAGAAGCCCTGATCAAGACGTTTGGCGAAGGGAAGCTGTCGTCCCTCGATGAAACGGCCATGCATTCCTTGCCCAGCCCGGTCCTTGTTTACCCTCTTGTAAGGAAAGGGGAGCGCATGCCTTTTGTGAGCAGCCATGCAGAGGGTTTTGTGATCGGCAGAGCAGGGGATGAGGGGGAATTGTATGCCGGATACCTCGAAGGCATCGCCATGGTCGCAGTCTGGTCCCTCGAGGAAGCAAAAACCCTTGGAGCGGAAGGAGGGGGTGTTTTTTTTCTTTCCGGCGGGGGGGGCCGCGGAAAAACGCTGGGTCGCCTCATGGCCTCTGCTCTCCGAAAAGCCCTGGTGAAGCCGAAGGAACCGGAGGCCGCGATGGGAAGCGCCCTCTTGGCCTCCGCATGGGCTTGGTATGGAGGTAAAGTCAGCCGCGCACAAGCGGAGATGGTTCAGAGAGATGAGGTCTTCGAGCCGATCTCGGAAATGATTCAACCTTTGGAAGAAAAATTGGGGGCATTAAAGAGAGAATGTCAACAGAGGGGATACCTTTAACAGGATTTAAGGATTGCGATGTCAGGGGTGAGTTTGGGACCGAGGTCACGAGAGCTCTTGCCTACAGGATGGGTCGAGCTGTTGGTTCCGTCGTGAGGGAGCCCAAAGTGGTGGTCGGTGGCGACTTCAGAACTTCGACACCCGAATTGATGGAGGAGCTCAAGCGAGGTCTCCTGGAGAGCGGGGTCGTCGTTTATGATCTGGGTCAGGTTTCCACGCCATGCTATTACTTTGCAAGGCGAAGGTTAGGCATCAAACCCGGCATCATGGTAACAGCCTCCCATAGCCCTTCCATCTATAATGGATTTAAACCGGTCTTAGGAGAGTTACCGATCACCCCGGAAGAATTGGACGAACTAAAACAGGGCGTTGTGAAAGGTTCGTTCATTTCGAAACAGGGAAGAATTGAGAAGGTGGAGATCAAGACGGAATACGTAAAATGGCTTGCCGGTCGTTTTGCCGGACTATCAGGAAAGGCGCTGAAGGTCATCTTTGATTGTGGCAACGGGGCCACAGGCTGGGTCATTCAGGATGTGTTGAAGGCCCTGGACATTGAGGCGAAGGTCTTATTCTCAGAGCCGGACGGAAGATTTCCGAATCGGTCTCCTGATATTGCAGGGCCGGAGGACCTGGCCAAATTGCAGCAAGAGGTAAAGGAGGAGGGGGCAGATCTTGGAGCGGGATTTGACGGGGATGGTGACCGGGTGGGCTTTGTCGACGAGCTCGGACGCCGCGTGGCTTCGGATCTTCTCATTGCCTGGCTCAGCCGGGAAATCTTGAAGCAGAATCCACAGGGGAAGGTGGTATATGATCTGAAGCTTTCCAAGGTTGTCCCGGAGACCATTGAGCGTTATGGGGGAAAGGCCATCGTCCAGAAGTCAGGGCATACTTTCATCAAACGAACGATGCTTGAAACAGGGGCGGTCCTTGGAGGTGAATATACCGGGCATCTCTTCTATAAGGAGCTTGAGGGAGGGGATGATGGCCTTTTCTCAGCCCTGTTCGTCGCTTCTCTGGTTGCCGAAAAGAAGAGACCCTTTTCGGAGCTGATTTCAGATCTGCCTCAATACTACAGCACGCCGGATCTCCGGATAAAATATTCAGGGGAGAAAGAGAAACTCATCAGGGATGCCCTTGCCTCTGCGAAGAGGCAAGGCGCAAGGCTTGTTCTCGTTGACGGCGTGAAGGCGGAATACGATAACGGATGGGCCCTAATGAGGGCCTCCGTGACGGAACCTGCCTTCACCTTCCGGTTCGAAGGGAATGCAAAAGCGGATATGCTCAATATGGCCGAGCGGTTTTTATCAGGGCTGGGGAATTTAGGCAAAGAGGTCTGGGAGAAAATCCTGTTATATGAAGAGAAACGAAAAGGATAAAAGTTCTGGAGAGCGTCTATGCCCAATGACAGAGAGATTTTAACTCAGTTAATCGAGATGTCCCGGAGCCTGGGTGACCCGGCACGGGATCTGGTGATCTTGGGAGAGGGAAATACCTCTGCCAAGGCCGATGAGAAAACCTTCTTTGTGAAGGCCAGCGGAAAAGAGTTGCGAACCGCTGATGAAAACAGCTTTCTTAAAGTCTCTCTGCCCCGACTCCTTGCTGGCCTGGATAGTAAAAACCTTACCGATGAGAAAGTAAAGAAAGTCCTCACAGAGGCGAAGATCGACCGTTCCACCGATCAGATGCCCTCTCTTGAGACCTTTCTCCATGCCTATCTGCTCTCGTTGCCGAACATTCATTTCGTGGGCCACACCCACCCCACGGCAGTGAATTCGATCCTCTGCTCCGACACCAGCCGCGAGGCGGTCAGCGGCCGACTCTTTCCGGATGAGATTGTCTGCTGTGGCCCTGCCCTCTGCTATGTCGAATATACAGACCCCGGGCTCTCTTTAGGGCGACACCTCCGGAGACGGGTTGAGGAATTTATCAACGAACAGAACATGGCGCCCAGGGTTATTCTCATGGAGAATCATGGAATGATTGCCTGCGGCCGGACCCCTCGAGATGTGGAGACGATCACCTCGATGTATGTTAAGGCGGCACGAATTCTCATTGGCATATACGCATCAGGCAAGCCGCGCTTCCTGACGTCGGAGAATGTCAGCCGCATCTATACGCGGCCTGATGAAAAATACCGACAGATCAAATTGGGCACACAAACTTGATCGTCTCGTAAAAAATTCTGATCTGTCACCCTGAATCCTGTCCTGAACTCGATTCAGGATTGTTTCAGGGTCGAAATTTTGTTTTGAGTGAAATACTGAATCAAGGTTCAGGATGACACTTTTTCTTGCTTTTTGCTTTTCGCTTTTTGCGATTTGATCAAACATAAACAGGAGGTAGCCTATGGCAAGAGTGGTCTTGGAGAATATAGGGAAGAGTTTTGGGACGGTGGAGGCGGTGAAGGATTTCAACCTCACGATTCAGGATAAGGAGTTCTGCATCCTGGTGGGGCCCTCGGGATGCGGGAAATCGACGGCGCTGCGGATGATCGCAGGCCTCGAAGAGCCGACCAAAGGGGTCATATACATTGGAGACCGAGCGGTCACAGACCTTCCTCCCAAGGACCGGGACATTGCCATGGTTTTTCAGGAATATGCCCTCTATCCCCACATGTCGGTTTATAAGAACATGGCCTTTGGCCTGAAGCTTCGGAAGTTTCCCAAGGCTGAGATCGATCAGCGGGTGAAGGAGGCCTCTGAGATTCTGGGGATCCAGATGCTGCTGGAGAGGAAGCCGAAGCAGCTCTCCGGGGGACAGAGGCAGAGGGTGGCGGTAGGGAGAGCGATCGTGCGGAAGCCGGCGGTTTTTCTTTTTGATGAACCGCTGTCGAATTTGGATGCGAAGTTAAGGGTTCAGATGCGGGCAGAACTCTCGAAGCTCCATGACCGGCTCCAGACGACGATTGTGTATGTGACGCACGATCAGGTGGAAGCGATGACGATGGGGACGAAGATCGTGGTGATGAAGGACGGGTTGATCCAGGAGATCGGGGGACCCTTGGAGGTGTACAACAATCCGGTAAATCTGTTTGTGGCGGGGTTTATCGGGAGTCCGATGATGAACTTTTTCCCTGTGAAGCTGGTGACGAAGGAGGGGAAGCTCTGTATGGATGCGGAGTCGTTTCAGTTGGCGGTACCGGAGAATCGGGTGGCCTATTATAGGCCGTATGAAGGGAAAGAATTGATCTTTGGGATTCGACCCAATGACATCTATGACCGGTTGCATGCACCGAATCATGTGAAAGGGAGTTATGTGAAGGCGACGGTGGATGTGATTGAGCCGCTGGGGTCGGAGATCCACCTGAACGTGACGTCCGGGAAGCACAGCTTCATAGCGGTGGTGGATGTTCAGACGCAGGTGCGGATGCATCAGGAGGTGGAGCTGG
>Ga0315295_10002700_pt1 | contig 15008 bp, 11 predicted proteins | sample YL17G14_0_MG_FD_204453 | JGI IMG/M metagenome (GOLD analysis project Ga0315295, IMG submission 204453) | Sediment microbial communities from Yellowstone Lake, YNP, Wyoming, USA - YL17G14_0 | ecosystem: Environmental > Aquatic > Freshwater > Lake > Sediment | place: USA: Wyoming | collected...
TCCATCCGGTCCTCGAAGCACCCGTCCAAAGCCGCGCGGGTCGGCAGCATTGACCGTCAAGATGGTCACCGGTCCCGGATTGGTTTTTTGGGTTTCAATGAGCGCGAGGATGGTTTCAGACCGCAAGAGGGGCATATCGGCATAGGTCACCAACACCAGGTCAGTCTTGCCGCGCAGGCTGGATTCTGCCTGCTGGACGGCATGCCCGGTGCCAAGCTGCGGATGCTGAACAATGCAGCGGGCTTTCTTGCCCAGGAACTCGCCCACTGCTTCTGCCCCGTGCCCGATGATGACCACCGGTTTTCCGCTGCAAGCGGATGCCACGGCATTGAGCGCATGGGCAACCATGGGTACTCCGCAGATCGGATGGAGCACCTTGGGCAGGTCGGATTTCATGCGCGTGCCCTGCCCGGCGGCAAGGAGTACAGCTGTGATCTTCATCGGAATCTCCTGACCAAAAAGGCCTGCGCAACCAGCAAAGTGGTGCGAGGCCCGTGTGGGACAAAATAGCCCCGCTTGCAGACGGGAAATTCAGGCTGGGGCGCCTGGATTCGAACCAAGATAATCAGCTCCAAAGGCTGACGTGCTGCCGTTGCACAACGCCCCAATGGGAGATCCCGGCACCAGCCCGGGAGGCGGCGCGAATTGTATCACAGCCCCGTTGGCATGGCTAGGATTCATCCGTGGGTGTCAGACCCAGTTGTTTTGCCTGCTCATAGCTGAGCATATCCGGTCTGGAAGGCGCTTTTTGATTATCGGCAGCCTTGTTCCAGAACTCGTTCACTTCATCGGGAACAAGTTTCTTCTTGCCTTCTTCAAAAAGCGGCGTCAATCCCTTCTTGCCCCCGCCGGCGGCAGCTTCCCTGACTGAAGAAGCTTTCAGGTCGGTCAGGGTCCCCTCCTTGGTCCCGCTGATCACTGCCTCGATTTCCAATCGCACCATCGATAGAATACCCATTGTATTTAACAGATTTTCACCGGCGATCCCTTCCCCGATGACCAGGATGGCATAGTTCAATCCTACCGGGGCGAATACCAGGTCATAGACCCCGCCGTCAAAAACCTGCCAGTTGGAGGCGTTCTTTTGACCAATCAGGCGCGAAATGCTCGTCGCCGGGCTTTGCATTGCCAGAAGGGTCGAGATCAGGGTCGCTTCGCTCTCGTCATCAGTCAATTCCCCGGAGCGTGCCAGGATGCGAGCGTTGTTGTTCACCAGAAAAACTACGTTTGCCGCCAGTTCCTTCCGCAGGTCTGCCATGCGCGAGGGCAGACTGTTCTCTTCTTCTTCTTGGTCCTCTTCTTTTGCGGGTTCAGGCGGAGGTGTTGTCTCAACCAGGTTCAAATGATGGACGACGGCGTCCAAAAAATCAGCCATCGGGATCGGTTTAAGAAAGAAGGCATCTGCGCCCGCCTCAGCCACTTCCTTGCGGATCTCGGGATCGGTCTGCCCGGTGACAAGGATGATCTTGACGTTGGGCTGGTTTTTTTGGACCTTATGCATCAATTCGATGCCCGTCATTCCCGGGAGACGGTAATCTGCAACCAGCAGGTCCACTTTCTTGCGTGAACTGTAAAGAATGGCTTCCTCGCCGGATGGGATTTCTACCACGTCCAGCTTGAACTCGAGGGTTTCCACCGTCGAGCGCAGCAGGCGGCTGACCTCACGTTGGTCTTCCACGATCAAAATATTTTGCGGGGACATGTGTCTCCCAAATCGATCAATCCACCAGCCAGCAGGCAGCCCAATGATCCGGCTTGGATTCCTTGAATACAGGTTCCTCCACCGAACACTTTTCAATCGCCACCGGGCAGCGCGGGTGGAACCGGCAGCCCTTGGGCGGGTTGAGCGGGCTGGGAACATCTCCTTTTAAAATGATGCGCTCCCGTTTGATCGTGGGATCGGGAACCGGGATGGCAGAAAATAGCGCCTTGGTGTATGGGTGCAACGCTCCACGATAGAGGTCCTCGCGACTCGCCAATTCCACCATTTTACCCAGGTACATGACCGCTACGCGGTCCGAGATGTGTTCAACCACGCTCAAATTATGGGCGATAAACAGGTAGGTTAGCCCAAATTCCTTCTGGAGATCCTTGAGGATATTCAAGACTTGTGATTGGATGGAAACGTCCAGGGCGGAGACCGGTTCGTCGCAAATGATGAACTTGGGGCGCAAGGCAAGGGCACGCGCAATCCCGATGCGTTGGCGCTGGCCGCCAGAAAACTCGTGCGGGTAGCGGCGGGCATGGTAATCCTCCAGGCCAACCTTCTTCAGAATCTCAAGCATGGTTTCCACCCGATCGCTGTGCGTGCCGATGGCATGCACCTTCAACCCTTCCATCACCGATTCGCCTATGGGCATGCGCGGGTCGAGCGAGGCGTACGGATCCTGGAAGATGATCTGCATATTCCGGCGCATGGCCTTTAATGATTTTCCCTTTAAAGGAAGAATATCCGTGCCATCAAAACTGATTGAACCGGAGGTTGGTTCGATCAGGCGCAGCATGGATCTTCCAACGGTGGTTTTTCCACAACCGGATTCGCCCACCAGGCCCAGGGTTTCCCCCACCCGAATATTGAAACTGATTCCATCCACAGCCTGCACCCAGGCCACCACGCGCTGCAACAAACCGGCGCGGACGGGAAAATATTTCACCAGGTCTTTTACTACCACCAGGTCTTTTCCAACAACAGGTTCGCTCGGTGCGGGCATGGTCATTGAGGCTGCTCCAAATGTATGGATGATTTCTTCTTAAGAATGATGGACCCGGAATTTGAACCCGTGTGATTAGAATGGCGATTCTTCATCGCACCAGCAGACGGATCCCGGCATTCTTTTCAGGTCTATTGCAGGGGCGAGTGATACCCATCTCGATCCTGGTAGAGCCAGCAGCGAACAAGGTGATCGGAGCTGCTCGGGATCAGGTCGGGTTCAAATTCCGTGCAAACTTGTAGCTGGTGTTCGATGCGCGCTTTGCAGCGTGGCGCGAAGCGGCAACCCTGGGGTAGGTTGACCAGGTTGGGCACTGTGCCTGGTATCACTTCCAGATGCTCCTTGATCTTGCCGAGGATGGGTATGGAGCCCATCAGCCCCTGGGTGTATGGATGAAGCGGGTTGGCGAACAGCGGTTTCACATCTGCCTGTTCCACGATCCGACCGGCATACATCACTGCCACGCGTTCAGCCATCTCCGCCACCACGCCAAGGTCGTGGGTGATCAGGACAACCGAAGCGCCCACCTTGTTGCGCAGGTCGCGCATCAGGTCCAGGATCTGTGCCTGGATGGTCACGTCCAGCGCGGTGGTGGGTTCATCCGCGATCAATAGTTCTGGAACGCAGGCGAGAGCCATGGCGATCATCACTCGCTGAGCCATGCCGCCGGAAAGTTCGTGAGGAAACGCGTTGGCGCGCTTTTCGGGTTCCGGGATTCCCACCATGGTCAGCAATTCGATCGCCCGCGCACTCCCCGTCTCCTTGTCGCAATCCTGGTGGATGCTGAGCACTTCAGCGATCTGGTCGCCAACTTTGAAAACCGGGTTGAGGGCGGTCTGCGGCTGTTGAAAGATCATCGAAATGCGATTGCCGCGCACATGGGTCATTTCGCGCTCGGTCAATTTCATCAGGTTTTGACCGTCGAAGTTGATTTCACCCTCGATGATCCTCCCGGGCTGGCTGATCAGACGCATGACCGAGAGCAGGCTGACGCTCTTTCCGCAGCCCGATTCACCGACCAATCCCAGCACTTCGCCCGGGTAGACGACAAAATCCACCCCATCCACGGCTTTCACCACCCCGTCTTCAGTGTAGAAATGGGTTTTCAGGTTCTTTACATCAAGCAATGGTTGAATGTTCTTGGTCAAGTGAGTACTCCCGCTTCAAGGTGGCTCTATTTTCAAAAGGAGCATCAATCGTAAATTAGCGCTATGATAACACGACTTTCTCTTAATCCAGGAGGGTATCTAAACAGTATCCTTGATGAAACTCAGAGCCCAAAAATAGACGGGCGTGGGAGCCCGTCCTGCATTTTATCAATAGATCCAACCCTGCAGAACTCAGTGTTACTTCTTCTTGTTTAAGCGGACGTACATCGCTGAACCGATGGTGCCGAGGAACAATCCGGAGACCTGGGCGACAAAGGAAAGAAAGTTCACAAAATAACTCGACGCGACCACCTGCAACACCATCAACAGCGGGAGCACCCATCCCGCCACTATCAGCACAAAACCAATCAGAATCAGCTGGACTGGTCGCAAATGCATCATTAGTACAACCAGCAAGACACAGCGTGCCCGGGTTCAGATTCTGTCTCTACCGGGTCATCCACGTCACATTTGCCCTTGATTATTCTCGGACATCTTGGATGGAACCGGCATCCTGCAGGCGGTTTCACCAGGCTCGGCGGCTCTCCAAGCGGTATTTCCTTGATCGTTTTTGCATTATTCGCATCCGGGTCCGAAGTCGCTGCCAACAGCGCCAATGTGTACGGGTGCATCGGGTTCTTCAGCAGCACGTCCATCGGTGATTTCTCCACAATGCGCCCGGCATACATCACGAAAACGCGCTCTGAGAAGTAACGCACTGTCGAAAGGTCATGGGTGATGTAGATAAACGACAAGTTGTGAACCCTCTGCAAACCACGCAGCAGCTTCAGGATCTCAACCCGCACACTCGCATCCAGCATCGACACCGGTTCGTCCGCCACGATCATTTTCGGCCCTAAAATCAAGGCACGTGCAATCACCACCCGCTGCTGCTGCCCACCAGAGAGCATGTGCGGGAACTTCTCCAGATAGTCCTCCGCCGGGAACAGCTTGACTTCCCCCATCACTTTATTGATCTTTTGTGCCCGTTCTGCTCTGCTTTTCACGCCACCAACGATCAGCGGCTCTTCTAGGATCCGCCGCACATTCATGAACGGAGGCAGCGCCCCATACGGGTCTTGCTGCACATAGCCTACTTGTGACCGGTACCACTGCAGCCCTTTGCGCCCCATCGCGCGCAGGTTCTTCTTGTCAAACACCACTGTCCCTTCCGTCGGCAGGTACAGCCCCAGGATGGTCTTCATTAAACTCGTCTTCCCGCACCCGCTCTCCCCCACCACTGCAATTGCTTCTCCATAATGCAACTCAAAGTCCACGCCATCCACGGCATGTACGTGCCCCATAATCCCAAATCCAAAGCGTCGTAATTCAAACCAGACCCGCAAGCCCTGGATCGAGAGCAACGTGTTCTCGCCCACTTCTTTCACCGTACCTGCCGCTTTCTTTGTTTTCACCTTAGCAGCCATCTTCTGCTCCTATGACCTATGCATATCTCCAGCATCTTACTGTCCGCCCGTTTTTTTCGATCACTGGCGGATCCTGATCACATTTTTCAAAACGTACCGGACAGCGTTCCGCAAAGCGGCACCCACCCGGCAGGTTCACCAAACTCGGCGGTTGCCCGGTGATGAAATCCGGGTCCAGGTTCGCTCGCAGTCTCGGTACGCTTGCCATCAGTTTCTGGGCGTAAGGGTGCAAAGGCGCCGGGAAGAACTTACCGGCTTCTCCTGTTTCCACAATCTGACCAGCGTACATCACTGCCACATCATCCGCTAGTTCACTGGAGGTGGCGATATCATGCGTGATCAGGATGAAGCTTGTCCCCAGGTTTTTCTTGATCCGTTTTAATACATTAAAGATGTTCGCCTGTGTTAGCAGATCCAGAGCACTCGTTGGTTCATCCAGCACGATCAGGCTTGGCGAAGTAACCAATGCCATGGCGATCGCCACTCTCTGCCGCATCCCACCGGATAACTCGAACGGGTAGCGTGAGATAAAGTCCTCTGGCACCCCTACATGCTGGAACATCTTCAGCGCCAACTGCAAGGCTTCGACTTTCTTCAACCCCAAATGTACCATCGCCGGTTCCGCCACCTGGTCACCCACCTTCAAGACCGGGTTCAGGGCGTTCATTGCCGCCTGCGGTACCATCGATATTGCCACCCAGCGTACATTCAGCCGAAATTCTTCGTCCGTCAACGGCATCACATCTTTACCAACCAGGTTGACCTTCCCGCTGAATCTCTCCACATTCCTCGGCAACAATCGCAGGATCGCTTTTGCCAACGAACTCTTCCCGCACCCGCTCTCGCCCAGAACCACCACGGCGCGGGTGTAATCCAGTTCAAAATCCACTCCATCCACAGCCTGGACGGGACCCATGGTGGTACGGAAGTGCAACACCAGGTTTTCAATGTGAAGCAATTTTTGGTTTGACATGCCTTTATACCCCTCTTAACCTGGGATTGAAGATGCGATCGAGGGCAAAACCCAGCAGGGCAAAAGCCAGACCTGTGATCAGCAATAATACTGCCGGTTCCAATACCCAGTAATAAGAACCTTCAAAGAGAGCTCCATTTGATCGAGCATCATTGATGACCTTTCCCCAGGTTGGTAAAAACGGATCACCCAGACCCAGAACTGCAAGCGCAGCTTCCAGGAACACATACCCTGGCACCAGGGTCACCAATTGCGGGATCAGCATTGGAATGACACGCGGGGTTAAATACCTTACAATAATGCGCCCATCACTTGCCCCATAAGAACGGGCTGCTTCAATGTAGGGCATTTCTTTGATCTGCAAAAAGACCGCCCGGTAGTTCTTTATCCCTAAACCGAAAATGCTCAACGCGATGGTCGCGCCCAAAATCAACCAGATACTGCGCGAGTAGAATGTGCCAATCATGATCAAGATGGGTAAAAACGGCAGAACCGAGTTGATTTCCGTAATGCGCTGGATGAGTTCATCCACCCAGCCTCCATACCATGTGCCAATTGCAGCGATCACCAAGGTCGTGAATGTCGTCCCCACGGCAGCCAGCAGGCCAAATGCCAAAGCGATGGGCATTCCCCACATCAGGGCAATCATCAAGTCGCGGCGCATGAAGTCCGTCCCTGCCAAACCATAAAGATTGCCATGCAAAACAAAATCGCTTTCAACAGTGGAGTCGGTTTCGAATAAAATAATACTTGTCACGACCGTGTATGTACCTTTCAGGGGCGTCGGCGTCGTTGCATTCGGATCACCAAAGAGGGAGTAGATGGGTTCTTCCACTTTCAAGATGCGGGCCAAACGCTCATCCTGACTGATGCGATAGGCATCCGTGGATTTTAATGAATAGGAGGCAAGATTTACCTCACTTCCGTCTGGCTTTGTCCAAAGAATCGAAGCCATTGGCTTTTTTTCGGTGTACTTCGAATAGAAATACAGCACAACCTCCTGCGGAAAATCGTCGTACTGATAATCAAAAGTATTGGTAATTGTTACGTTAGATCCGCCCAGAGTGTTGGTCTCAATAGTTTTCGCTGCCGTCCCCTCCTGGCTGCTCAGATAGAATGAAAGCGGCTGCTTCTTCGCATAAAAATAATTAAGCCATGCCGGGGCTGCCTGCTTGGGATACCTATACCAGTCATCTTCAGAGCCGCGCCAAAGCCTGACCGCCTCCTTGTACGGCAGGGCGATCATTGTGTAGATCGAGAAACCAACCATCAGGAGAATAATCACCATACTGACTACAGCCGAGGGATAGCGCAATAATTCCCGGAAGGAATTTTTTAATTGTTTCATGTTTTGATGCCTCCTCCATCTCCAATCTTCACTCTCGGGTCCACCAGAGCGTAAATATATTCCAATAAAAAGACTGTTATCACAAGCAGGTAAGCGTAAATGACCGTTTCAGCTAGAATCACGGGGGTGTCATAAAACTGAACTGCTTGATAGAATGCCCTGCCCAACCCCGGCCAGTTGAACACGGTTTCAAGAATTGGGCCGCCGATCCACAAACCGATCAAGGTAAGCGCAAAGGCAGTGATAATGTTCGGCAGGGTCGGGCGCATTATGTAACGGCGTTCGATGTCGCGTGAAGTCAGGCCTTTGGCTTTGGCCATATCCACGTAATCCTCGCTGGAGTAGATCAGGAAAAATGTCCGCCACTGATAAATTCTAAGGAAAGTGGAACTGAGCGTCAAAGCCATCACTGGCAGGATCATGTGCTTAAGCAAACTGAGGGTATACCCCAGGAATGTCTCGGGAACCGGCGCATCCACCATCCCACCAAAAGGCAATAAATGAAAGAAAGAGGCAAATATGAGTATCAGAAAAATACCAAAGAACCATGCCGGTGTTGTGGAAAAAGGCGCCATGGCAACAACCAACTTGTCCAGGAAACTGCCGTATTTCCTGGAAATTGAAAGAGCAACGAAAAGTTCGACGAAGAACAATAAGAATCCAGACGTTCCCCATAGGAGAAGTGTGGGTGGGAGACGTTCCAGGACGATCAATCGCACTTGTTTCGAACCGCTGTTGCTGGTCATCTGAAGAGCCTGGCCAAAATCCAGGGTCATTGCAGATTTCATGTAAGCGATCGTTCGCACGAGTAATGGTCTATCCAAACCTTGTGCATGCGCCTTTGTGGCAACCAGTTCATCAGCCTTCGCAATGCGCTCATCATTGGATAACGTTCGGTAGGCCTGGTTGTTATTGACAAATTGCATGACCCCCTCCCGGATTTCGCCGAGTCGAATCCGGTCCACATAACCACCCATATTGGCGATCAGGATTGTCAGGAAGATGGCGATCACGACCGAGACAATGAGCGACACCATCCGCACGGCTGAGAACTTAAGTATTCGCGATAACGAGTTGTCCGTTTTCCGCTTACTGGTCGGGTTGGGTTCTTTTACCGGAATCTGTTCTACAGCATCCATCGCATTCTCCTTGCTACGATTTCGCAACTGTACAAGTATTTATTAAAGCAATCTCCCGTTTGAAACGGGGTATCACTTATAAAAATACATTGCCTTGCCGCCGGTTTATTTCCGGCGGCAAGCAATGACATCAGTAAAGTCTTTGCGCGGTAGCGAATAATATGGACAGATAGGGGCGGTAGTAACACCCCTATCTGTCTTTGAATCATGCGGCATCGATTACTGCGACACCACGAACTCCATACTTGCGAAGGTCGGGATGGCAACAAGTTTCGATACGACGACAAACTCGATCTTGGCTGAACCCGCTGCCAAGGCTCCAGTTTGTGCGGCTGTCAGAACAGCCTGGTATTGTCCTTCTGCAATCGCGGTTGCAGCGCCAGTTCCAACCAGCGCACCTGATGCATCATACAGCAGGTAGGAGACGCTGGAGAGATCGGCTGAAGCATAAGGTGCATCCTGGAAGGTAATGAATGCATCAAAGGCGGCTTCCTGTCCCTTGGTTACGCTGCCAGGACCACTAACGTCAACTACAGACAAAGGCGGCGCGCCGAATATGCTCCACTTACTTGCCAGTTCTGGATACGCTTCATAGCGCTTGGCCACAACTGAACCTTCCACTGCGTTGATCTGGTCAACATAGAAGGGGCCGATACCAACCCAGAAGTGACCTTTGGCAGCATAAAAAGCCTGCAGATTGGCATAGCGGGCGGTGGCTTCATCAGCTGTGATGTAGGCGCTCATTGTCTCAGCCCAGGGGATATAGTTATCTGCCTGTGCCTGATCCAGAGCTGCTTTCATGAAGTCCAAGCTCGGACCGCCAACATAGTTCGTCCATTCGACGCCCAATGCGGTGGATTTTTCGGTGGTGAAGGCAATTTCCGATTTGGATTCAGCAAGATAAGCCGGTACATACGAATGCCAGGCAAGGATACCGGTGGCTGTATACGGGAACCAGTTGTGGTAACCATAACCACCGATATGAACCTCGGCATCCAGGTCAACCAGGTCATCGTATGTTTCAATGGTCACAGGATCCGTGCTGACAATCCGCAAGCCTTTGAAGTGGGAGAAGAAGACTTCGCAGTTGGTGGCGATTGTTTCATCATAGACAAGACTCTCCGGGTGGCAGTTATCAAAGGTGGTGATGATCTGTGTCATGAAATCAGCCATCGAGAAAGGACTGCCATCATGCCAGGTGAGTTTGTCAAACATGTCAGCTCTGTAAACAACCGTGGATACGCCCTTGGCGGTGGTGCCTTCCGGGAATTTCTCGGCGACCGTGATGAATTGATTGGTCGCGGGATCGAAATCTGCCCAAGCATCTCCGGGAACCGGGATCGAATCTGCGGTTTCCAATGTGACCCAATCCAATGTCTTGTTGGTGACTGTCCCTGTGACAACCTTGAGCGTACCACTCTCAAGCCACTGCGGCATATACAGACCGGTGTAGGGGTTGGCCATTGCAGCCACGTCTCTGGTCGCATTGATGATGTTGAACTCCTGGTTCCAGTTATGTCCAGAGATGGGGTTCCATGGACCAGTCAGGATGCCCGAGTTGGCGCTGCGAACCGACCCGCCTTCTTGCCCTGCCCAGCGGATGGTGAAGGGCCAGATTTGCGACCCGGCGACCCCGGAGCTCAGGTCAGAACCGACGATCAGGTCTGCCTTAAAGGGAGCGAAACTGGCAGGTTCGAGAATCTGCAGGTATGAAGAATTCTCCACAGACATTGGCAGTGCCTGCGCGAACAAGGCGCGGCGTTCATCCATTGAGGTAAAGGCATTGGTGTACAGTGCCTGGTAAACTGCCTCTTCCTCGGGAGTGCTATAGAAGGTTGCCTCGGCTGTGGTTCCAGCAACTGAAGGTGAGAAGGACCCCAGGAAGTAGGAACCCTCGTCACGGACCAGGCTGGGATAGTAGTTACCAGCGGTATAGAAGTTCCATTGACCTTCAGCGGTTACGCTCTGAGACCAGATTGGGGATAATTCGCTGCGGGTGCGCACCTGGCGGTCACAGGTAAGACCAACTTCCGGAAGCTCGAGCTGATCGCACAAGTAGTTGCCAAGGGCCTCGCGCTCATCTTCTGAACGGATAAGGGCAATGACAGTAACTACTGCGCCATTGAATGACCACTTTCCGTTTGCGTCCAAGGTGGCGCCAGCCGCAGTCATCGCTTCCGCGATCATGGAAACCGCGGTTTCAACATTGTAGGCGTATTTTGCTTCGATCGGGCGGATCAGGTCCGCAAAACGGGCATAATCCGGGAAGGTGCCGAGCAAGCCAACATAGCGCGGGTTAGCCAGACCACCCATAACTTCCTGGACCAAATAATCCCGGTCAATCAGATAGTTGATGGCCTCGCGAACTTTCCGGATGGACATCGGATTGAGCCGGCCGTCAGCGAACAGATGGTCGCCAGTAGCTTCGCCATAGGTGTTGAACATGTAGCTGTCCCAGGAGCCGTAGGCCATGCTGTATGCCAGGTTCGGATCTTCCTTGACGATCTGGAAAGTCTCCGGATCCTCTGCCAGATAGGCGTAGAGATCGAGGGCATCAGCCTGAAGCTGAGCGACAGCAATCGGGACCTCATCAATTGAGGTGAATACAACCTCATCAACCCATGCGCCGGTGCGAGTTGACGGCGGTTCGGTGGGAACAGCGGTAGGTTCAACTACCGGCGGCTCGGTGGCAGGTGGTTCGGTCGCCACGGGGGTTGAGGTCTTGGCCGGTGCACAGGCAGCCAGCACCATGCTGAATGCCAATAACAGGCCTAATACCGTCGTGATTTTACGAGACATTTTCTTTCTCCTCCAAAATTAATTAGATGTACAGGTTGGGGTGAATGAATGGAGCGAACATATCAGATTGAGGCTTTTCCCGAGAATCACCTCCTTCACGAAAAGAATAGATTCATACCTGGAGCTTGAAAGCAACACCAGAAAAGTTAAGAGAAGATTAACACAAGAGACTCAAAAAGTCAAGTACCCATGTTTTACCATATCATAAACTACCCTTTCAGGGCTGACAACCTGCGCCAATGTCGAATGCCTCAACGTTCCACAGGCTGCTGGCGGCAGTTGGATCAGGCGAAAAATGGCACAGGTCCGGGCGCACCGCAGCGATTGCCACCCGCCAGTAAAGCGGGATGACCGGCAGGTCGCGGGCAAATATGGATTGAGCCAGAGCATACAATTCAACCTGAGCCGGATCACCCGGCAGGGTCTTCTGGGCTGCCAGGCAGGCAGCGTCAAATTCAGGATTGTGGTATCCGCTCACATTCGTCCCCACCCAGAGATTCGTCGCATTGGGGGTTTCGGAACTGGTATACCAGTCGCAGGGCGTCTCGATCCCGGTACTTCCCATGGAAAACTCAACCAGATCAAAATTGCGGCCAAAAAGGATGCCATCCGGACCGGGTGCATAGAGTGTTTCAGCATCCACATACTCCACATTGACCTTGATCCCGCATTGTGCCAGGGAGGCTGCCAGGATGGTGCCTGCCTGCTGGCGCTGGGCAGCGTCGGTGGTGACGTAATTCACCACAAAAGGCGTGCCGGATGGAATACCCACCACGCCCCAGGCCTGGCGCGGAGTGGACGGGTCATGGTCCTCATCCTTCCAACCGGCCTCGTCGAGCAATTGGTTGGCGGCAGTCACATCAAAAAGGTAGGAGACCGCGTCCGGGTTGTAGAGCGGGTGGTCCTGCGGCAGGTAAGAAGTGGGCACACTGCTCTGCCCCATGAAGACCGAATCAACCACCTGCTGGCGGTCCAGGCAGGGTGCAAGTGCCTGGCGCACGCGCACATCCCCGAAAAAATCAACCCGATCCCGCCCGGCAGCATAGCCGTTGTCATAGGATGCCGGTTGGATGCCGAGGGCCAGCGCCTCCATCACAGGCTGCCTGATGAACAATGCCTGCAGTTGACCCCCTTCCGCCAGCGAATGCAGCGACGCCATCTGCCCGTCCAGATGAATACTGGGATCGAGAATTTCACAGCTTCCTGCGGTCAGCTCACGGATGGCTGCATCCGGGTCGGGAACGAAACGAAAGATCAAGATGTCAAACCTGGGCAGTCCTTCGCCGGCACGGAAATAGAGCGGGTTCTTCACCAGGGTGATGTGGTCCCCGGGGGCCCACTCCTGGAGCATATAAGCTCCCCATCCGAGCGGGTTTCGGGAAGCAGCTTCGGTTTCCCGCAGCTGATCCGCGGGAACCTCGCCCCAGAGATGCTCCGGGAGCGGCGACCAAAAATTAGTGTAGAAGGTTGGGTCGATAAAGCCGGGTTTGCCCCACCACTGGACGGTGGTTTCATCTGCAGCCTCATAGGCGCGCGTGCGGTCCGGTATGAACCTGGCTGCCGTGGAGGTTGAACTGGCAGCCAGCTGGTAGGCGTAGACCGAATCCTCGGCGGTGAGAGGTTCTCCATCCGACCAGGTGAGACCGGGAAGCATGTTAAATGTAACCTGCATCTGGTCCATCTGGATCTCGGACAGTCCGTCATACTCGACGGCGCAATCCTGGCTGTGGCAGCCCGCCGGGAGGACCTTCACGCCCACTGCCAGTGTCACCGGTGTGCCGCTGGCGTCAACCACCTCGTCGCCCACATAGACCGATTGAGCGAAGAGGGTTGCATCACCGTTTTCAATGCTCGGCATTCGCCTCAGGATCACCGCCTGGGCACCATACGAATTCATATCGATCGGCCCGTCGTAGATGGCCGCCAGCACGCTGCGTGCCGCCATTGACGGGTTGTTTTGCGGGAAAAGGCTGGTTGGTTCCTGCCCCAGGCACACGGTCAGCAGGCGCGGCGGCAGGTTTGTTGCTGTCTTGGAAGGCTCAGGGGTCAAAGTGGGAATTGGGCTGGCGGTCGGGGTTGTCTGCCCGCAGGCAACCAGCAGGTACAGCCCGGCGATGAGGCCGGCAAGGGAGATAATCGATCTGCGCAAGTGGATAACCATCCTCCCTGTCCCGGTGAGGGTGTGGAACATGCCGTACCAGCAATCACCATCCTGCGTGCTGCTATAAAACCGGGGCAGACAGGCAGGATTATACAACAGAGTACCCCATTCGTTGACAGCCCCTACCCCTGACGGTACAATGAAGTTGCAATCAATCATTGCTAGAAGGAGAATCCCGGATGTTAAAAGAATTCAAAACATTCATCATGCGCGGCAATGTCATCGACCTGGCAGTTGGAGTCATTATCGGCGGGGCGTTTGGCAAGATCATCGCCTCGCTGGTGAATGACATCTTTATGCCGGTCATCGGTCTGCTCTTTGGCGGGATCGATTTCAGCGGGCTGGCCTTCACTCTCGGCAGCGCCAGGGTTACCTATGGGATCTTCATCAACAACCTGATCGATTTCCTCATTATTGCTTTGGTGATTTTCCTGATGGTCAAGGGTATCAACAGCCTGCAGAAGAAGCCCGCACCTGCCACCCCGGCTGCGCCGGTGACCAAGGAATGCCCGCGCTGCTTCAGCGTCATTCCCATTAAAGCCACCCGCTGCCCGAATTGCACTTCGGAACTGTAAAAACGAACGCGAGCGGTCTCCTGGGAGATCGCTCGGGCGAAATTTCCCATGGATTTCCTGGAAAAACTCAATCCCTCTCAACGCCAGGCTGTAACGGCTGGTGCGGGTCCCGTGCTGGTGCTGGCCGGTCCCGGCTCCGGGAAGACGCGTGTTCTTACCCAGCGCGTGGTTCATTTGATCGCCAGCGAGGGCGTGCGCCCATACCAGATGCTGGCGGTCACCTTCACCAACAAGGCGGCGCGGGAAATGGGCAACCGTGTCCGCGACATGCTGGGGGAACTACCTGCTGAAGGTCTCTGGCTGGGAACGTTCCACTCCATTTGTGCCAGGCTGCTGCGGCGCGAGGCCGGGAATCTGCCGTTCGATGCCAATTTCATTATCTATGATGAAGATGACCAGCAGCGCGTGGTCAAAGGAGCCATCCGTGACCTGAACCTGGATGAGAAGACTTACCGTCCACAATCGGTGCATGGGGCGATCTCACGCGCCAAAAACGAGTTGATATTTCCAGAGGATTACCCCACACAAACCTATCGTGACGAGGTGGTCAAGCGCGTCTATAAACATTACCAGGAATTATTGAAGCAAAATAACGCGGTCGACTTTGACGACCTGTTATTGTGGACGGCGCACCTGCTCTCCGAATTCCCCGCCGTGCGCGAAAAGTATGCACAGCGTTTTCATCATGTGTTGGTCGACGAGTTCCAAGACACCAACTTCGCCCAAT
>Ga0315295_10002705_pt1 | contig 14991 bp, 7 predicted proteins | sample YL17G14_0_MG_FD_204453 | JGI IMG/M metagenome (GOLD analysis project Ga0315295, IMG submission 204453) | Sediment microbial communities from Yellowstone Lake, YNP, Wyoming, USA - YL17G14_0 | ecosystem: Environmental > Aquatic > Freshwater > Lake > Sediment | place: USA: Wyoming | collected...
TCAAGCCGCCATTAAAGGTCTGGGTGTTGGTTGAAGCCTGGTATGTGCCGCCCGAGAGAGTAACAAGGCCACTAGCAGTAAGCGTCTGTCCGTTTGCGTTGAATGTGCCGGTGTAGGCGCCTTTAGGGTCAGCTGCTCCCTTAAACTCAATCGTGCCGACATTTACCGCAACATCAAGAGTACAATTACCTGTGCCGCCTCCATCAAATATGGCCCTGTCTCCAGCTACAGGAAAACTAAAACCGCCTGGTCCGCCGGATCTGTTAGACCAGTTTGCGTTATTATCCCAATCAGTACTCCCCACCCAGAAACGTAAGCCACCAGCGGCAAATACCCAGTGAGGAGCGGCTTCTGCATCATCATTGTTGCCGCTGTTAGTTGTGTAGCTGGCATTAATATCTCTGCCAGAAGCATTGGAATCCTGAACATCCAGATAGCTGACAACCTGGTCCACCCCGGATGTTATATTAAAGGTATAGCGTGTGCTGGGCGTTGAGGAACGCAAAGATAAGAGCTGGCCTGAGGCGCCCTGTAAATCAAGGGTATTGCTGATAGTCAGGGTTGAGTTAGCCTGTATAGTCAGGGTGCAGGCAGCGGCTGTAGTCTTGGTTAAATTATAGAAAGTAGTGGGAGTGGAGCCGCTGATAGATTGATTGGTTCCATCCAGGGTGACCGTTCCGGAACGCTCAACGAAGCCACCGTTATTTATCCAGTTACCGGCAAGGTTAATGGGATAATTGGACGCTGCTGAGACATCAAGGATACTGTTGGTAATTGTAAGATCACCATTCACATCCAAAGCACTGCCTAACACAGCCCTGTCAGTAGGGTTTGTTTTATTGATAATGAGGTTATTAAACGATTGGCTGCAGGTCAGACCCTGTGGCATCATTGCTCCATCAAGGATGACGGTACCGCTGTTATTGTTGAACGTTGCGCCGGCGGCCACATTAAAGTTCCCGCCGACAGTTAAGGTAGATGAAGGCGCATTAAATGTCGCCCCTGCTGCAACTGAAAAGCCGCCATTAGCATCAATGGCATTTGCACCGCTCGTCCATGTGCCTGAATTATGAGTTAGGTTATTGCCGAGGTTAAGCGCGGCAGCCAAATTTACATTTCCCGTGGTACTAAGGTTGAATGGACGAGAACTCCCTCCTGCTATTCCGTTAAAGTTTATGTTTGCATCACCGGCATCTATTGTCAGGTTAAAGGCGCCATCAAGCGTGCTTGAGAACGTAACATTTCCGTCTGCAGTAGCGGCATTGGTGTCAATTGATATGTTATTACCCAGCGTTACTGGCCCGGTCAGATTAATGCTTCCGGCAGATGCGACAACATCGGTCTTAAGATTTCCATTAAGTGTGATGTTTCCGGTATAGTCCTGATTTCCTGCGGTTGTGACAGCCTGAAGAGAAATAGCTCCGTTGGTTGCGGCTTGGGTATTGATAACTAGTGAAGTAAGATAATTATTGGCTCCGGCATTGTCATCCACAAGGCCCAAGGTGACCGCCCCGCCAGTTCTGCCGGCAGCTGTTGTAGCAGTGTTTATATTTAAGGTATATCCGGAGGCATCAGCATAAACGTTACAAGCATTATAATTTATCCAGCTACCCCAAAAAAGCTGTGAGGGACCGAAATCTACCACTCCACCATTGACTCCCGGCGTATTCCCCTGCTCAGTGTCAATGGTAATGTTATCGGATATAATGATATCGCCTCCTCCGATCACTTTAAAAGTAGATGCGGTACCAGCGCCGTTATCATCCAAAGAAATATTGCCGTTGAGCGTTAAATTGCCTGCCGTGCCTCCAGAGCCCGGGTTCTTTGTGACCTGCAGCCAGCTCAGATAAAAACCACCCGTATTGTTAAAGCCCGCTATCGAGATATCCCCAGCGTTCAGCCCGGCGTCGAACGTGCCGGTATTAATACTCAGGGATCCTCCTGCTAAGGTTGATGAGACGCTGGAAGTACCAAGATCTACAGGGCCGCCAGAGCTAGCGATGGCATCGTTTTCATTTTCCGTATCGATTGCAACGCTGCTTGCGTAGGATAATATGATATTTCCGCCCCCTACTACTCGGAAACTTGCAAGATCCAAACCGTTAGCACCCAATGCAAAACCAGAGCCCGTAATTGTGATTTGACCGGGGGTGCCTGTGGAGCTTGAGGTATCAATCAAAACATCATTAACGCGAGAGCCTCCGAGCATGACTGAAACACCGCCCAAAGTAACAGCGCCGCCATTTGAGCCTGCCCCAGTAGTTGATGTATCGAAGGTCAAATCATAACCTGTAGCCGCGGCATATAAACCACTGCCGGCCTGGATCCCGAAGTTAAGCGCACCCGCGTTCACGCCGGGTGTATTACCCTGCTCGCTGTCAAAAATAACACTGTTATAAAGATACATCCTGGGTGAATGACCGGGGACTGTAGCCACAATAAGGCTCGATGGATTTCCTGCTCCATCGTCATCTAGGAAGATATTGCCATAGAAATTAATGCCGCCATCATTGCCTGTGGCACCACCCAGTGCAGCATACAGTGTCAGGTCATGAATATAAAAACCGCCCTGATTGGAGAAACTGCCCAAATTAATAGTTCCATCCCCGCACGGCCATACAGAGCCGCCTCTTCTAACATCTATGGTGAGGTCGCGGCCTGCGGCATTGCCGGAGACAGCCGAAGTACTAAAATCGACATTGCCACCCGTGTAGGTCGTTCCGGAGTTTGCTGTATCAATCGTAATAGAATTACCTAAAATAATGTTGCCGCCGCCGATGACAGTAAAGTCTCCCCAATCCCCGGCAGCGCCATCTAGTGAAATATTGCCGCCAAGTGTAATACTGCCTGCTGTGCCGCCTGCGCCCGGAGTAGTAGTAATGGAAAGATCATTGATGTAACCGCCTCCGGCGTTGCCAAAAGCCTGAAGCGATACATTACCACCATTTCCACCACCAAAACCAGTCGAGGTATCAATTGACAAATCTCTTCCGGCAGCATTGCCTGACACAGTGCCTGAAATAGTTACGGTCCCGCCGTTTCCGACGCTGCCTTGCTCTGTATCAATTGTAGCGCTTGCACCAAGAACCACATTGCCATTAAGCGCAACTGCGTTTCCGCTTGTGATTATGTTATTGTTTAAATTTATCCCGCCGCTGCCCGGGGTAATGCTAACCGAGGCGTTTCCAGAACCAGTGATCTGACCACTTACTATTACGGAACCTGCGCCAGACGGAGAACGAATAAGTACGGGATCGTTAAAAGTGACAGCATTTACTGTTACAAGGCCGGTTCCGTTGCTGCGGCCGATTGTAATACTGTTAAATCCGTCTTGCAGCGCTGCAATATCAGTGGTCGTGACCTGAAGTGTGCCGGCTGCTCCTGCAACGCCTATAGAATTACTGGTTGTGACCGGCTGAATCAAAATAGTGCCACCTGTACCTTTAATAGAATTGGCGCCGCCTGATAAAGTCAAGGTCCCGTCAGTGGTTAAAGTCAAGCTTCCAGCGCCAACATCAAAACTTGTGTCTTTGATTTCTAGCGTTCCTGTCGCGGTAGTTAATGAAACTGCATCTCCGCTGATACTTTCTGCTGCGTTAGTCACGGTAAGATTTGCCGTCCCTGTTGTAGAAATATTGATTGTTTGCGCGCTTGCTCCGGCAGTTACCAGGGCGCCTAAGCTTAGAGCTTCACCACTGGTGATTTGTATTTCGCCTGCTGGTCCAACGGCCCCATCAGTCGTGATTGTGAGTATTCCTGCATTATTGGTAAACCCTCCGCCAGCTGTCCCGAAGGAAACGTCAAGCGGATTTCCTACGGTTCCATTGTTAACCCGGTCGGCGGATAAAGTGATATTTCCCGCGGTAGCCGTTCCTACGCCGATAACCTCCGTAGCTGAACCAATGGTAAGAGCATCGGCTCCACTCAATCCGATATCTCCAGCTCCGGTGACATTAGCGTTAATAGAGCCGGATAGCGCAACACATCCCCCACCCATCATCATGCCTGTAAATGCGGCGTTTCCGGTTATTAGGCGGCCTATGCCATTGATGCCCGTAGCAGATGTAAGACTGATATTTCCCGAAGCATTGGTAACGAAATTGACTGAAAAAGCTGAGGAAGCATCTCCGGTTTTGATATTATTAGTTACAGTAATTGCTCCTGTATCTGATGTCAGCGTAACAGAGCCACTCGTAACTCCTGTAGTTGTCACATTAGCAGTATTGATTCCTATGACGCCATCAACAGTCCCGACCGTAAATGAATTGTTATCCCTATAGGTAAAGGAATTTGTCTGGCCACTCACGTTTGCTGCCAGGTTAGAAATATTATTACTGGCATTGGTAAGCGTCGTTGCACCAATGGACTGAACAGCCAGGTTTGTCACGGTAAGGCTTGATGTCTGCAACACTGTGCCGCCTGTTTGTAAAGACAGGGTGTTTGTACCCGCCGGAGTAATCGCGGCACTTACCGAGATATTCCCGCTGTTTGCATTTCCCACTCTTAATATTCCAGCGGTTACCCGGTCAAGCTCCGCATCGGTAAGGCCCAGGGTACCCGCAGCATCCGCGCCGCCCAGGTCGATGAGTGTTCCATTCTCGTAAGGACGCAAAGTAGCGATGGCGGCACCCGCTGAAACATTGGCGGTCGCGCCAATAGACATATTATCAGCTACAAGCGTTACACCACCTGTACCCGAGACGCTTGCGCTTGAATTTATCGTCAGGACATTATCATTGCCAGAGCTGCCCGCGGTTAAAGTAACTGTACTGCTGCCCGCATTCACGTCAGTCGCGGCGGCTGTATCGTTGACGGTGAGAGTTCCATTGACTGTGGAGATATCAATCGCGTTGTTATTAGTGGTAATCCCGTTTGTCGCGCCAACCGTAGTGATGGTTAAGGCGTTCGCGTCTTTATAAGTCACGGCACCTGTAACATTGGCCGCGATATTAACTACGTTGTTAGTTGCCTGATTTAAGGTAAAGGTCCCGACTCCCAGAAGCAATAAGTTCTGTCCTGTGATAGAACCGGCGTTTTGCGTAGCTCCACCGGTGGTAGGATTCAATGTAACGGTTCCTCCGACAGCGCCAGCGGTCAGATTCGCACCAATAGTGATCGCGCCGCCTGCATTACAGGTAATATTGCCGTTGCCCGCCCCGCCGGAAGAATTAACCGCTTGATTGACCGTAAGCGTGGAGCCAGCGCCAGCGCCTGTAACAAGATTCACGCTCCCACCTGCCGTTGTAATCCCTGTCACTCCATCTACTGTTCCAACTGTTAAGGCGTTAAGATCGGTGTAACTAAAATTAGCATTGCTCGTTGTCCCGGCAACCGTTGTAACATTATTGTTCACATTTACAAGTGCCACAGCGCCTGTGGACTGGACAGCGAGATTAGTTACGGTAAGTGAAGCCGCCTGTCCAACAGTGCCACCTGCCAGGAGCGAAAGCGTGCTATATCCAGCGGGTGCAGTGATCGCGGCGCTGACATTGATATTACCCGCGGCAGCGCTGCCGATTCTTAAAACGCTCGCTGTGACTTGATCAAGCTCAGCATCCGTCAGGCCAAGCGTTCCGACTGTATTTGTTCCAAGATCTATATTGCGTGCGGCAGTGTTTTGTTTCAGGGTGACGATGCCTGCGCCCCCATTCACAGTACCAGTAATCGTCATATCGTCTGCAGTTAAGGTGATATTGCCGCCATTGGAAGCAATATTACCCGCATTCACCGTCAAAACATTGCCGGCCCCTCCCGCGGTAACATTAAAGGACCCACCGCCAGTATTGCTACCACTCACTGAAACAGCATTTGTTTCGGTAATAGTCACATTGCCGCTTGTGGTATTGGTCGCGCTTAGTGTGGTGACATTTGTGTTAAGGGTGATTCCTTGGGCGGCACTAGCGGTCAACGTATTAGCTGCGATAATGCCAGCACCGGTTGTGATAGAACCTGTGCCGGTAGTATCAGCATCCGCAGACAGCGTCACATTTCCAGTGGTCGTAAAATTGTTAGCGCCGATTGCGATACTACCGCCAGTAATAAAGGAGAAATTTTTTGCTCCCTGATTGACAGCCGCATCGGTACCAATCGTGATACCGCCGGTATTAGTGCTCACGCCAACGGTAATAAGGCCTGTTGTGGTAATGTTGGTTAGTTCCGCATTCGTTAAGGAAAAGTTCTTCGCAGCATCCTCAATCCCGATTGTAGCAGCTGCCGTAGAAGGCTTCAAGGTCACATTACCTGATCCGCTGGCCAAAGTGCCGGATCCCGTAAGAATAATGTCTGCAGCGGTGATATTAATGGGTTGATTCACTCCGGCAGTTGAGACAGTCCGCGTATTAGCAACCGCAAAGGTACCTCCACCGCTTGAATCAGAATCAGCATTAGCGGTAAATCCGCCTGTATCCGTAGTTACGCCAATATTGACATTAATGCCTGCACCTGCATTCACTGCAAGAGCGTTGAAGGTTGAGGCGCCAGTCGCAAAAGTGACTGTATTTGCTGCACCCGTGGCGTTTAAGGTAATCGTTCCTGTAATATTTTGGCTGTCCGCCGCCGCGATTCCGTTAACAGTGATATTTCCATTCGTTGAATCGCCCAAGGTAAAACCTGTAGCGCTCATTTGTCTTAATTCACCGCTTGTGATTTGCATCCCGCCTGCTGTAGCGCCTAAACCGATAGTTCCGCCGTCCGACACAAGGATAGTCAGAGATGCGGTTCCGCAAGTTATATTAGCCGCAGCTCCTCCGGTATTAATGACAATATCGTTGGCCGTAATAGTCACTGGATTATTTGTCGAAATTAATCGGCGGGGATTGTTAGGCATGTTAAAATTGCCTGTCCCGTCTCCATTTGAATCTGCATTGATAGTAACTGCTCCATTGGTAGTTACGTTATGGGCAATGGTTACACCTGCAAGCGCAGTAAGCGATAAACCGGCGGTCGTGGTAGAAGCGGCTCCCGAAAAAGTAATCGATCCTGCCGCTCCATTCGCTACAAGAGCTAGGGTTCCTGTGACTGTTGCGGGTAAAGTCAATTGATCTACGGTCATGGTGGTCGCATTGCTATCACCGATTGTAAGCGTGCCGGATGTTGTAAACGCATCAAACTCGGCATCGGTTAAGCTCAGCGTGCCGGCGCCTGCGCCCAAGCCGACTGTGCTTGATCTGCTTGGCTTAATCGTAATGGTGCCACTTCCGCTATTTATTGTAGCTCCCGGGGTAGTAATATTTAAGGTAACTGCTGTAAGAGTAATTGACTGATTGGCAGTAACTACGCCGCCTGCCGCCGCAATCACAATATTCCCTGCGCCGCTGGCATCCGCATCAGCGGTAATGGAAATCGTACCAGTGCCGGAGGCTGTGACTATTGCATTCAGATTGACGTTATTATTAGCGCTGAGGGAAATTGTGCCGCTGCCGGTGGCAGTGATAGCGGCATTGACCGTGATGTCGTTATTGGCCTGAAGGACAAGGCTGACGTTGTTCTGGGTCGTAGCCGTATTAAGGTTAAAGGCATTGCTTACAGTTATGTTATTAGTAGCCTGGAAGGTAATTGTAGAGCTAGCCGGGACGTTACGTAGGATTCCTGCGACACCATCAACACGGAAATTTGAGGTTAATCCTGCGTCATCAGCAAAGGCCTCAGTAAGGTCTCCGGGTGGGTTAAAACCGGTAACATTGGCATCAGCGCCATTTGTAAAGGTGATGTTAAGCGGGTCGAAAAGCATCCTACCCGCCTTTATGGTGCCGTAATCGACGTTTATGGAAGCTCCGGAAATCTCCACAAAGCCGTCATCCAGGCCGCCCATTGTGTCAATTGTGGCCCCTGAATACATTATGGTTGAGGAATTGGCGCGGCTGCCAGTAAAGCCTTGAGCACCAGGAGGGTTGATACGAACATCCCCGCCACGAGCCTGAATAAGGCAGGTCGGCATCAAAACAGTCTTACCTAAAGAAGAGATAATAACCAAGCCTTTTGTTTCATTATTACTATTAGCCAGAATGGTTCCAAGAAGACCTACTCGGTTAGCCGAAATAAAGACACTCCCTACAGCTTTGGTTGCGCTTGCTGAAACATCAATGATACTGCCTGCATCCAGAACTACATCGCCGCGGAGAGCATTTAAGGTGAGATTATTTGCGAGAATGCTTACGCCCGGAGCAGTATAAATAGAACCTTCTTGTGCTTCGAGAGTAAGATTTGCTTCTTTATTGTAGATTATCGCGCCGAAGCCATCCGGAGGCCCTCGCAGCATGATACTTGAGCCAATGCCGAAACTCTCCAATATATTGATGTCTCCGGCTGTCCTACTTATATAGGTAAGATTTGCATCTAAAACCAAAGGAACGTTCACTGTCCCGAACTTATTGGCAATGACTTTGAGTTTATTTGCCTGGATAATGACTCCCGGGGTGACGTTAATATCATTATCTGTCTTTAAGGTAAGGTTATTGGCTTTCAGGTAAGTAACATCAATGCCTTCTCCCTGGAGCCTTATAAGGCCATCATTAAGAATTGAACTAGTGAGCCTGATGTTTCCGGGCTTATAAATCTCTGTCAAAGGTGCGAAGCTTGTAAGTTTTAAATCTTTAGCAGTCACGCTTATTGACTGGCTTGCCTGGATATTGCCGGTTACCACGACCTTATCACCCTGGATTACGATTTTCTCAGCCTTCACAAAGCCATCAAGGTTTATAGCTGTCTCGAAAACTCCGGGAAGTGCCTCTGCCTTTAAAATAACTATCCCAGCTTCTATTGTACCCGTATTCTTTATTTGCTCCGTGATAGGCTTACCTTCAGCATCAAGAATGGTTGAGGCAGTTGCCTTATCAATACCCACAGAAATCAGGCCATCAGCTGATAGATCTAATCGGACCAAGTCGCCTGCCGCCATTGCTACGGTTCCGATAGGTGCAACTATAATCCCCTGATTCTCAATCGCTCCTGCAATAAAAACGCCAAAGCCGCCGTTTCTTATGCTGATTTTGCCCTGATTAAGCAACAGACCATCGCCTTCCGATTGCTTACTAAAGATATATTTGGAACTTAAGAAATCAGAATCACTTATATCCCTGGTTGAAGCTACGATGCCTGCCACATCAACATTGGCTTTGGGCCCAAAATGGATACCGCTTTTGTTGATCAAAAAAAGGATGCCGTTACAGAACAATTTTCCGAATATTTGACTCGCACTCCCGCCTAAATCGCGGTTAAGAATCTGGCTATTGGAACTAGGAAGGTTAACAATGACGGATTCATTCTCAGCGATGCTAAAAGAATTGTAATTTATAATTGCTTTGTCGGAAGCGTTTATTTGAAGGGTTGTTGAATCAGGGTAAACAAAATCTGCGCTGCCAGATGAGACCTGATCAGGCTGCGGAAGAGCAAAACAGGCTTGAACAATTAAAAATAGGAAAACTATCGACCCTAATAGTTTCTTTTTCATTATATTTCCTCTAAGAAAATATTACCACAAAAGAACTTTTTTTCAAGAACTATTGTTGCTTTAATTGATTACTTTTCTGGTTTTCCTGACTGGCAGTGTGTTTTAAATTTAAAGCGATCCCCTCCAACATCTTTTTCGCTTTGTCTGATTGTCCGACGATGATTTCTAATTGCTTTTTGATATTTTCATCCTGCAAGTCCTCCATCAGACAAAGCTGTGCGTTTCCGGAAATCACCATAAGGATATTACACAAATCATGCACAGTTTTTAAAATTAATTCATCCTTTTTTCCTGGTTTTAGCGCCATATTTAGCTCTTGGTTATTATTTTAACATCAAGAACATGATAGTCAAGTTGAAATGCGCAAAAAAAAGGTGTTCCTATTTTTTAAAAATAGAAACACCTAAAGAATTGACACGGCAAACATCTGAATAAAGAACAGAGCATTAACCACGTTAAGTTTCGGTAGCCGGGCGGCGATCTACTTACTTTTTTTCGGGGTTAACTTTTTAACGCCCTGTCTTCTCAGATAGTTTGCCCCTCTTAATATAAGTATACCTTATAATTTAACCCACTTCAAGCACGGCAATGCCTAGAAAAGCGTTTCTCATGCCAAAGCAAAAGGTGCCCCTTATGGGGGCACCTTTCCCTGCCTGCCGCCTACCTGACGGCAGTCAGGGCAGGCAGGCGATTGACTCCAGAAACGCTTTTGTTATTTGAAGAGGGTGTTGGAGATTATGAACGATGCGAAGACTATGGAAACCATGGACATCAGTTTGATAAGGATATTTAAGCTTGGCCCGGAGGTATCTTTGAAGGGGTCTCCGACCGTATCGCCGACCACGCCTGCCTTGTGTGCCTGCGAACCTTTTCCCCCGTAATTACCCTCTTCAATATATTTCTTGGCATTATCCCAAGCACCACCAGAGTTAGCCATCATTACAGCAAGCACAAAACCAGTTACAGTTGCTCCGGTTAGGAGACCTGCCACTGCCTCAACACCGATTAAAAGGCCCACTGCTATAGGCGCGATTATGGCTAAAAGCGAAGGTAAAACCATCTCTCCTTGCGCCGCAATAGTGGCAATTGTGACGCAGCGCGCATAATCAGGTTTAGCCTTTCCTTCCATCAGCCCCGCGATTTCCTTAAACTGCCTGCGCACTTCAACGACGATTTTTCCCGCGGCGCGGCCGACCGCACGCATTGTCATGGAGCAGAAGAAAAACGGCAGCATTCCGCCGAGAAATAATCCTACAAGCACATTGGGATTCATGAGGCTTAGCGTCATTTCTCTGCCTAAAAGCCCCACCTGGTCTTTGAATGCGGCGATCAGCGCAAGCGCAGTCAATGCAGCTGATCCAATCGCAAAACCCTTACCTGTGGCGGCAGTAGTATTTCCTAAAGCATCCAACGCATCTGTCCTCTTCCTGACTTCGGGGTCAAGATGAGACATCTGGGCATTCCCACCTGCATTATCTGCAACCGGCCCATAAGCATCAGTAGCAAGTGTGATACCCAGCGTTGAGAGCATGCCCACGGCAGAAATCGCGATCCCGTAAAGCCCTGAGTTGAAGTTTGAAGCACCCCCTGATAAAAAGTAACTTGCCAATATCGCAATGCAGACAATGATGACCGGAATCGCGGTAGACATCATGCCTACGGCGATACCTCCGATGATGACTGTAGCAGGCCCTGTCAAAGACTGGCTGGCGATGAATTTGGTTGGATTAAAACTGCTCGAAGTGTAATATTCGGTGCAGAGTCCTATTAATACGCCAGCAACTAGACCGGACAACACCGACCAGTACACACCCAGATGCTGCACGCCAAGCGTAGACCTGACAAGAAAATATGAAATAATCGCAACTAATAATGAACTCGTAAAAACACCTTTTCTTAAAGCAGCCAGCAACACGCTCTGGCTTGCCTCTTCCCTGCTTCTGACAAAAAATGTGCCGATAATGGATGAAATCACTCCAACTGCTGCCATAACCATAGGGACAGTTACGCCTGCCACGCCAAGCCCGGCAGCAACTCCTAAGGCAGATGTGGCAACGATTGAGCCGACATAAGACTCATAAAGGTCAGCGCCCATTCCTGCGACATCACCGACGTTATCGCCGACGTTGTCTGCAATGACTGCGGGATTGCGGGGGTCATCTTCAGGGATTCCTGCTTCAATTTTTCCGACCAGGTCTGCGCCAACGTCAGCTGCCTTAGTAAAGATCCCGCCGCCCACGCGTGCAAAAAGCGCCTGGGAACTGGCGCCCATACCAAAGCAAAGCATGGTAGAGGTGATTGCCGTGATTTTATCGGCCCCGAGCGGTAACGGGTGGGCCGAATAATACCAATTTAGAAAATAATACCAGATGCTCAAATCAAGCAAGCCAAGCCCAACAACAACCATTCCCATGACTGCGCCGCTTGAAAACGCTACACGAAGACCGGAATTAAGGCTTTTCATAGCCGCGGCTGTTGTGCGGTTTGAAGACTGGGTTGCTATATTCATTCCGATAAAACCGGATAGACCTGAGAAGAAACCACCAGTCAAGAAGGCAAAAGGCACAAATATTACCAGATATTTCATGAGTGCCAGGGCCAAAAGTATGCAAAATACAACAATAAAAAATATAGATACGCCGATGTACTGCCTCTTAAGATAAGCCCTTGCGCCGATTCTTACTGCCAGGGCGATCTCTTTCATTCGGTCTGTACCTTCATCTTTTTTGAGGATGGTGACTGCCAGATACGCAGCGAACATTAGTGCCGCGATCGAGCCTACCGGAGCAAGCAACAACAAATCAAAACCGAACATTTTAAACCCTCCCTTTCTTATCTGATTGTGCGCTGATTTTTGCTAAATTGTAGGTATGTTAACATAAAAAAGATTAATGTCAATATGATTTGCCTATTTAAGCTTGAGCTTCTCTTCTAAAATCTGGCCTTCTACATCTATTACCCCGCTACGCTTTTTGGTGGGTTTTAATATACTTCTGGCTAGAAAAAAGGAATTAATAAAGAATAGCAGGACCAAGATCCCTTCTGCGGCAATCCAGGTAAGCGGCTTAAGGAATATCCAGCCAAAAAAGAGGTTGAATATTATCAATAAAGGCAGGAGGCAACCGGATTGGCTAAAGTATATAATAGATTTCATTCTTTTAATAATTGTTTTATTGTCAGCAGTAACGTTTTGAAATCAAATGGCTTCGTAAGATAGGCATCGTATTGTAGCTCTTCAGCTAATTCCTTAGTCGATTCTTCCATGCGCGCAGTAAGAAGGATTACAGGGATCTTTTTATACTCTTCGTTGAGTTTGAGCATTTTACAAACCTTGTAACCGTCCATTTTTGGCAGCATCACGTCCAAAATAATCAAATCCGGATTGCCGTGCTTGGCTTTTTCCAGGCCATCCAGCCCATCAGCGGCAGAGATCACCTCGTAGCCTCTGGATTCCAGCAGATGCACCATGACCCTTAAAATATCCTCTTCGTCATCTACAAGAAGTATGCGCTTGCCCATGATAAAGTGTTGTATTTATGAAATTAGAGATATTTGTTTAAACTTCTTCTTTCTTGCCGCTTCTTTATAAATAAAATTGGCTACGGCAATATCCTGAATAGCAAGTCCCGTCGAATCGAAAACCGTGATATCATTTTTTCCGATGCGCCCCTTTTTATTTCCAGTAATGACCTCTCCCAGGGTAGCGCATATATCGCTTTCATCCATTATTTCCCTAGAAAGCGGGACATTTATCTCTCCGCTGTGGATAGCCTGAGTTCTATCGTCTACGATAATCCTTGCCCTCTTGAGTATGGCAGGGTCCAGTTCCTCTTTTCCCTTGGCATCTGCCCCAATGGCGTTGATGTGCGTTCCTTTTGTTATCCAATCAGATTTAATTATGGGTTTTCTGGAAGGGGTAGTAGTGACAACGATATCCGCACCTTGCACGCATCCTTTAATATTGCTGCAACGCTTTATCTTTAGGCCAAGATGACCCATTTTTTTGATGAACCCAATGGCTTTCGATTCAACGCGATCATAAACTAAGACCGATTTTAACTTAAAGACCTCATTTAAAGCAATAAGTTGTGCCTGCGCCTGTTTTCCGCAGCCGACAAGAGAAACTCTTCTTGAACCCTTATTTGCTAAATATTTTGCCGCGATCCCTCCCGCTGCTCCGGTCCTTAAATTTGTGATAAGAGTACCATCCATTATGGCTAGAGGAAATCCGGTCCTCGGGTCGCTTAGGATTATCACCGCCATAATCGAAGGCAGTCCGTATCTTTTATTTTCCGGATGCACGTTGACCCATTTTATGCCACTGGCCTCCATCCCTTCGATATAAGCGGGCATGGCCCGGAAGTCGCCATGATACTTATCAAGATGTATGTAAACCTTCGCCGGCATCTGGACGAGTCCTTTTGCATGGGCGCGAAAAACCTTCTCAACCAACTTTAGAGCCTGGCGGATATCCACTAATTTCTCAATCTCAGCCCGCCTTAAAATAAGTGTTTTCTTATGCATTCTAGAACCTTTCCCAGTGGAGTAGTTCTTTTATGCTTCTTTTCTCTGCGACCTTAAAGACGTCCTTTGATTTGGGATAACCCAGGGCGATTAAACTTACGAGTTTAAAGCCTTGCGGCGCCTTTAATAAATCGCAAATTGTCTGACAATAAGGCTTTTTGTCACCTGCCACCCAACAGGAACCGATACCATGTGCTGCTGCTGCAACAAGAATATTCCCGGTTGCGGCACACCCGTCTTCCAGGTAATATTTTGTATCCGAGCAGAAAACCACGATGCAAGATGCTGCCTGCGCGATAAACCTGCCTGTCTCGGCTATCTCTCCCAGCTTTATCAAAGTTGACCTTTCTGTGACCACAATAAATTCCCATGGCTGGACGTTTCTTGCAGTAGGAGCAAGCCGCGCCGCATCAACCAGGTCTTCCAGTATCCCTTTTGGTATAGGTTTATCCGTAAATTCCCTGACGCTTCTTCTTTTTTTCAGAGCCTCTATCGCATCCATTTCAACCTCCTTAATGGGGACACCTTTCCGATTGGCTGCAGAAACGCTTTTGCTTTGGGTTGAGAAACGCTTTTAGGAAAATTGGGAGCGGATGTCATCGGGGATTACCTGAGGTTTCAATTCAGAATTGACACAGACGAGCACGGTTTTTGCCTTTGCGATAAGCTTGCCTTCCTGGTTATTTATTTCGTTTTCAAAGTTGATACGTACGGCAGAAGTCTCGGCAACCCGTGTTTCTATGGTAAGGGTATCTCCATATACTGCGGGGGCTTTGTAATCGATTTCCTGTCGCGCGACTACAAACATGACGCCTTTATCTGCAAGCGCCTTGATGGAAAAACCCTTTTGCGCCAGGAACTCCGTTCTTGCTTCCTCAAGAAAATCAAGATACCTTGCGTAATAGACTACCCCTCCAGAATCCGTATGATGGTAATAGATCTTAACCTGCACCCAGCCCTTCCTTTTTATATCACCCTACCCTTATTAGGAAGGGCTGGGTGAATATCTAATTAAAGCT
>Ga0315295_10002708_pt1 | contig 14978 bp, 26 predicted proteins | sample YL17G14_0_MG_FD_204453 | JGI IMG/M metagenome (GOLD analysis project Ga0315295, IMG submission 204453) | Sediment microbial communities from Yellowstone Lake, YNP, Wyoming, USA - YL17G14_0 | ecosystem: Environmental > Aquatic > Freshwater > Lake > Sediment | place: USA: Wyoming | collected...
CCACCCATCCCCGCATCGCGGCAAGGTTCGCCCCGGTCCACTGTATACGGGCTTGCGTTGCCGTATAAGCCACCTCCGGCTCAATCCCGGTGAGCCGTTGCAGGGCAAGCCGGGCCGCTTCCCCTTTGCCGACCACCTGAAAACTAGCCATAGTTTACCGTCCCCGCTTGCGGTTTTTCCACCAATTGCACCCCGCCGCCCATATCGCAAGGGCCGACAAGCTCACTTGGTAGCAATGATCCTTTGTGAGAACATCCCACCCGGCACATTGGGCAACCGTGAAAAGCCCCTCCGCAAGGGCAACCCCCACAACAGGGGGAAGAGCTTTCACCACGCTTCTTTTCACTGAATACCCTTTCATTGCCCCCTCACTTTCCCGGGTCTTGGGCGATAAGGCCCGACACATCGAGGTCCACCGCTTGAACTTCCGCGAGGTTTCGCGCCGCGTCAACGGCTTTTTGTTTGGTCAAAAGTTCTGTATTCACCTTTTCCCTGTACTCTGCGAACTTCGCCGGATCCGCCCCGGCGGGTAGCAAGAGGTCAGAGGGAACGCCGGTAGAATATCCCAAGGTATTCAAAACCGCTTGCGCCCGGCCTTGCAGGAAGATACGGCGCTCCCGTTGCGCCGCCTTCACCGTTGGAGCGTCAAGAAGGGCTTTTTCCGCCCCGCTCATTTCCATGAGCGCCGCCCCGTACACCTTCCAATAGATCGAGGGGACCGTATATACGCCGGAAAGGTCGGGGTTGACAAGCTTATTGAGAACGGAGTCGAAGTCCGGGGTATGGGCGGAGTAAACAATCCCCACCACCATGTTGGGCACGATACCATTAGGATCGAAAAGAACGATAGTTGACATGATTATCTCCTTTTCCTCATGGAAAGCCTTCCGTCCGCATAAGTGAACCCGGTTTTAGCGCCGGAAGCGGGGGTATTTTGTTCAATCGAAATATCCCGGGCGAGGTTCTGATTAGACAACGAAGTTCCGGGGGATAATTCATTGAGCGGGAAGCGGGCACGAAGTCCCCGCACTATATCATCATGCCCCCGGCAAGCGAAGATAGTTTCTATTTCCGCAAGGGAAAGCGCCCGGTCATATACCCGCGCATCTTCCTGTGTCCCGATAAGGTTTTCCGCGAATTGATCTCCAAGGATTTTCAGCCGGTCCACGCTGTCCGAGGAAAGGGCATTGGTAACGGAGGATTTTAGAACCGCGTCAACGTATAACTTATTGGAGTTCACTCCGTCATAGGTATATGCGAGGTGATACCATTGCCCCACGGTCGGGGTCATGCCACTATCGCATATATCCGTCCCGCCCCAGATCCACATTCGCAAGGTGGTGGAACGATACCCTATTTGCGCGGATTTAAGACTGCCAAGAGTATTCATCAGGTTGACGAACCCATGGGTATTTCCGTCATTGGCCGATACCTTAAACCATGTCATGAGGGTTGAAGCGGTCCCAGGGTTCGGCAGTCCCGAGGTTCCGCACTCCAAAAAGGTCGTTCCATCCGAAGTCACTGCCATAAATATCTCAGGAAAAAGTTACCTTGACTTCCAATAAATCCCAGTCCCCCACCAAACTATCCGAACCGGAAGCGCCGTTGCGGGTTAGTTCAAACTGAGTCACCCGCCCGGCAGTCAGTCCCAAACCGGCAAAGGTCAATGTTTGGGTATCATATTGATAGTTGGCGTTCGTGGGGATGTCGATAGTGGTCAGGGTTGTTCCGCCACTCCACGCACTCACCGCCGCGTTGTCAGGCATTTCGCGCCAGTAAAGCTTAAGAATAACCCCCTTGGCAACCCCGGGGGCGGTTTCGGCCCGGCCCCTGAATTGTATCGTCAAGCTTGACGCCGCCGAGGGGGTTTCGATCATAAACCCCACCCCTTCCTCGGAAGCGTCGTCAAAGCGCCGAACGGTCAAGGCCGATTTTGAACTATCCGCCGCGGCAGGGGCAAGAGCGTTCACGGCCCAATCCGAGGAAACCGGGTTCTGCAATTGGTCGCCGTAAAACTGGAACTCGGGGTATACCGTAGCGGTTCCTGGCATCGCTCTCCATCCGGTATTGGTCGCACTCCCACTTTCTTTGATGTAAAGAGTGGTTCCGGTCCCGCCATCCGTGCGGAAAAAAGAGTCTCCCACCGATCCGGCGACAACCCCTTCCGGGGTTCCGGTCCCGGTCAATACGCGGGCGGTTGCCAATAGTTGTATAGACATGGTTTCCCCTTATGCCGCTGTGATTGCGGCCTTTTGCACATAGGCCCCGCTTTCGCGCCGGGAGAAAATCAAGTCGTTTCCGCTTCGGGTCAATCGCCACGTTCCATCGGTCCCCGAAGCGCCGAAGTATAAAACCCCCGAGGAACTCAGGGCCGGGGTATCGGAAAGGGCAACCAAGGTGTCTTCGTTCCCTGCGGGGTTTTCGGTTGTCAATCCGATATTCGCCCCGGCTTTCAGCTTGTCCGTAAGATACCCGGGGGTCGTGTCCGCAACCGTGTTTTTCAGCTTGTAATCGAGAGCGGGGATAGTCGTGGTCACGGCAACCCATCCCGTATTAGTTCCCGCCCCGCTTTGCTTGATGTAAAGGGTGGTCCCGGTCCCGCCATCCGTGCGGCAAAAAACATCCCCTACCGAACCCGTCACCGCCCCCTCGGGGGTTGCGGTCCCGGTGTACAATGTTGCTCCCGCCGCTATTCTAATCATGGTACAAAAGCTCCCTTCTGGACCCACGCGCCCGATTCTCGTTTCTCTATGACGAAGTTCGCCCCGTTTATTCTCATGCTCCATGCTCCATTCACAACGGGCCGCGCTCCGAAGATAAACCGCTTTGCAGGGTCAAGGAAAACGTCGGTCCCGTCCGAGGAAAGCCCCGAGTCAATCAGAGCATGGCGGGTCACGTTGTCCCAACAGGGGATTGCCCGGTCATTGAGCCAGTCCACCTCTATGCCGAAAAGGGCGGTTTCATTCACCCCCACAACCCCGCCCAACATCAACCGTATACCGTTGTGAACGTCAAGCTTCGGATTCATCCCCCCGAGAAGGTAGTCGGCCACGGTGTCCGTCGAGGAAGCTAAAACCTTACGATCCCCGGTCACCCCCGCCCCGCTTATTTGCACGGCAAGATGTCCCGCCCCTTTGTCAACGGTGAGAAGCGCAATCCCCCCGGCGGCGACTATCTTGTCTTCCAGATATTCAAAAGCCGCGTCCGTCACCTTGGTACGTAATCGGCCATTGGTGGTGATGTATACCCTTTCGTCGCCAACACCAAAGGTCAATGTGGCAAGGTTTACATCGTCATTGGCGAAAAGCTTGTCCTCAAGAAAGGCCGGGGTGAGGTCGGTTCCAGAAGCTAATACCTTGTGGTCTTCGAGGGATGAAGCGGGGACCGGCCACGTACCCCCCGCCCCGCCGCCACCATGGTATATGAGGGATTGCATGGAAACTACCTCCGAAGTGATTGTCCAATGGTGGGGGATAATTCGTTGCGGAAGTGAGTATTGAACCATCCGCTATCCACCGCGAAGATTGACAGGGAAACCGATACCCGGATTGACGCAAGGCCTACGGTTGAGGGTATCTGATTGAGCACCCCTGTAAAGGTCATGGTGAGCAAGTCCCCGGCTTTGTCGGATAGCACCCACGCGCCCACCTCCCACCCCTCTGCATACGTCACAATCGGGATGGGCCGGGAGTATACCCTTTCGTCCCGAATTGAGCGATTGATTGACACAAGGGGGAGGGTGTCTATACTTTCCACATAGTCACCCTCTGCAATCGTCCCCGCCACCCGCAACCGTTCAATCAGATATACGGTGTTTGGTTGTAGGGGTATTATCTCCTGTTGTGCGTTCCCCGCTATCCCGAAGTCGTATTTACCCAAGGTCGGCACGTTGAAAGCCGCCTCAAAGTTATTCGCGGTCGGGATGAAGCGGGATGTTTGGGGAACTTGATAAAAAATACTCATGTGTTCACCTCATGCAACCAGCAGGGGGAGGGTATGCTGAATTTTGACAAAGGGGACCGGGGTAATGACCACCCCATTGAGCGCCGCCGGGACACCGATCATCGATACCCGCCCCCCGAGAAACGAAGCGATAAGTTCGTAGTCGGCATAAGGCCCTCCGGTTGAAGGGACCGGCCACGGACAATACCCGCCCAAGCTCATTTCGTAGTTTGCGAACGGGGCAGGGAGGAAACCGGAAGGTGCATTGATTTCGGGGAACTTGTCCGATTGAATACTCGCGCCGTTTTTCGCCCAATAGTAAAAAGACAGGACCGGCAATTGTGACCACACAAAATGGTAGGGAACCATGACGCCAAAAGAAAGTACGGTGATGGCGTCTTGCGCTTGTATGCGGCAAAATAGGGGGTTCACCTGAAAAACAAAGTTCCAGTCCGTTACCGCCGCGTTTATAATCGGCACCTCATTCACCGCGTTGTTGACGGTGAACTTGTTTTTTACCGAGTCCGCCGCCCCATTGCCGCCAATGTTGGCGATGAATATGCCCGTCATTACATCGATAATCATTGTTCCACCCCTTCCCCGTTGTCGCTACTTTGCGGGTCACGGTCCCACAACCCGAGGGATTTTTCCGGCACGTAGTATCCCTCAAGCATTATCCCCACATTGACAGGCCGCCACGCAACCGGGACCGGGGCAAAAACCTGTCCGGTGATCCGGGCCTCTATGGTATCGCCGTATGGATAATACCAATTAAGGATTTTTGAACTCCCCCGAACCCCGGCCCCCTGCTCGAAGTTACCGAACTTCGGAGAATTGATACTAACCCGGTTGGGGGTGGTTATCAAGTCAAGGGGGATGGATTGCACCTGCCGGGCCTTGCCGGTCCCTGTATCGAATAGCTCAATGCGTAAAAAAGGATTGAAGTAGCTTCCCTGTTGCGTTGTCCAATGGGTGACAATGCGGCGCAACAGATAGCCGAAACCATAATCGATACGCCACGCAAACCGCTCTATGGGTGCCGCGATGGTACGGTTTTCATAAATGAAAAACGGTTGCGATTGCGCCGAAAATTCAAGATTGACAGGAGCGAGTATACCCATGGTTTCCCCCTTGGTTGTTGACGAAGCGGGGACTATGCCCGTCTCATGGGGGGTATACCTTGCACGGCAAGGGAGGAAAGCACCCGTATACCGTGCCATGCAATCTCATAGGATATATCCTTGTCGCTGTCGTTCTTGACGTCAAGGAGAATATCCGAATTAGCCGAAAACAGATATTCGAACTCCAAAGGATAGAACAGGGGAAGGGGGGCCGGGCTTGTCACGATTGCGCCGTCGGGGGCAATGGCATTCGTCGCCCGGGCATCGCGTTCCCGTCCGGGGGAAAGCCATAGATCGAGGGGGATGTAATCATTGAAAAGCTTCCTGTTTCCCGCCCCGTCAATCAATTGCCCGCGAAGATGGTTTATACCATCGTCAATGATGTTGGCCGGGGGAACGCCTGTGCCGCCCGCGCTCACAGTCTGAAACTTTCCGGTGACTTGGAGACAAAGGAAGTGACCGAGATTCGAGATAGCCGTTTTGCCGATTTTCGATTGCCCGGCGGGGACCGTATCGGCCATCAAAAGCTTTTCAGCATATTGAACATTTTGGAGCCGGAACAGAGCATCGAGGTTAAGTCTTTGGGAGAAGACACGCACGGACATGGTATACCTTGCCTTTCGTTTCGGAGGTTAATGAGAAAGAAGAAAAGAGGGGTGGGGGTCCGCCACCCAAACCCCCACCCCGTCCGGCACCGGGACCGGATCAGCTTGAACGCAACAGCTTCCCATTGAGCGACACACAAAGCCGGTCGCCGTCAAGGGCCGCACCCGAAGCAACTTGGCAGGTCACTTGCACCTCAAAAGGTGTGAGCGCCGCCAGGGTGATGGGGGTGTTCAACGGGAACACGCCATGAAACCGGGGCTGAATGAGGGGGATGTTATCCCCTGCCGCTGTCGGGGTCAGGGCGAACAACGAACTCGCGCCCATGAGTTCCATGAGGGTCCACTGCCCCACGGTGTACTTGCCGGGGATGATGAACTCAAGGGTAGTCGCCCGGAGATACGCATAGTACGTGTTGACGTCCGCCGTTGCCGCCGCCGCGTTGCCGATATAGAACAGCTTCAAGGCGTGAATGGTGAAGTGCTGTCCCTGCGGCATCTGACCGGAGGAAGTCATGTTCGTATCGGAGAGAGTCTTTCCGCCGGCCCCGAGGGGATTGACGAAAAGCCGGAACACCGACGTTGCGGTTGAGAGAACAAAGGTATCCCAATAGGACCAGTCAAGCTTCTCCCCGCCCGAACCAAAGGTGCCCCGCTGGAGTCTGTTCAACACGCTAGGAGTCGGCATGATAGAACCTTTCTTGGAGGGGTCTTCCCCCGCCGTTGACATGAAAAAAGCCCCCTTTTACCCGGGGGCCATAGGGTTAGTATGCGTTCGCCGATGTGGCGAACTCTTCACCCATCCCGGCCACGCTTTGTGACCACTCTTCCCCGGCGACAAGGGGGGCGCCGAGGCCCAACATCGCATCGTCTTCCGAACCCGGGAGAAGGGCCTGTCCGGTCACTTCGTCTTCCCCTGCCAGAAGGGGCAGGGTGGGCATGAATTGACGGACAAGGGCAAGGCCACCCGTCACCATCATCCCGAGGGCCAACGACTTGACAAGGGGCTTGCTCGCCATGCGGGTCATTGACAAGGCCACGCCGCCGACAAGGGGGAGCGCCGCCTTGACTTTCGGGGAAAGGTTGGGGATCATGTTCACCACGTAGGAGGAACCGATACCACCGGCAACCGCCCCACCTGCCGACATGAGAATGGACATGATGTCCTTTTTGTCGAAACCGTACCGGCGAACCGAACGCCGGGACCGCTTCCGCCCCTCGAAACCGTATGCCCGGGTGGACCGACGCCGGGTCCGGCGCTTGCGCTTCCCCTCGAAACCCTCGAAACCATAGCGCCGCCGAGAACTCTTGCGGGTCTTCCTTTTTCTTCCGTTCATTGCAGTAACCCCTTCCGGCATGACAAAGGGACGGGGAGAACTCCCGCCAGTTCTTCGGACCGTCCGCTTTGCCGTTTTCTGTTTACGGGTTCGCCGAGGCTTGCGGGAATCTTCACCCCCCGCCCGAAACCGCTTTGTTTTCTTGTACCTCTTTGCCACTGTTACAAAAGCCTTCCGCGCTTTTGCTATGGCGGCAGGAACTCTTTTCTTTGCCATTGACAAACCCCCTTACCGAACTATTCCGCGAACTTCCCGGGCAACCGGGGCGGCTTGTTTGAGTAAATACGCGAGTGCCAATATACCCCCGATGGCGAAAAGGGGAACCATCGCAAGGCCGGGACCGAACTTCGGCGTTATGCTTTCAAGGAAGGTCTTTTCCCCGGTCACGGCCTTCTTGGCGGTTTCTTGCGACTTGTATCCGATAGGATCATAGGCCGAATACGGGATGGTTCCCGAGGTCCCCCCGCCCACCAGAAGGGTGACAAACTGTTGCGCCACCCGTTCTGGCACGTTGACGGAAGCGGCGATGTAAGCCCCCATGGGGCCGATTTCCGCCAATGTGCGGGGGAGCGCCACCCCCGCACCGATCCCGGCGACATAGGCCCGGTGCATGTTGCCGACGTTCGCGGCGTTCCCAAAGCTACCCCACGCGGGATTGACGGCGGAAAGGCGCTTCTTTAACGTGTCCGCCATGGTGTCCTGCCATGAGAACAAGCCCAGCATTTCTACATCGTCAAAGCGCATTTTTCCCTCAGAGAATAAAAGGCAGGGCCGCAAGCGCCCCGATTGCCAGCAGGGGGGCCGCGCTTTTCTTCGGCGCTTCCTCCGTTGCTTCGGTTCCTTCCTCGCCCGGTTCTCCCTCGGGTTCCGCTTCCGCCCTTCCCGCTTCGGTCCGGGCCGAAACCGGGATGTTGGAGTCAACGGTTTCCGCCGGGGGGATTTCCTCGGAAACCGCAGCTTCATCGGGTATTTCCGCTTCCACGTTCGCCGCCGCTTCCGCTTCCGCCGCTTGCCGGGCAACCCGCCGGGCTTTTGCTTTCTGCACTCCCTTGACAAGAGCGTGGGGTATCATCCCCGGGGCCAGTGCCACGGCACCCGCCGCCACCGCCCCGAGAATTGCCGGGGCCATGGGGCCGAGAAGAATGACGGCAAGGGCACGTTGCCCTTTCGACATGCTTTTCCATTTACCCTTCCATTGGGCAATGAATTGCTTCACCCCACCAGCTTTCTTGATACGTGCGGCCAACACCACCGGACCCGCCGCCGCCGCGAGGGGGGCCGCTGCAAGAAGCGCCGGGGCCAGGGGTCCGAGAAGAATAATGGCGAGGGCCTTTTGTCCGGGCCGCATCGCCTTCCATTTACCCTTCCACCTCTTGATAAAATCCTGAACCTTGCCGCCCATCATTTCAACGGGAGAGTAACCCGGCCCCATGGCCACCTCGTCCATAGAGTCAAAGCGCATTTTCTACCTCCGCTTCTTTCTGAGAATCTTCAGCAAAACGATAAGCGCAACCGCCCCACCTGCTAAGATTGCGGGATTGCGCTTTATGAAGTCCATGGGGCCGGAAGTCGCGGAGGGGGGAGGGGCGGAAACCTTTGCCGGTTTCACAAAGGAAAGCCCCTCGGGGCCGATTGACAGGGTGCCCTTTGGGGTTGACAGGGCATAACTTCGGTCTTCGCCGGACATACCCCGGGGACCTGCTGAACGCCACGCGACAAGGCGCGACATACCGTTGCGATGTGTCCGGCGTCTCCGCGCAACCGCAAGCCCGATTTTTCGCGCCATGGTTGTACCTATACCGCTCATGTAATCGTCATCCGGGTAAATTTCCACTGACACGTTTTCCCCCTTGGTTAGTTGCGCCGCCGGGCAAGAAGGTAGGCCCCTACACCAATAACGGGTATACCAATTGCCGCCACGATTAAAAGCCTTTTAGTATCGGGGGAAAGGTTGCCGGGGATGATTGACGGAGGGGGCGGGGTGGAAGGTGCCGCTTCCTTCTTCTGGCGAAGTTTTCGCCGGTACTTGATTTCCCCAATGATCCGCTGAAAAATGTTCTGACCGGCCTTGCCCGTTTTCCCGGCCCGGCGCTCCCGAACTCGCGCCGCAATCCTGCCGACTACGGCAACCGCCCCTTGAGCAATCTTGGCGATGATGGGCCATATACCCATTAGTTCCGGGTATGCCCGCAAAGCGGCTTGACGGGCAAAGGGGGACATATACGGCAGTCGTTCCGCAACGTCAAGGGCATCATCCGAAACCCCGCCGAGATATTCACGGACCGAGGCAACGTCTTCCCCGTAAAATTCTGCGGTCCCGTCGCCCATGAGAGTCACCAAAGTAGGTTCAAAGCCCATGTACATTATAGCACCTCTGCCGCTGTTGCTTGCTTTTGCATACCTAGCCGATAGTTCGGATATGTCGCGTCAAGGTTCACCCATTGCGGGGAGGTGTTGCCGGATAGCTGTATCATCCCCTGCGGGAAAACATGGTGCATTCGTTTGTCGGGTCGGCGGGAGGAAGCTACAAGCCGGTAGGGTATACCGTTGCGCTTGCAATAGGCCCCGAGAAGGATTGCCTTTTTCTTGCAATCCATCCCGAGGGAGCGATGGCGGAAGATGTGATAGGGCCGGGAAACCACCTCAACAGGTTCACGGTCCCGCCGGTAGGGGATTGAACGAACAAGGTTGTAATAACTCGGAAGATCAAGGGATGAAAGGGGAACCGCCCGACCCCGCCGGGACACCTTGACAATATCCAAATCCCCGGAAAACCGCTCAATCAAGTCATACATGCGGTCCCCCGTTTGTTCCTTATCGAATAAGGGTTCCCTTAACTCCACCATGTCCCCAATATATCAAGGTTGCCCCGGGTAGTCAAGAAAAAAGAATGGGGAGGGTGAGACAATGGTATACCCCCTTCAGAGGGGGAAGGGTCCAGAGTCAGAAAAAAGAATAGGAAAAGTCAGAAAATGGTAGGTTTATGGGTGGGGGTGTACCCCCGCCCTGGCTGTTGGGCGCTGTTGCGTCACTTCTTTATGTACTGTCGGGCAATTCGCGCCGCAGCCCGTTTCAATGTGGGAAGGTGAACCATGATACCCGAATTGAATACGTTAAGGAAGATCTGATCCGTGACCGGCGCTTCCTCCACGGATTTTAATGCACGTTCCGCCCGCTTGCGGATTTCCCGGGCAAGAAGTTTTTGCCACACGGGAGTCTTCATAGTCCCCACCATGGGGGTGGCCGGTGGTCAACGTGCGGGCGGGGCAATCCGTATTCTATGCCGTCAAGCAATTGCCCGGCCCGTACCTTCCGGGTCCATATCCGCTTGCTATCCCCGTTCAAGTCAATATCCTTTTCCTTTTCCGTGAATACATTCACGGTTGTAAAGTGTCCTTTCGCAACCGCTTCCACCCAACTTTCCACCGTTCGCACCGGATAGCCGATATTATAGGCCCGTTCGTTTTTTCTCAGAATGGTTTCCCACGTTTCGCCGTTCAACGGTTCAAAGCCCTTGTATGCGGCCTTGTCCCCGATCTGATATTGCCCGCAAGCCACGACAATGCAAGCCCCTTTTTCCACGAAGTCAAAGCCCCCGAGTATACCCGTCACAAGGTCCGTTCTCAGGGGTTCAAGGGTAATGACACTATCGGTATGCACCGCCACGCACCCCCGCCCCAAAGCCGCTTGTATGCGGGTGACTTTTATCCGGGTATTAGCTGTAATGATTGCGCCGAATATCGGGTTCCACCCGCACCCGGCGACAACTTCACCCTTCCAATTGTCAATCATCTGTACAGTTTTCCCGTAGAAACTATTGAGCATACGCTTACTGACTTCATAAAGCATGGCATCCTTACCTTTGTATCGGGCTTTCAGGGCGAATAGCTCACCCACGGTTTCCCGGTAGGGGTATATCTCCGTGCGGCATATCAACCAATAACCATCTAATATGTCAACCTCCAATCCCGCTTCTTGCGTCATGTAGTCATATTCGTTTTTGGTCAGGGTGATATGATACCTTCCCGAAGCATACACCCGCACCTTGTCCAACATCACCCCACAGGGCACCGGCACCCCGGCGGGGTTGTGAACGCGGCACCGAAGAAACCCGTATGTTGCTTCCGGGATATAGCGCCGGGACCGGACAACTTTTGACAGAGTAATATCGCGCAAGTTTGCGATTTCGTAAGGGTATGCACTCACAATATCGTATTCATGGCCGAAGAAGGAACCCCGGGCCGTCACCTCGAATTTTCCCCCCTCGTACGCATCCATGGCGAAGCGCAAAAGGGAGGGGTAGTTTTTCCAGAAGCGCCACGCGGTCACTATCCGCCCCCGGTCGGCAAAATACCGGAACGAAAGGCTTGCGCTTGAATACAACGAAGTCGCCCGTATACCGAACTCTTTTACCTTCTTGACAAAGTACGTCCCTAATTCGCCGCACAAAACGGCATCCCGAATACAGTATTTTTTCAGTTTGCGCCAATGGTGGGAAACATAGTCGGGGGTGAATGACTTGGTTTCCATGTCAAGTTTCGATTTTCCGAGATATTTCTTCGCCGCTGTATCGAGGGAGGAAGCAAAATATTGCGACACGTCCCAAAACCATGTTTTCGTTTTTCCATGGGTGAGAATGAGCGCCTTATGGGGGATGTATTCTACCTTGCACAACGGAGAATGCCCCCCGCATCTTCTCTTGTCGGGGATCGCTTCCCCGATCATGTTTCCGTTTTCGTCAATCTCGGCAATGGGTGGGGGCAATGCTTTGTCCCGGTCCCGGGGACGGATTGCCCAATACGTCACGGTCTTTTCCCACAATTCAATCTTGCACTCGTCGGGCAACCGATACAAGATTGCCCCGGAGTCATATTTCAGGTTGTATACGGCAAAATGCTTTCCCTTGTATCGGGGGGAAAGGAAAATCCGGGGGATGTCGGCAAGGGTGAAGGTGGTCCCGTCCGATATGCAAAACATGAAGGGTTCCCCGGTGGTCAAAGCTTCCGAGTCCACTCCCATCATGCGAGTAATAAGCTTCCCGGCTCCAGAAAGTTTCGGGTATTTATATACCACCCGGTCAAAGTGCTGCGAGGTTATCATTCGTCTTCGTCCGCTTCCCAGTCTTCTTCCTCTTCTTCCTCATCCGGCGGGTAGTAAGTAAAGTCCGGCATCGGCGCGGGCTTGCCGGTTTTCAGGGTGTCCATGGTGGGGCCAAAGACAGAAGGTGAGCGCGGGTCCGATCTACTCACCCACCCCTCTTTTTTCCGCAATGCGACATACATTTCCCAATCATCCCCGGTTCGCCCGCTTTTTCGCATCCCCCGGAGCACATCGGAAAGCTTTAGCTTTGGGTTGTCCGCCCGGTTCGCTTGCCATATCTCGGTGGCAAAGCTTTTCAGGTCCCTTGCATGTTCCCGGATTTCCTCCCTGGTCTTTGTCGGGTCCAGGGCGTATAAATGGGCCTCAAGGTGATTTCCGCCGCTTTTGCGTATACGGGCATATTTATCGACATGCTCCCGGCTTGACCCTTGCATGTTCCTTGCTTCCCGGGGGGTTGCCCCCGCGTCCCTTAGTTTTGCGTACCTTTGCCGCCGGGCCGCATTGTAGAGGGCTTTGACAACCGCCTGAGCCCTTGCTCCACCTCTTCCTTTCGCAGCCATCATACCCCCCTTAGAACGCAAAAAAGAAGGGGGTGGAGAAACCATCCCCACCCCCATTTTCAGAGCCAACAGGGGACTAGCTCACAAAGTCATAGTAACGCTTTCCCTCGGGGCGAACAATCTTTCCCCGGATCGGGAAACCGTTCTTCTCCCCGACCAGGCCGAACTTCCGCAACAGGACCACCCCACCCGTAGAGAAGGTGGAAACCTGTTTTGTGTCCGCCGGGACGCAAAGCACAATCATAAAGTCCCCGAAGTTCCCCGATCTGCGGGAGAAACCGAACACCACCACGTCCGCCCCGAGAATCGTTTCTTCATCGAGCTGCTCAACGGTTTCGGGGCTTGCCCCCAATTGCTCCGGGGTGTAGCCGGTCCAGTTTTCCGTGAACGCTTCCACCTTCTTCGCCTTGCCCATAAGAGCGTCAAGCTTGTCGGCGGCAGCGGTTTCCTCTGCGGTCGGTTCCCGGTTTTCTTCTTGCTTCTTACCCATGATAGATAGCTCCTGTCTGAGAGTGGCGTAACTTACATCGCATATTTGATGTCCGACTTCTTGCTCACCGTCACACTATCGCCGTGCATTCGCACCTCGTAATCGACCAGGGTGCAATCGTTCCCGTCAACCCACTTGACCACCGGCGCAAGGTCGGCCCGGGGAACCACAACCAAGAAAAACACCTGTATAATGACGGTAGGTTTTCCCCCGGCAAGAGCGGGTTGCGCTCCAAATGAGATACATTGCCGGTCCAGAACCGGGCTTTCAATCGAAACCCGGCCCTTACCTGTGTCATGCTCGAAACGTACCGTACACAGTCTGTCCATTTTCACCTCCCTTCTTTTTTGTTAATGGTGCCGAAACCGCAAACCTTTCGATAGCGCAATCAAGGCATACCTCGTGAACGCTTACACCACTCACCACCCGAACCGTTGCCCGCTTCCCGCACCCGCATACCGGGTGTCCGGCATCGGTCCCGGTGCCATGGGGTCCGGGGGGCGGGGGCAAGGCACGGGGATCATAGAGGGTGGGGCCGGGGGCCGGGGTCATGTCGCCCGGATCGGCGCCGGAGGGAGGGGTGGAAACCATAAGGGTGGAAACCGCTTCGGTCAGGGTTGACATGGTGGAGGTAAGATGATGGAGGGCATCGGCAACAAGGTTAAAATCGTGAATGATCTGATGTAGGCGCTCATTTATTTCTTGGTCCATGGTATACCCCGGTTCTATCCCCCGCGTTATGACGGCGGAGAGTGGCGAAGATGGCGGAAAGGAAAAGGAACATGACGAAGAAAAAGACAAACCAAAGGAAGAATGTCAGGGTATCAGTCATGGGTTGCAGCCTCGCATACCGGGCAATTCTCCGGGTAGTATAGGTGGTCGCAAAATCCCTTGGGGTTGCGTATACGTATGTCCCCACCGCAATGGGCACACAGGAACCTCGGGGGCACCTCAGAGCCTTTCTGAGGGGGGGAGCGAGTAAGGATAAAAGATTGACCGTGAGCGGTTGCCACGTTCCCCTTACATGTCGGGCACCTCTCCGGGTTGTCACGGTCCCACAGGAAGGAGGAACCGCAAAAAGCGCAAGTGACGGAGTGAATACGCTTCCGGGGGCCGATAGTTATGCCTTGCATGGTTCCCCCCTGAAAGGTATCGGGGGATGGCGAAGATATTCGCGTACCATGGACCGATAGCACGGAAAGCAAAGGTTTTCCCGGCGGTTAATGAAGGAGGGGACAAGGGTTGTACGAGGGGGCTTGCCGTGTACGTGGGTGACGCACCCGGCGAACTCGGAGAAGGTGAAGGGAAGAACTAAAGAGCGGGAACAGCGGGAACATAGATTGCCCGGCAGGTCACTCATAAAACACCTCCGAGGGAACCCCCGGCGGGTTGTGAGTGCAATAGGACCGCAAGAGGGTGCTATGCTCCCGCCGGGGGCAAGGGTAGAGGGTTTTTAGTTTCGGGGTTCGGTTGTCCATATCGCACTCACCCGATAAGGATAAATCGGGGGGAGGGGTGGGGGCAAGGAAAATGTTTGTGGGTTGTGTCAAGTATTCGATTTTCTGAAAAGGTATTCATTTTTCTGTGGGGGGATTTTCAAGGCCCTTTCTCTTGTTGTCAAGAAACTTTCTCATGGTGTCAAGGAAATTTTCTTCGGTTGTCAAGAAAGGTTCTCCTATTGTCAAGAAACTTTCTCCTGATGTCAATAATGCTTCTCGGTTGTCAAGAAGTGATCCAAAGAGGTGAAGGTTTTAGTGCGGGCTTGTGGTTTCTGTAAAGAAGACCCGGGGCGCGGAAACGGAGACCGGGGCCGGGGCCTGTGGAAA
>Ga0315295_10002710_pt1 | contig 14976 bp, 13 predicted proteins | sample YL17G14_0_MG_FD_204453 | JGI IMG/M metagenome (GOLD analysis project Ga0315295, IMG submission 204453) | Sediment microbial communities from Yellowstone Lake, YNP, Wyoming, USA - YL17G14_0 | ecosystem: Environmental > Aquatic > Freshwater > Lake > Sediment | place: USA: Wyoming | collected...
CTCGATGTTATGCAGACTTTCAATCCCCCAAAGACGGGCGGCTTTCTCTTCCCCTTCATCAGTGAGTGCCGCGGTCTGCGCTTTTTCATCAGCAAGGTAATCAAAGCCTTTGGTCAGGTCTTCTCCGCGGTATTTTGCATCTATCTCATCTCTTTCCGTGACGCGCCTGCCCCTCAACTGGTTGACGATATTCTTGGCGGTAAAATATTTATCCGTCGATTCCTCGGCAGGGCCAGAAATTATCAAAGGCGTGCGCGCTTCATCTATCAGAATGGAATCCACTTCATCTACTATCGCGTAATAAAAAGGCCGCTGCACTAGTTCCTCTAGGCCGTATTTCATATTGTCGCGCAGGTAATCAAAGCCGAATTCATTATTCGTGCCGTAGGTCAAGTCGCAGGAATAGGCTGCTTTTCTCTCTTCATCAGACATATCGTGCTGGATGACGCCGAGTGACAACCCAAGAAATTCATAAATCGGGCCCATCCATTCTCGGTCGCGCCGCGCCAGGTAATCATTAACCGTGACAATATGCACGCCGCGTCCAAGAAGCGCATTAAGGTATGCGGAAAGGGTCGCAACCAGAGTTTTCCCTTCACCGGTTGCCATTTCAGCAATCCTTCCTTCATGCAAAATAACGCCTCCGGCAATCTGGACGTCAAAATGGCGAAGGCCGATGGTGCGGACAGACGCCTCCCTTACCGCGGCAAATGCCTCGGGCAAAACATCCTCAAAGACTTTATTGCGCATAAATTTTATTTTTTCCTTGAGTTTTTCTTTTTCTTCCGGCATGGCCACAGAAACCAATGCCTCGCCAAGACTCTTGAGCTCCTGGCTAAGCTCCTTTTCCCTCTCTAGAATGCGGCTGCGGAATTCTTCAGTCTTGTGTTTTAATTCAATATCGGATAGCGCGCGGATCTTCGGCTCAAGGGAATTTACCTTATCCACTATTGCTGCCGCATCCGCCATCTTGTTCATGGAGGGACTGGGCATATCCTGATGCAGGACGATGTTTACATTCGGATATTTTTTCCTAATCGCATTCTGCTTATTGTCTAAAATTGATTTTTTGATGAACTTTAACATGATCTATATTATCCCTTGTCTTGTAATTTCTGCATCTTTAGATACTCTTCAATAAACTCATCCAGAGCGCCGCCAAGGACTTTGTTGGCATCTCCTGTCTCATGCTCCGTACGGTGGTCTTTGACCAAAGTATAGGGATGCAAAACGTAGGAACGTATCTGGCTTCCCCATTCAATCTTCTTCTTTTGCCCGCCGTATGTCTTTAAGAGCTCCTGTTCCTTCTTTTGGCGCTCAAGTTCATAAATACGCGCCTTAAGTACTTTCATTGCCGTCTGCTTATTCTGATACTGGGACCGCTCATTCTGGCACTGCGCCACGATCCCCGTAGGCACATGCGTGATCCTCACGGCGCTATCGGTTTTCTGGACGTTCTGTCCTCCGGCACCCGATGAGCGGTATGTATCAATGCTGAGGTCCTTCTCCTCGATCTTGACTTCCAGATCATCTTCGACTTCAGGGATCACATCCACCGAAGCAAACGAGGTGTGCCTGCGTTTATTCGCATCAAACGGAGAAATGCGCACGAGTCGATGCACGCCTCGCTCCGCCTTTAAATATCCGTAAGCGTACTCTCCGGAAATCAAAATCGTGACATTTTTGATCCCCGCTTCTTCTCCGGATAGTATATCAAGGGTCTTGACTTCGTAACCGTGGCTTTCGGAAAAACGCATGTACATGCGAAGGAGCATGCTCACCCAATCGCATGACTCTGTGCCGCCTGCACCGGCATTGATACTAAGGATAGCGCTGTTGGGATCAAGCTCTCCTCCCAGAAGCGTCTGGAATTCGAGTTTGTCCAATTGCGCGGAGAGCGCATCTATATCCCTGGAAAGCTCTGCGGATAATTCCGCATCTTCTTGCCTTAATATGCCGCTATACTCCAGCAACTCCTGATATTTTTTGGAGGCCTGTTCCCAGGGCTCAACAGCTGCCTTAAGGCCTTTAAGCTGCTTGACTACTTTGGTGGATTGCTCTGTGTTATCCCAGAATCCGGCCCCGGACATCTTCAGGGTCAGCTCATCTATAAGCTTCTTCTTGTTATCGACGTCAAAGATACCCCCGTAGTTGTTCAAGCCGATTCTGTATGAGAGGCAGTCTTGATATTGTATCTTCCGGCATTTTCTTTTCCTTAAGCCTTTCTTATTCCCTTCAAGGTCAGTATGAATTCATCTTTGTTGTCAGAAAAAGCGGCGGCGGTTTCTTCATCAACCCTGCCGTCTTTGACCAATTGTATCAAGGACTGCGTAAACGACACCATGCCGAATACTGCGCCATCCTCGATATACCTGAGCATCTCCCAGCTCCTTGCCTCCCTGATAAGCCGGCCTATGGTAGGAGTCAACAGCATTATTTCATAAGCAGGCACTCGGCCAAAACCGTCCTTGCGCGGAACGAGCCGAAGCGAAATAACGCCCTTTAATAAATTGGCCAGCTGATTCCTGATCTCCTGATGCTGATGCGGCGGAAAGAAATTCACGATCCTGTCCACTGTCTGCGCTGCATTTACGGTGTGCAGGGTGCTAAGTACCAGTACGCCAGTTTCTGCGGCAGTCATCGCCGCTGACATCGTCTCATGGTCCCTGATATTGCTGATGAATATCACGTCAGGGCTCTGCAGGGTAAAAGCGCGCAGCGCCGTGGCATATGAATCAACGTCTATACCTAGCTCCCTCTGGTTTATCAGGCACTTTTTATCCTGGAATGTGAACTCGATGGGCTCCTCAACTGTCAGGATATGCTTCTGGCAGTTATTATTAATATGCTCGACCATGCTGGCAAGCGTAGTGGATTTGCCGCTGCCCATGCTCCCGGTAAGAAGCACGAGGCCCCTTGTCTCCATGGATAATTTCTTCAATACCTCCGCCGGAAGATTAAGCTCCTCAAAGCTCTGAATGGCGCTGCGGATATTTCTCACGACTAGGGAAGGCCAGTTCCTCTGGATAAAAATGCTTGCGCGGAACCTCTGACCGAATTCATCAAGGTAGACGGCAAAATCCACGTCGTTATGCCTTTTAAAAATATCCCTCTGCTTCTGGTTGGTCAATTCTTCAACCGCATGCATAACATCTTCCACGCTTAGAACGGCATCCGATACAGCCACGAGTTTGCCGCCCACCTTCAGGCGCGGAATCCCCCCTGCCCGGTAAAACAGGTCTGAGGCATCCTTATCGACCATCATCTTAAGAAAACTTTTTATGCTCATATTTTTACCTCCGAAGTATTATTATATCACCAAATCCTTTATCTGTCTTTCCAAATTTAGGAGTATCTCTTTCCTTTTCCTGCCCCAGGCATATCCGCCGAGTTTTCCCTTCGCAGCAACTACCCTGTGACAGGGGATGATCAAAGGAAAGGGGTTTTTGTTTAAGGCCTGGCCGACTGCGCGGCATGCCTTTGGCCTTCCTGCCTTTGTTGCCACCCACTTGTAGGTGCGGACTTCGCCCAGCGGTATGCTCAGGACTACCTTATAAACTTTTTTGGCAAATGGCGAAAAATGTTTCATCTTCCGATGACTTTTTTGCGTCTTAAAAGATGGTGGTAAGAAAGAGCGAACCTGTGCGCTTCGTCACGTATGCGGCGGACTAGATTCAATGCGGGCGTATCGTGCTTGAGCCTTATCGGAGTCCCTTTGCCGGGAATATAAATATGCTCGTGCTCCTTGGCAATGCTTGCCAGCGCAATATTAAGCCCGAGCTCCCTCGCCTCTTTCTCTGCAACCATCAAATGCCCCCTGCCTCCGTCTATCAGGATTAAATCCGGCAGCGCAAGGTCCTCTGCAAGCACCCTCGAATAACGCCTTCTTATTACCTCAGATAGCATCCTGTAATCATCGATCTTCTCAACTGTCTTTATGCGGAACCTGCGGTAATTATTTTTATCGGGCATGGCCTTATAGAAACTTACCATGGAGCCGGTAGCCTCTTTTCCGGAGATATTGGATATGTCAAATGCCTCGATGCGCAAAGGCAGCTTATTTAATTTAAGCAGGTGTTTTAGGTCGCCGACTTCATCAAAAGGGCTTACGCCTGCTCTTGCCCTGCCGATACTGCTTAATGCGGCGATCTGGTCGCGCCTCCTGGCTGCCTCTTCAAATCTCTGGTTTTTTGATTCTAGCTCCATCTCCTTTAATAATCTCTTGATCAAGACCTCTGTCTTTCCTCCGAGGATGAGAGCGATGCTTCCGATATTTCTGGCGTATTCTTCCTTGCTGATCTTTCCGATGCAGGGCGCAGGAGACAGGCCCAATCGATAATAAATGCAGGCCTTCCTGGGAAGTTCTTTACAGGAGCGATAAGGAAAATATTTACGGACGATCTTCAAAACCTCGCGCAGAAGTCCGGCGCTGGTGTAGCGGCCGAGGTAGCGCGCCCCATCCGCTTCTCTTTTACGCACGATACATATCCTGGGAAAAGGCTCATTTGTGATCTTGACAAAGGGAAAGCTCTTGTCATCGCGCAAAGATATATTGTACTTTGGCATGTATTGGTGTATAAGGCTTGCCTCCAGCAAAAGCGCCATGGCTTCTGAGGGCGCAAGCTGGTGATCGATATCCGCCACATTAGACATCATCGCTACAGTCTTACCGGCTAACTCGCGGCCAAAATACGACTGCACGCGTTTCTTCAGTGACTTGGCCTTGCCCACATAGATCACTTTCCCCTGCGCATCCTTAAAGAGATAGACGCCGGGCGTCTCGGGCAGCTTGGCTACTTTCTCTTTTAATCTGGTTTTACTCATGACTTTCTTTTAAACAGCCAGGCCAGCAGATCGCGCATTTCACGCACTCGCAGCAGTAAACAAAAAACCACGTAGGAAACGAAACCCAGAGAGATTATCGAGGCCAGGTTCAGGAATTTAGATATACGGCTGGTCTGAGGGAAGATATTTTTTTGCAGCAGCAGATAACAGATAAAGCCCATGCAAAGGCTTGCAATTAGCGCACGCAGAAATGAAGAAAGCACTCCGCTCATACGGAACGGGGAAAGGCGTTTCTTCATGATAAAAAATAAAATAAGGCAGGAGCAGGCGCCAGAGATCGAGGTTGCAAGGGCGATCCCGGCTAATTTCATGGGAAACATCAGGATGGAATTCAGCACTATGTTAATTACCAGCGCTATAAAGGAAACCTTTGTAGGCGTCACTGTGTCCTTTAACGAGAAAAAGCAGGATTGCAGGATCCGTGTTGCGCCATAGGCGTATAAGCCTATGCTGTAGAAAAACAGGACCCTGGCAGTCATTGAAGCGGAGTACGCGTCAAACCTGCCTCCCTGGAATATGGTGGATATTATCGGCTGCGCCAACACCATGAAAGCGATCGAAGCCGGCAGCATCACTAATCCCGTGGCGCGCAGGCCAAAGGAAAGCGTGTGCTTTAATTTATCGTGATTATTTTCCAGGGCTTGAGTGGAAAGAGTCGGCAGTATTGCCTGGGAGAGCGCAGTGCTGAAGATGCCAATAGGAAAAAGGATCAACCGATAAGCAAAATATAAACCCGCCACTCCCCCTTCTCCGACAATGGAGACTAATGAACCGAATATCGTATCGACAAAGTTGTTTAGCTGATAGATGCAGCTGCTCAGGACCCGAGGCAGCATCAGCCTTGCGATGGTAGCTGCTGCGGGATGCCTGAAGCGCCTGAATAATCGCAGGTGGAAACCTTTTTTATAAAGCACGGGGATCTGGATCGCCAATTGCAGTATGCCGCCTATAAGAATACCTGAGGCAAGCCCTTTTATGCCTTCACCAAAAAGCAAAGCGCAGGTGATTATGGAAATATTCAGCAAGCAAGGCGCAAAAGCCGGAATGCTGAAGTGTCTCAAGGAATTCAATACGGCCATGGAATAGGCAGCCAGGCTCACCAGCAGTATGTAAGGAAAGATGATGCGGTTTAATTTTATGGTAATGGCTAATTTATGAGGGTCAGAGGTAAATCCGGGAGCGATCAAACGCACGATTACAGGAGAGAATATAATTCCGAAGATCACCAGGGCTGATAAAACAACCAGGAGCAGGTTTAAGACCACGTTGACCAGCTCCCAGAACTCCTCCTTGGTATGTTTTACGGTGTATTCGCTTAATACAGGAACGATTGCTGCATTAGCCGCCCCTTCCCCCAAGAGGTCGCGGAATAGATTGGGAATTTTAAAGGCGACTACAAATGCCTGCGCGTAAACATAGACGCCGAATAACCTGGCGATAACGATATCGCGGATGAATCCCAGGATGCGCGAGCAGAGCGTGGCCAGGCCGATTATGCTGGCTGACCTGGCGATTGCCTTGTGGGCGTGCTGGTGGCTAGATTTGTCTGTTGACATGGCTCGTTAATTATGGTATAAGTTTTATCAATTCGCCAGCTAAATGCATAGCTGGCTCATTGAGGAGAAAAAAATGCCAAGACGCCGGACATCATTAAAAAAAAGTCGCGCGGACAAGAAAAAACATGCGCGCAACCTGAAAATCAAGCAGCAGCTCAAGAGAACAATAAAGAAATTCCTTTCTCTATTGTCATCAAAGAACGTCGAGGAAGCCAAAAAATTGCTGGGCAAGGTCTTCTCCCAGCTGGACAAGGCAGCCAAAAAACAGATCATCCACCATGGCGCTGCCAGCCGCAAGAAAGCGCGCTTAGCCAGAAGGCTTTCCAAGACCGCATAAGTTAACCACTAATTTTTCCAGAGCAAAAACGGGCCTTAAACGGCCCGTTTTTATTTCTATATCACAATTAAGCAAAAGCCTGAGCCTCCTTCTTGACTCAAGCGGAAGAAGCGCATCTTTTTCCCAGGCGTATCTTAATCCGCCTAAGATCCTTTCCGGGCGCTCCCCTTCCTGCAGAAGCTGGTTCAATATGCGCAAAGCGACATCCGGTTTTTTGAGCGCTATCTGGCGATTAAGAGTAAATGTATCGGGCCTGAATTCCTCCTTAGAACGGAATACCTTCGCTATCCTTGCGATCTTATTGATAAACTCATCTTTTTTATCAAATCCGCTTACATCCAGGACTAAGACAATGTGCTTGGCCGGGGCCTCGGCGTATTTAAGAAGAAATTCCCGGGCTTCTGCTTTAAGCTCCTGCGCATTCTTTATTGCCACGATCCTTTTGGGGCTTTTGACCGGAAGGCAAAGCAATTTCTCCTGCAGGGATTTTAACTGCAGTTCTTTTGCGTATAATATGTCCAGGTTAAATTGCTCTGTTTCTTTGGTAAGGAGCTGCTGCCTTAAGAGTTTGAGTTGCCTGTCTTTTGAGAGGCTGTCCTGCCCGAGGAAAAGATAGATCATTGCGGAATTCTACCAATCTTCGATTGTGCGCTCAACGACCCTGCGCGCCAAATCAGCTAATGCTTCATTGATAGCCTGGTCATCGGTTTTTACGGCAGAATCGGAAGTAAAATAGGTGGTGGTACCGGTGAAATGGTTTTCTGTCCAGAGGACCTTGCTTTGCCTCCTGTCCAGAAGCGTTAAATTAAGCACCAGGTTAAGGCGGTATTCTATGACGTCGTCGTTCTTGTCGTATCTTAAAGGGTCCTTGCGGAATTCGACCAGCTCTCCCTTTAAAACCAGGTCCGCCGCGTCTTCGCTTGTAGGTCTTAAGTTCCCGTCAGAAAGGAATTTATCTATCAGGGCCTGCGTGATCTCTGTCTCGATGAACGCACTGTAAGTCCTGTATCTGTTTGCGGAGTACGATTCATCGGTGATATCTATCTTATTTATGACCGGGTTTACATAGACGGTGTGGAATCTATCCGCAATCACGGAGCGCGTGGTGTATCCGCAGCCTGCAGCCAATAAAGAAAAAAAGGATATAAAAATAATTAACCTGCGATAAATCATTTCTTCTTCTCCAGGTCCTTGAGCCTCTCCTCGGCCTTCTTCGCCCAGGCACAGTCAGGATAGGTGTCGATTATTTCCTTATAGTAGATCCTAGCAGATTCCCAGGCTTTTTGCTTCTCATAAAAAATGCCTATATTGTAATTGCTTGCGGCCTCTTCATCCCTGAGTTCGGTAAGATTCTTTTCTGCTTCTTCTGAGAGCTTGGCATCGGGATGCTCCTTGACAAACTCCTCAAATTGCTGCTTTGCTTCCTCTGCCGCTCCGCGGTCATAATCGGTGCCCTGGGAAACAGAGGCGCGGCAACTGGCAACCTGGAACTTCGCCGGAGTGACCCATTCGCTGTTAGGATAATTAGTGATCACTTTATTGAAGGCATCCTCTGCTTCGTAGTAGCGAGCAAGGCTCTGTAAGACCAGGCCCGATCTATACTGCGCCTTTGGCGCCAGGGGCCCGTAAGTGGAATTCTCTACGATCTTCGTGTAAATCTCTATCGCCGGGTTTTCCACGGGTAAAGTTATACCCATGGCCTTGCGTTTTTCTCCGGACATGAACTTGTCTGCGATGGCAAATTCCCGCTCAATGATCTCCTGGATCCTTTCTGAGAAGGGATATTTATCAATAACTTTCTGGTAGGCCTGGAATGCTTCGTATAATCTACCCTGCGCTTCCTCGCTGCGGCCGACATAATACTGGCTCTCCGCTGCCTCTGCTGATTTAGGATATGCCTTTATCAGTTTTTTGAATTCGCGGATTGCGTCGCGGTATTTCTTGCCGTTATAGAACTCCATGGTGAAGTCAAACTGTTCTTTAGGGGTACCTTTGACCGCATGCTTCGGGTTAACCCACTTTCCTGTCTTGGGAGTCCAAAGCCAGTAGGGATACGCGTTGCTGGTCGTAAGGCAGAAAATAAGCAAAAAAAGTATTAAGATCTTGTTTTTCATAATGTTATAATTTAACACAGATATTAAGATTTGTCAACTCTGCCTTTTACCTGAATTTAGAGGTAAAAACAGGCATAAGGCAGATTTGCCATGATTGTACTGCATTTAATCAGTGCTGCGGCTGCTAATTCGATCGAATTAGCAAAGAAAGGAACAGCCGGGGGGAATATCAGGCTTGCCAGGACAAGGCTGAAACCGCATAAGGTAATCAAAGTGGCCATCGGCACGACAAAAATGTTGGCAATCACGGTTATGGGGGAAAAGGTTTTAAAATAAAAGGCGATAAATCCCATGGTGCCTATCCAGGCTGAAAATGAAACCAGACAGGCTTCAACCGGATACCTTAAAAGACTATGCTGCAGTTTTCCTGCCCCGCAGAATCTTCTTAATCTCGGATACAGACAGATTATTGCCAGAACGCTCGCAAAGGAAAGCTGGAATCCCGCATCAAAGAGTTGGCGAGGATTTAATATCAGGATAAAAAGAGCTGCCAGTGCGATCGAGTTATAGATATCCGGCTCTCTTTTTATTAAATGGGCGGCAATGAAGAACATCGCCATTATTGTAGCCCGCATCACAGGATTGGACGCCCCTGTCATCAGGCAGTAAAAGAGTAAAATGGGAATTACTATCACAAAACGCGCCCTGCGCGGCAATCTCAGTAATTTTAGGAACAAAAGAAAAATAAAAGAGACGAGGCCCGTGTTAAAACCGCTGACAACAAGTATGTGCACAGTGCCGGTTTTGACCATTGAATCATAGATCAACCGGGGAACATTATCTTTCTTGCCCAGCACCATTGCCTCTAAAATACCTGCCGACGCCGGTGTAAGATACTGCGAAAATATTTTTTCAATCTTTTGTTTAAGCAAAAAAGCAGACTTTTTTAGCAAAAAGCCCCTGTTTCTGTCCAAGCGCACAATAAACGCCTCGTTCTTTACGCCCAGGACTAAATCAATACCCTGCCTGGACAGATAAGCGCTATAACCCTTACTGGAATTTTTATCGGGGCTGCCTTCAAGAATCAGCTCTTCACCGTAGCGCAGATTTTTTCTTGTTTTGAGGCTTACAAGGATGTTGCCGCAACAAGTACGGTTCAGATTATTGGACTGGACTTGTTTTGCCGCGAGGATAAAGGCCGTCTTGCCGGTTGCTAACTGAGGCTGGTTGATAATGACGCCTCTTATTGTGCATGGAGCGCCTGTTCTGTATTTTATATTTGATATGTGACAGGAAGGCAAAATCAGGGAGTTTGCGAAATATACGGCTCCCAATATCAAAATAAGGAAAAATAAGGCGGTATTAAATATTGCCTGATTTTTAATGCTTGAGAAAGCGATTAACAGAAATGCCACCCCCAGAACATAAATCAGCCAGAACGGGACACTTATGAAGCTAGCTAAAAATATCCCCAGGCAGAAAATCAGAGCCGATATCGCTAAGACATGTTTCATTTATCTTGCTTTAAGAAAATCTTTGATCTTCTCAAACCTGTAACCTGTGATCCCCTTGATATTTTTTAATTCTTCGACTCTGCAGAAGCCTTTTTCTCTGTCCCTGTACTCAATGATGCGCTGAGCCAGCTTCTCTCCTATGCCCGGCACACTCATAAGCAGGCTTTTATCTGCTTTGTTCAAATCAACTTTGCCGATTTCCTGGGTAAAGCCTGCGACGGTCTTGCTTGGTGAATAAATCTTCGCCAAAAAATCAGCTCCCGCACCGGCCAAGGCCACGCTTAACAAAAACAAAATCACCATTCTCTCGTCTTTCGTAAGCCCAAACATACAAATCCCTCCTTTCTGCTCTAATAGACGCGCAAACAGTCAAAATCTAACATGGACAAAAGCGTTTCTTAAGCGAAAACTAAAGGTGCCCCTCTGGTACCTTTCCGGTTAGCTTAAGAAACGCTTTAGGATTAGCTTGAGAAACGCTTTCCGATTGGGATGAGAAACGCTTTTGTTGTTAGAGGACGATGTTGATGAGTTTTTTGGGGACTACGATGAAGTTTTTGATGGGCTTATCTTGAAGCCAGGGTTTGAGTTTTTCACCAGCAAGCACGAGTTCCTTAAGTCTTGCTTCACTGATATCTGTGGGTACATCAATCTTTGAGCGCACCTTGCCATTTATCTGGACTACTACCGTGACTGTCTCCTCGATCAGCATATGAGGTTCATGCTTTGGCCAGGCAGCTTTAAAGATACTCCCCTCATTACCGAGGATCTGCCAGAGCTCCTCGGCAAAATGCGGAGCAACGGGACTGATTAAAAGCACTAAATTCTTAAAAACCTCTCTATCCGCTCCGGTCTGATAAATTGCATTTGTGAATTCCATCAAGCTTGCAATCGCGGTGTTGAATTTAAAATCCTGTATATCTTCGGTGACTTTTTTGATAGCCTTGTGCATGGACCTGACCAGGGCATCATCCGCTTTCTCTTTCAGATTCTCCTGAACGCGCCAGACTCGGTTCAAAAATTTAAACGCGCCCTCTATCCCCCTATCATCCCACTCCAGCTCCGTCTCGGGAGGGGCCGCAAACAGAATGAATAGGCGCAGCGTATCCGCACCGTATTTAGAGATGATCGAATCCGGGTCAACTACATTGCCCTTTGACTTTGACATCACCTCGCCGTCTTTTAAGACCATCCCTTGCGTCAGAAGCCTGCTGAAAGGCTCATCAAAATCCACCATGCCTAAATCTTTGAAAAACTTGGTGAAGAAACGCGAATACAATAAATGCAGGATCGCATGTTCAATGCCGCCTATATACTGGTCAACAGTCATCCAGTATTTTGCTTCTTTTGTATCAAAGGGGCCTTTTGAGAATTTCGGTGAACAGAACCTTAAAAAATACCATGAGGAGTCAAAGAAAGTCGCCATGGTATCGGTCTCCCGCCGGGCATGCGTGCCGCATTTAGGGCAAGTTGTGTTAACGAATTCTTTCACTTTTCCCAAGGGGCTACCGCCTTCTCCGGTAAGCGGCGCATCTTCAGGCAGCTTCACAGGCAATTGCTCGTAAGGCACTGGAACAATGCCGCATTTGATGCAATAAATAATCGGAATGGGTGTCCCCCAATAACGCTGGCGCGAAATCAACCAGTCGCGCAGGCGCCAATGCGTTTTGATCTTTCCGATCTTCTCCTTCTCCATCCATTCCGCGATCTTAATTTTTGCTTCCTGATTGGACAGGCCGTCAAATTGTGCTGAATTTACCTGCACTCCGTCGCCTTCATAGGCTTCAGCTAAATCTTCGGGCGATTGAGTACTTAAGTTATTGGGTGATTGAATGACTATCCGCATCGGCAATTTATGTTCTCTGGCAAAGAGGAAATCTCGCTGGTCGTGCGTCGGCACTGCCATTATTGCGCCTGTCCCGTATTCCATCAAGACATAATCCGCTATCCAAATCGGGATCGTCTCATTATTTACCGGATTAACCGCGTATGCGCCTGAGAATATCCCCTCTTTTTTCACATCAGCTGCTTCGCGGATAAGAGTGCTCTCTTTGCTTGCCTTTTCAATGAACTTTAACGCATCTTTCTCCTGGGGCCTGCCTTTGATGATCTCCCGGACCAAGGAATGCTCCGGAGCCAAGACGATGTAAGTCGCTCCGAAAATCGTATCCGCTCTCGTCGTGAACACCGGAATCACCTTATTGTTATCTTTGAGGCGGAAATAAATCTCGACACCCTGGCTCCTGCCGATCCAGTTGGACTGCATGGCAAGCACTCTTTCCGGCCAGTCTTCAAGCTGTTTTAAATCTTCAAGCAGCCTTTCCTTGTATTCGGTGATCTTTAAATACCACTGCTCAAGGTCCTTCTGCTTTACCTTCTCATGGCACCTCCAGCACTCTCCGTCTATTACCTCTTCATTGGCTAAGGTAGTCTGGCAGGATGAGCACCAGTTGACGCTGGAAGCTTTTTTATAAGCAAGGCCGCGCTCAAACATCTTCAGGAATATCCACTGGTTCCATTTGTAGTAATCTGCCTCGCAAGTCGAGACTTCCCTGTCCCAGTCATAGGAAAAGCCCATCTTCTTTAGTTCGCGGCGCATCTCATCAATGCATTTTTGCGTCCAGATATCGGGCCTGGTCTTGTTCTTGATGGCTGCGTTTTCTGCCGGCTGGCCAAAGGCGTCAAAACCCATCGGGTGAAGGACATTAAACCCCTGCATAAATTTAAAACGCGCGGCGACATCTGCGATAGTATAGTTGCGTACATGGCCCATGTGGATCTTGCCCGACGGATACGGGAACATCTCCAAGAGATAATACTTCTTGCGCCCGGGATCAGTGGTTGCATTAAAAACCCTCTTTTTCTCCCAGGTCTCCTGCCACTTTTGTTCTATTTCTTTAAACGAATAGGCCATGGCTTTCTCTTTCTGAACTTCCTGACTATATTTAAATTCCTGATATCGCTCTTCTCATTTTCCTTTGGCGTTTCCAGGATAAAAGGTAAATCCCTGAGCCTCGGATTATTCACTATCCTCTTCATTCCTTCCGTCCCGATGCTGCCCCGCCCGATATGGTCATGCCGGTCATGTCGGCTGCCTAACTCTCCGCGGGCATCATTCAGGTGGATCAGTTTAATGCGGTTTAAACCGACCAGCTCCTCTATTTCATCAAGCATCGCCCCCAAGCCTTCTTTGGTCGAAATATCATAGCCGGCTAAGTAGGCGTGAGCCGTATCCAGGCAAAACCCAACGCGCTCTTTATGTTTTAAACCCTGCAAAACTATTTTCTGGTGTATGAAGGTATAACCTAACCACGAACCGGAACCAGCTGTATTTTCCAACAGGATGCCGACATGCGTGTTTTTTGTCTTTTCGATGATCGTATTTAAAGCACTGGTCAGCCTTTTAAGCCCCTCTTCCTCAGAAGTCTCCTTGTGGCTGCCCATGTGCGTCACGATGTAATCTGCGCCCAGGGCATCCGCTTCCTTTATATCCTCGATGTAAGCCTCGATCGAAGCCTTATACAATTTCGGATACGGAGATGCAAGGTTTATAAGATACGGTATGTGGATAAAAACCGGCTCTAACTTGGATTTGGCCAGCCTCCTGCGAAACTCTCTTATATCCTCTGCCTCCAAAGAACTATCGCGCCATCTCTGCGGGGAACGCGAAAATATCTGCATGGTGTTACAACCCAGGTCTTCGGCGCGGTCTATGGCTTCATAAATCTTGCCTGCGGTCGAAACATGGACGCCTAATATCATAATGTTTAAATTATACTCTAGTTAGCAGGCAGGGTCAAGGCTACAAAATCATGACAAATCTATCAGATCGAACTCAAGATTACCCAAGCCGATTTCCTGGGCGTGCTTGAGCTGCTTAAAACCGTCCCGCTTGGGATGGGCTTCGTGAAAAATATCCCTGCCGCTTTTTTTAACTATGGCATCGAAGGTAGCTTTATCAAGGGCGACCGGGTCATTGGCAGCAAAAATGCCCACGTCAGGAGAGATTTTGGGGTCGTCTTGGGCAAGGCAATCGCATTCAGCGGTGATCTTCGTGGCAAAATTAATAAAGGCGCACTTCTTATCTTTATCCTTCAGCACTGCCTTTGTATATTCGACCATCTTCCCCTGGATCTTATCTCCCCCTGCATCCCAATCCACTTCAATGCTGTTAAATTTACAGGCAGCGATGCAGCTGGCGCAACCGATACATATTTTTGCGTTTATATTTGCCTTCTTATTCATAATCGCGATTGCCTTTACGGGACAGACTTCCACGCAGGCCCCGCAAGCGGTACAGGTCTTTGTAATCACGTAAGGAGAAATATCCGAATGCTGGGCGAGTTTTCCTTCGCGCGTGGCGCATCCCATACCCAGGTTTTTCAACGCCCCGCCAAAACCGGTCATGATATGGCCTTTGAAATGAGCGATCCCCACAATCGAATCGAATTCAGAAAAGGACGCGGAAACTTTGGCGATCTCGATAAACTCCCCGTCTATCCTGATATCTTCTGCCTTGTCATCGGCGATTCTGACTTCTGCGCCTGCGATTTCCGGAGTAAATCCGTGCTCATGGGCAAGCTTTTTGTGCTCGTCGGCTTTCATCCTCTTTCCTCTATACAAAGTATTGGTATCTGTGAGTACAGGCTTTGCGCCGGCCTCCTTGATCTTAT
>Ga0315295_10002714_pt1 | contig 14968 bp, 7 predicted proteins | sample YL17G14_0_MG_FD_204453 | JGI IMG/M metagenome (GOLD analysis project Ga0315295, IMG submission 204453) | Sediment microbial communities from Yellowstone Lake, YNP, Wyoming, USA - YL17G14_0 | ecosystem: Environmental > Aquatic > Freshwater > Lake > Sediment | place: USA: Wyoming | collected...
TTTTGGACGACAACCCGATAAAAGAAAAAAGCGCAGAGGGGGGGATTTGAACTCCCGTGGGGATAACCCCACCGGCTCTCAAGGCCGGCGCTGTACCGAGCTTAGCTACCTCTGCAGATGTTCTGGATGACCGTCCTCATGCCAGCATGAACTCCCCGAGCCTCTTGAACGCCGCCTCGACGTTGTGCCCGGTCCTGGCGCTGGTGCTCAGGCAGCAGGATTCATGGCCCTCGGCCACGCGCTCCACATCGACGACCTCGAAGGCCTTCCGGTCCACCAGGTCCCACTTGTTGATGAGTACCACGAAGGGGACCCGCCCGGCGTTCTTGTTCAGGTTGTAGATCCAGTTGTGCAGGTCGTCGAGGGTCTTCTTCCGGGTGACATCGCATATGATGAACGCCCCCTGGGCGCCCTTGAACATCGACGGGGTCACGCTCGTGAAGGACTGCTGGCCCGCGATATCCCAGATCACGAGGTGGAGGAGGCAGTCCTTGCCGTCCTTCTTGAGCCTTAGGTCCTTCTCCGAGACCTTGGCGCCGATCGTGGACAGATAGTCATCGCTGAACTCGTCATGGACGAACCTCCGGATGAGGCTGGTCTTTCCCACGCCCGGGTCCCCGAGCATGCAGACCTTCTTGACTATCTCCGTCGTGGGATCACCCCGAGGGCCTCCGCGGCCTTGCGCGAGCTCCCTGCACCGAAGGTATCGCCGGTCCGGGAATAAATCTTTTCCAAGTGGAGCAGGACCAGCCCGGACAGGAGGTCCATCGAGGACCGGCCCAGATCGTCCGAGGCCGCTTTGAGGAGCTCCACCGCCCTGGGGATGTCCCTGTCGACATGGGATAATGCCAGGCCGGCAACGGCCTTTGCGAGGGCGGTCCCGAAGGCGTCCTTAAGGGATGTGAATGTGTTCACGAGGTCCTGGGCCTTGCCGGACAGGGCCTCGAAGGCCCCGCTGCCCTTGTCACCTCCATCGGGTGCTTCCTTGCCGGCCTGGGCGGCCAACGACAGCAGCAGGGCCTGGCACCGCCGGAGCTCCACATAGGCCCTGGCCCTGGGCAGGTGATTGTCCCTGGCCATGTCGACCGTGGCCTCGAGGTCGGCCCCGACCGACGAGAACGGATTGGCGGACCTTCTTGTTCCCCTCTTTCCACGCTGGCCCGATGACCGGACCTTGAAGATGCCCAGCATGTCCGCGCTAGCACTGAATGTCGACGCGATGGCCTGACCCTCCGGGGAGCCCAGCCTCGCAAAGATGGCCCGTGCTTTCGAGAACCAGTCGGACGATTGCGCGTATGCGGCGTCCTCGAGCCCGATGCCGCCCAGCAGAAGCAGGGCCCTCGCTTTAAGTTCGTCCTCGGGGGCCATCTCGATGAGCCTCGCCGCCTCCTTCCGGGCGGCGGACAGCTCGCCGCGCACCCACCGGACCCACGCGAGGTTATAGATCGTGTGCCCCATGCCGTGCCTGTCCCCGACCTTCTCGAGGATCGCCATGCTCCCCTTCAGGTCCTTGAGCGTGTCCTCGGTGTCCTCGGCCGAGCTGCCCAGGAAGCTCGTCCTGACCTCCAGCGTTGGCTGCTTCACCTCTATCCCGAGCAATGCGTGCAGGAACCTGGCCTCGAGGACAGCCTCCAGGTTGTTGTCCCAGGTGCCCCAGACGTTCGCCACCTTCTCGCGGAGCTCGAACGCCACCTTGTACCTCTCCTTCGGCATCTCGCTGCCAAGCCCGTCTATCAAGGAAATCAGATCCTCGGAGAGGCCCTCCCTCACGAATGTGTTCGCCTGCGACGCCAGCAGGTCCAGGGCCTCGACCTTCTGGCCGGAATGGAACTGATGATGGGCGGACTCGAGCAACGAGCGGGGTTCCGACATCACGGAGTAATGGCCCATCGCGATGGTGTGCATCTCCCTCATCTGGGCCGGGGGCGTCCTGTTCTGGAAGAACTCCCTCAACAGGTCCTGTATCTCGAAGCCGTCCCCGACCTCGCGCAGCAGGGCCTTCCTCACGAGCTGGTCGATGACCTCGCTGGTCCCGACGTTCAGGAGGACCTCGTGCGGGACCGGATACCTCATCACGGACGCGAGCTGGAGGACCGCCTTCTCCTGGGCAGTGAGCGTCGAGAAGATCTCCTCGAACAGGAACTTGTCAACCTCCTTGAGGTCCCCGAGGATGCCTATCAGCTCGAGCGAGAGCGGATGGCCGCCGGTGGCCTTGTGGACGCGGGCGATGGTACCTTTATCGAGCGCCCTCTCCTTCAGGACCTCCTCGCATTCCTTCCTCGTGAGGCCCTCGAGGCGCATCTCCTTGACGACACCCTTGAGGACCACATGGCGCCGGTCGTAGAACGGGTGGATGTAGCGCGTCAGCACGACCGCGTGGGCCCTCGTCGATGGAAGGACCTCGATGAGCTCGGTGAAGAACGGCAGGAGGTTCTGGCCCACGGTGTGGAAGTCGTCGAAGACCAGCAGGACGTCCAGGTCCCTGAGCTCCGCCTGGACTATGGTCATGACCGCCTTCAGGTCCAGCGGGCCTTCCTTGGCCTCGTCCCGTATAAGGGACGCGAGGTTCCTCTTGCCCAGTTTGCTCAAGAAGGTCCCGAAGGCCGTGACGATGCTGCTGAGGGTGCTCCATTCCCTGAGCCTGAGGTAAAGGACGTCCCGGCCCTCGAGCTCCTCGATGAGCCTCGCCACCAGGGCCGTCTTGCCTATGCCCGCGACCCCGTGCATGAGGACCATGCGTATGGTCTTCGAGACCAGGTACTTCCTGAGGGAGTCGAGCTCCCTGGCCCGGCCGACGAAGGTCCTGCCCTTCGGTATCGGGTCGCCGTATATGACCGGGGCCTTCCGTGCCCGTGGTTCGGTCCTGACGAGCGTGCTGACGTCGATCTCGCCCCGGGGCCCGATGCTGCGGATGATGTCGAACATCTCCATGGGGGCCCGGAGGTGCTCGTTGACGCGCTTAAGCTCGACCTCGATGTGCTCGTTGTCGACGATAAGGGTGACTGTCATGGATTCCAGGTTCTTGCGGGTCTCCAGGGCGTACTGGGCTCCCTTGTGGGTCAGGAAGTAGACCCGCCGCTTCTGCTTCGAGCCGCTGACGTAGGCCGAGCGTTCGGTGATGAGGCCAGCCTTCATCATCTTGTTCAGCACGCGGGAGACGCTGCTCTGGCGCACCCCGTAGAGCTTGCCGACGCCCTCCTGCGACACGTCCATGGGGACCTCGAAATCGTCCTTGCGGGTCTGGAACCTGAGAAGGTGGAGCAGGATCCTCTTCTCCAGCGTGAGCATGGTCTCTGTGATATGTGCCTGGGTAGGAACGCTCTGCGGCATTCGGGGTGAAATCGGGGCGTGGATATAATACTGTTTGGTTCGGGAATTTTAGCATATAATACAATCACGACGTTAAGATCTTCGTGTTCTTAATTATTCTAAAGCTTAATATGGATCTGGAACTCGGGTTCAAATCCCTACGACCGTGAACGGATTCTACATTGCGAAGAAATGGAACTTACCTATGGGGTTCATATAATCGATCATTGATGAAATCAAAATATTTTGGTCCTGTGCAATGATTGCACACGACTAATATTTTTAGGTTGACCGGGGAAAATATTTTTCATTATTATTCGTTAAAGGAATCCTTAAAAATGTAATATATTCAACAAACAAGAATCCTGATAGTATTACGATAACAATTTCTTAAATTATTAAGTTGAAAGAAATATTAATAGCGCATAATTTTATCGCCAGAATCTGGAATAGTAAATTTAGCGATAGTCTGAAAAAAAGGGAAAAAAAAAGAAAAGGATTATGTGTGTACACCAAAGCTACAACTTGCACTTACATATGCCCCAGGAGGAGGATTCAACTTGGTTATAACATAAGTCCCTATATCACCAGTATCATATACCCCCTCGTTTTGGTCATTATTCATATCTAGGTAATTATCTTCTAATGGCCAAAAGTACACACCCCACCAACAAGAAGTAGCTGGACAGCTTGAATCTGTATAAAATGCCACAGCATAAGCACTAGTTCCACTCTTAAGAAATTTAATACCTTGATGAAGACCTGGCATGGCTGTGACTTGATCCTCTATATATATACTGGACCATACACCGTTGTTATATCTCATTGGAATTTTATTATAGTTACCAAACCAAATCATTTTCCAAGAACTCTCGAAGAAGTATGCATTTGTCATTTCACTATGGAGGAAAGATAATGAATCATCATAGTAGGGAGTATTTTCATTTACAGTGAACCTTGGTCTGTATTGCACACGAAGACCTTGACCATCAACATTGTTGAAATTAAAAACACTTTCTACCAGGAAAAAAGTACTAGATTCCTGTGTCCAATATGTACACGAATTTGCATTAAATAAATCCAATCTAAAAATAGTATGATCGGATCTTTCAAGCCTTATTCCCGCTATATAAGCATGACTTAGAACCTCTACACCATCATGTTTAACATTTGTGATATCAAGACCGTATACACTGCAAGGATCGTAATAGAAGGCCCAACTACCTTTAGTCTTGTAAATTGGTTGGGTATTTGCTGGAGAAATTCCTTGTTGGAGTTCCTGGGAATCTGCTTTTGCATTAGGAGTGATATAGATTCCAGTCATCATCATCGACAACACACATATAATTGAAGTAATTATTTTGTTGTTTTGTTTCATTTTTCACCCACCTTTACCAATTATTTGGCAATCTACTATAATATATTGGTAATATTTATAAATTTTGCATAGGTTAGTCCCAACGTAAGTGATATAGGACAAAGGCAATAGTTCCGACCAATTCTATTGCCGAGACCTACTGTACTCCATTTTTCTCATGGCAATAGGTCATTGAAACCCTAGCGAAACATGAAAATCACCAATGCAAAGATAGTCTGAACTAACATGAGCCCAGGAATAACGACGATAAGAACCCCCTAATCATTGATCAGTTTGACATACATCGCGAATATTGCCTCCTCCAGGGCATCCCGGAACTCCCTAGCTATGATATCATAGTCATAATGAGGATTTGGTTTCCAACCGGAAAGCAGGTTCGCCAATAGCCAGAAGTCGTAGAGCATAGCCGCCAGAAAGAAGAACAAGTATCGAATAACAGGATTGTCCGTGTTGGTCTTAATCCAGAAGTCCTTCCTGACCCTGAAACCCGTCTCTATGCCCCATCTCTTATCGTAATCGGCGATGTAGAACGGTATCGTTTCCTCGTCGATAGGTCCGTTCGTTATGAAGACGAACTTTGGATCCCGCTCTACCATCTGCCTCTTTTGCCTGGAGGATGGCGCGACCACGATTTTGGTCTTGACCGTGCTCTTATCCGAACCGACCGTGAAGTCCTCGATGGCGTATCGAAACATCTGGTTCCGTTTGATGACCTCTTGGACCTTGCTATTCCACGGCACCGGCATCTCGTAGGTCCATCCCAGTTCCAAAAGGCCATTGATGACCCCGACCGAGTAAAATCCTCTATCCATCAGGACCTTTCGAACCGTCACAAGGCGTTTGACCTGTTCCAGGATCTTCTTCACGAGGGGGGGGATGTTGGCCAAGGCGGGAACGGGAAGAATAGCGAGCGTGAATCGCTCACCGTCCACGACGATATCAACAACGAGGTAATGATAGGCGTAATTGGTCCCCCTGTATTCTTTAGTGCCCCGGACCTCTGGTGGTATCTCCTTTCCAAAGAACGGCTCGTCATGACCGTCAATGGCCACATCGACGGGATGCTCAAGGAAACCCTTTTTCCTAGCCTTGTAAATCACATGCACAACGAAGGCCTCGAAAATCTCCAAGATCTGGTCAAGGGACAACTCATTCAGTCTTCTGAAGACGGTGTCAGGAGATGGTGTTTCATCAGCGGTCTTCCTCCTGAACTTGGTTGCGCATCCTTCGATGAACCCTTTTTGTATGGTAGTGTAGACGATAGTTTCGACGATGGATATCAAGGGATGGACGCTGTTCGGTGCGAACTTATTCCCGATGTGCTCATTAATTAGTTCACAGAAAACTTTAACAAACTCCTTAGCGGTATCCATATTGAACGCCTCCGTCGTGTTGCTAGTCCCAATATGATGAAGGCGTTCTTATCAAAACTAATTTTTCATCGAGCGTCGATGATTGACGTAGCGTTCCTCGGCGTATGACGTATATAATCAATAGAGGTCGCTTACGGGGGGACTAAGTATAGGGGAGAAGTTTATAATGTGGCATGACTATATGTTCATCTGAAGGGAAATACGGGTGGTGGATAATATAGAACAGTGTTTTATAAAAAGGATATTCATGTTGACGGTTGTTTTCATATTACTGTTACCCAATATGTCTGTAACTATTACTGGAACATCAAAGAAGAATAATATAAATAATTCGTTGACTAGTTTCGAAAATGAGAAGAACAACAAGGAAAATTTTCCGAGCGATATTATTCAGAACGCTCCAAGATACTATAATAGACAATCAAACTCTCCATGGCCCATGTTCCATCATGACCTGAACCATACCGGAAGAAGCCAATACGATACTTCAATGAACAACGGGCAGAAAAAGTGGGATTTTGCTACTGGGTACTTTGTGGATTCATCGCCTGTGATAGGTTCGGATGGCACAATATATTTCGGCTCTGGCGATAGCAACCTATATGCGCTATTTCCCAATGGCACGAAGAAGTGGGTCTTCACTACCGGAGGGGGTAGTCATGTTGAATATTCATCGCCTGCGATAGGTTCGGACGGCACTATATATGTCGTCGCTAGCGATGGAAAATTATATGCACTATATCCTAGTGGTACGAAAAAAGGAGATTTCACTATCATGGATGGTGTTGCATCATCACCTGTGATAGGTACGGATGGCACAATATATGTCGGTTCCGAAGATAACAAACTATATGCGCTATATCCTAATGGTACGAAGAAATGGAACTTTGTGACTGGGAATATGATGTCTTCATCGCCCGCGATAAGTTCAGACGGCACCATCTATTTCGGCTCCATGGATAATAAAATATATGCGCTATTTCCTAATGGTACGAAAAAATGGAACTTTGCCACTGGGTCTGGTGTTGCTTCATCGCCTGCAATAGGGTCGGACGGTACCATCTATGTCGGCTCTAGTGATGACAAACTATATGCAATATTTCCCAATGGTACGAAGAAATGGGACTTCACTACCGAGAATATTGTGTCTTCATCGGCCGCGATAGGTTCGGACGGTACCATCTATGTCGGTTCTTTCGATTATAAACTATATGCGATATTTCCCAATGGTACGAAGAAATGGGACTTTGCTACTGGGGACGAAGTGTCTTCATCGCCTGCGATAGGTTCGGACGGTACCATCTATGTCGGTGCCCACGATAATAGACTATATGCGATATTTCCCAATGGAACGAAGAAATGGGACTTTGTTACTGGGAACTGGGTATCTTCATCGCCTGCGATAGGTTCGGACGGTACTATTTATTTCGGCTCCGACGATTTCAAACTATATGCGATAGGAAAATCGGTTTCCACTGCACCCCAGAATCTTAAAGCGATTGGAAACAATGCACAAGTTGACCTGACATGGACAGCACCAAGTTATGGTGGTTCGTCAGCAATCACAAATTATACAATTTACAGGGGAACAATATCGGGTTATGAAACCTTCCTCATAAAAATCGGAAATTTGCACACATATAAAGATAAAAGTGTGACGAACGGCCAGAAATATTATTATGAAGTAACTGCGAATAATGCCCTAGGTGAAAGTCCGAAATCAAATGAAGCGAACGCTACCCCACTCAAAAATGGATGGCCGAACTCTTCTTGGCCTATGTTCCGTCATGATCTGAATCACACTGGAAGAAGTCAATACGATACCTCAATGAACAACGGGCAGAAAAAATGGGACTTCACCACTGAGTCCTTTATAAGGTCATCGCCCGCAATAGGTTCAGACGGCATCATCTATGTTGGATCCTACGATGGGAAATTATATGCGCTATTTCCCAATGGTACGAAGAATTGGGACTACGCTACTGGATCCTATATAGATTCATCGCCTACGATAGGTTCGGATGGCGCAATATATGTCGGCTCCAACGATGGAAAATTATATTCGATATTTCCCAATGGAACGAAGAAATGGGACTTTGCTACTGGGAAGAATGTGTATTCATCACCTGTGATAGGTGCAGATGGCACAATTTATATCGGCTCCGAAGATAACAAACTATATACGCTATATCCTAACGGTACGAAGAAATGGGACTTTATTACTGCAAACGCGGTATCTTCAACACCCGCGATAGGTTCAGACGGTACCATATATATCGGCTCCAACGATTTCAAACTATATGCACTATATCCTAATGGTACGAAAAAATGGACCTTCGTTGCGGGAGACTTAGTATATTCATCACCAGCGATAGGTTCAGAGGGTACTATCTATGTTGGCTCTGGCGATGGGAAATTATTTGCGCTACATCCCAATGGTACGAAGAAATGGCAAATCAGCATTGGGTGGAGTGTTACCTCATCGCCTGCAATAGGTTCAGACGGAACCATCTATATCGGTTCTAGCGATGGCAAATTATATGCGATATATCCCAATGGTACAAAAAAATGGGTCTTTGCTACTGGGAACATTGTGTTATCATCGCCTGCAACAGGTTCGGACGGTACCATCTATATCGGATCTGGCGATGACAAATTATATGCGATATATCCCAATGGAACGAAGAAATGGGACTTCACTACTGGGAATATTGTCGCTTCATCGCCTGCGATAGGTTCAGACGGTACCATCTATGTCGGTTCTTTTGATTATAAACTATATGCGATAGGAATTTCAGATTCTACTGCACCCCAGGATCTTAAAGCGATTGGAAGTAATGCACAAGTTGACCTGACATGGACAGCACCAAGTTATGGTGGTGCGTCAGCAATCACAAATTATACAATTTACAGAGGAACAATATCGGGTTGTGAAACCTTCCTCATAAAAATCGGAAATTTGCACACATATAAAGATAAAGGTGTGACGAACGGCCAGAAATATTATTATGAAGTAACTGCGAATAATACGCTAGGTGAAAGTCCGAGATCAAATGAAGCGAACGCTACCCCTGCAACAACCCCAACAGCACCGCAGTATTTAACAGATATTCCCGGCAATACTCAAATTTTTCTGAACTGGAAAGCACCTGTAGATAATGGTGGAGCAGCAATCACAAATTATACTATATACCGAAATGGCACTCGTTTTAGACAACTCGGGAAAATCGTCACATACACTGATTCAGGATTGGTCAACGGTGTGACATATTCATATAATATCTCTGCACTGAATAGTATAGGTGAAGGACCCAAGTCGATAGGGGTTCAAGCCACCCCCAGAACAATTCCCACCGCACCACAAAATCTACACGCTACTCCTGGAAATGCTTGGATAGTATTGACATGGATAGTACCTGCGAGCAACGGCGGTGCGAAAATCGCGAACTACAGTATATACCGTGGAACGACCCCCGGTGGTGAAACCTTATTCGTCAAAAATTATACTGGCGGAACCTCCTGGATTGATACGCATATCGCAGTTCATACACAATATTTCTACATGGTCAGCGCGGTCAATGCTGCTGGTGAGGGGCCAAAATCGAACGAAGTGAATATGATCGCAGGTGCTTCACCGGGTGTGCCAACCGAACTGACTGCATCTGGAGGAAACGCACAGGTCCTACTGAGATGGTCCACGCCTACAAGTGGCGGAACATCTCTTCGATATAATATATATCGATCTGACTCACAAACTGGGACCTACACTTTGATTGCATCATCAACTACAAGAGAATATAGAGATAGAGGATTGACAAATGGGCACAATTATTGGTATAAGATAAATGCCCAGAACTCATATGGAATCTCTGGAAATACAACTGCAATCTCAGCAAAACCATATGTAACCAGTACAATAATAATCGGTCCCTTCCTTCTCGGTCTTATTATTGTAATAATCGTAGTGATTCTTATAGCCGAAGCAATGAAATCGTCCAATAAGAAAAAGACCAAGCCTCGTCCAGTATTTAATAAGAAGAAACGGGCCGGTATAAGGTCCCAGCCCGGAAGGGCCCGTTAGGGCCATGGGGATGGGATTTGAGCGGAACCTATCGGATAGGGTGTATTTCCGTCGATAAAATGGGGTTTTCCATCGAGAATGTACTAAAAAGGCCGAATTGAATTCTGTACTGTACAAGGTTGACGGTGCCCCTCCCCGCGCTTTCCTATACTAGTGGAATCTAAATTGTATTGGATTCGAAAATAAGAGATGGGGCCCCAGTCGTCTGAGGCCCAGCAGAATCCGTAATGAATCCAGAAACGGGACGGGCGAGGATTGTTCAGTCATCGAGAATATTGTGTAATATCACCGATTTGGTCGGGCTATACCGTTTGGTTCAGGAATTTTAGCATATAATACATTCATGACGTTAAAATCTTCGTTTTCTTATTTTAGATCCTAATACTATTTATTTCTCGGGAGGATTTCAACCCACTATCCTCCTATGCTTCGAGGCACGCATTAGAAAGGGAGAGGCCCGAAGGCCTCTCCTAAATGTTTCCTATCTTTTACTTTCGGCGCCCGTAGGCGATCAGTGCAACGGCGACACCAATGGAGACCACGAAGACGACAGACTCGAAACCGGGTATGTCTGGTATGGATTTCTTGGCAACCTTCACCGTTATGGCATAGGTTGCGGACAGCGAACCCTGGCTGACCTTGACGGTAATGATATGCGCCTTACCGCTGCCTAGGGCCATGGTCGCGGTCCCGCTCTTGCTGCCGGCACCGACGTCAATCTTTGCGGTCTGACCTAGGGAGCCCACGAGATTCGAAGTCCACTTGAAGGTGAGCTTGTCAATATTGGTCCCCTGGCCCTTATCTATGCCAAGGTCCGGTGCGATTATCTGGTTGGTCACATCGAACTCGAGGACCTTACCGTAGCTTATCGTGTAGTTGCCTGGGCTCGTTGCGGTCAGCGGGACCTTGTTGGTACCGACCACCGTGAACACATCGATTCCGGATATGACGGGCGTTCTTGGAATATCTTTCACCGTCACATACCACTTGTGGGCCTCGACATCGAATGTTCCATCGGTCACATAGGCCGTGACATAGTATGTCCTGGAGGTATCGCCGTACTTCGTCTCACCGCAGAACTTACCATTCGTGAAGTCGCAGTTGAAGGCCGCCGTGAAGGTATACATGTTGTCGTGCGTATCAACCTTGTAAACATTCTGAGCATCGTCCTCGACGGTCCAATTGAAGGAGATGACCTGGTTCTGGTTCACACCTACAGTATTGTCGTAATCGGACGCTATAATCGTCAGCTTAATGGAGCCAACGTGACCGGTCTCAGTACCATCATCTGTCTCGTCGATGGTCGGGTCCGTGGTCGGGGTTACTGAGACCACAAAGGGTGGTTGAATCACCGGTGTTATGATGATCGTGGCCACAACTGGATCGGACTTGGCACCGGCCTTGTCAATCGCAGTGAAAGATATATCCTCTTGGCCGTTCCAGTGGTTGGCTAGCTTGTCCGTGGAAGTGTCGAACCATAGCCTGGCCTTGGTCCCCGTTTTTATGACCGTGATGTGTTTCTCGCCGCTATGCTCGTAGCTTAGCGTATCGAACGTTTGATAGTTCGGATCACCACTGTTGACATCCTGGTCTTTGAACCAAGTCCTGAGGTCTATGGTCTGCATGCCGCCTTCCTCCATGGTGAATGTCTGCTTGGCCTTGACAGGGTATGGCTTGTGGTTCACGTGGGTCACTGCAACCGTAAGCAGGGCCGTGGCCTTGAGGCCGACCCTGTCCGTCGCTGTTATGGTCATATCGACCGGTATGGATGGCCACGGGAACTTACCGTCGATAGCTTGGAACGATAGTCCACTGCTCGGGCATTGGTTCGAGGGGATCATGTCATTGCCGTTGCATAGAACTCTGACGGACCCGTTATAGCTCACCGAATAGGTCAACGTCTCGTTCAGATTGTAGGGCTGGCCGTTCATTAGCGGGTTCGCGTCCATGTCCGAGTCATGGAATGCATTGGACAGTTTCCAGGACGGTTTGTAGGCATCACCCTCCGATATTGTAAAGTTCGATATTATGTTCGGGACCGCCATCGGTGGATGGTTACTATCCTTTATGTTCAATTTGAAAGTGTAGTCCACACCCATCGGACCCTTCGGGTAGTTGTCCGTCGCATTGATGGTGATGGTATACCCATCGGCGACATCCTTCTGCCCTGGTGTGTATGATATCTGACCGGTATCAGGCGTGATGGTCAGGTCCTTCAGGACGTTGGTGTTCGTGCCCAGGGCCTTGTTTTTTAACGAGTATGATATCTGTCCATATGCACCAGGCGTTATCGTGAAGTTCGTCCCGTTGCCGAAGTTCCAGACCTGTTCCGAGTTGATGGTCACCGTCTGCGGGGCATCTGGCCCAAGGACCGGGGGCGTATCAACGAATGCAACATAGGTACAGGCCGTCACATGGCCCGTCTTGTTGAACTCGATCCCCCAGCCACAGTCGAATGAGTCACCATCGCCACCATACCAAAGCTCGTACATGCCTGCCGATTGATGGCCATTGCTCTTGTGGCCCTGGTCATCCGCTACGTCCCAATTGAAGGAACTTCCGGAGTTCAGTGTGATCTGGTAGGCGTTCGGGAAGTTAATCTGTCCACCCGTGTAGGTGATGGTCTTCTTGGCCGCGCCCGCGACCGTCCAGGAGTACATGTAATGGATGTTCTGGGTTATCGTGCCCTTGTCACTACCGGACAGGGAGCCGCTTAGGCTCTCATTATATACGTCCACGGTGGTCCACAGGTTGGTCTGTACCCAGCTGTCCCCTATCTTCATAGGTGCCGTGTTCCAGGTGGGTTTGTACTGAGCATTTATCCCATTCGAGGTCCAGTCTGTTATCTGGTCCGTCTTTGTGAGGGCCCAGGCCCGAATACCGGTCCCTGCGGTGATCTTCGTGTTGACCTGCATCGTGTCTCTTTTAATATTGAGGGAATTCGTGTCGATGTAAACATCACCATTCGTGGTGCTTATGTTATTGTAGGTGCCAGACTCTAGAACGGTCCCAACGGCAAAACTCGGGCTAGGGTCCCCGCCGTTGCCGGTGATTATCATCTTGTAGGTGCCGTTCTCTGAGGACCAAATTGTGTAGGTCATTTTATACTCAATTGAGCTCTTGTTGACCTGTGCGCAGGTCCAAGACCTGATATTTACATGATTGGTCGGTGTCATTTCTATGTCGACATTGATTAGATAAGGCGTATCATTCATAGTAATGCTTAATAATATGTAATTTAACAGGATGATGTCATCATACCTGTACTTCCAGAAGTTGTTCACATCCCATTTTGGTAGTAATTCACCAGTTGTTGCACGCGGTCCCTGCGACATCACGGTTGGCAATAAGACCGCGAAGACCGCTAGGACCATTATCCCAGTCGTACCTATTGCTTTCAATTTGCTCAAGCCATATTGCATAGAATAACTCCAATCTTCATTGAAAGGTTTAGTTATTTTTCACTAAGTTTATTCTTTTTCCATTAGGTATATTAAATATTTTCGGTAAATGCTTTGGATGTTCATAGTCATGCAGAAGCGTTCTTGGGTCTATCTGAATCAGGGGGTCTATAATCTCAAGACCAATTTAGATGGAAATTTGCTACTTTATTGACATTTAAAGGAAAAAAAGATGTACTATCTCAGTTCACGGGAATGTAATCCTCAGGTCCACCCTGACATCCTTCGGGTCGCCCACCGACCTGTTCTTTATCATGAGATAATAGTATCCGGGCTCCCCGATTTCGACATCGATCTCATAGCTCGTCGCGTTGTCGGCCTCGTCCAGCGTCTCGGGCTCCTCACCTTGGACAAGCCCCTTGTATCCTTCCTTGTCAACAACGAAATAATCGAAGATGTCCCCGTCCGCTTCCTTAAGGTGCCCCACTACGCGAACACCCGAGACCAGGTCACCGAGCTCGACGACGTAATACTCCTCCGGTGGGACCGAGACCATCTCCTTGATGGCCCTCTCGTTGGCGCCCAAAGGCCGGCCCTCGGTCTCCTCGAGGATGTCGGACTCGCCCTTGGGCAGGATCCCATCACTGCCCTCGAACTCCTCCCCTTCCGGCGCTGCGGGCTTCCCCGGTTCGTACAATTCCTCGGTCTCCTCGGTCCGCTCCGGTTCGACGAGCTCTTCTTCGCTTTCGGCCTGGCCCGGTTCGACCAATTCCTCGGACTCTTCCTTTTGGATGACCTCTTCCGATCCCTCGGACGGCCCACGGGCCTCGACAGGAAGGCCACAATTCCCGCATATCCTCTGGCCCGGTCTGAGCTCTCCACCACAGTTGGAGCATTTCATAGTACCAAAATCGACCAATGCGTATATAAATTGATATCATCGAGATGGGAACGCATTAGCGTCCGTCATCGAAGGTTACCATGTCCTTCATCGGCCTTCGCGTTGTCTTACCAGGCACCTTTTGTGGATGCCCGATGGGCAGCATGGCCACCGGGAGCAGGTCCTTCGGCAGGTCCAGTGCCTTGGAGACCTTGGCCGGGTCGAAGGCCCCGATCCAGCAGCTCCCGAGACCCTCCGCTGCGGCCGCGAGGTGCGCGAAGGTCGTTGCTATGGTCGCGTCCTGGACCGCGTAAAGCTCCCGGCCACGCTTGCCGTACTTTGTCCCAGAATCCCCGGTACAGGCCGAGAACACCAGCACGACGGGCGCCTCGGCGACGTCCTTCTGGCCGAAGGCAGCCTCGGAAAGGGCCTGCCTGCGGTCCGCGTCCCTGACGACCATGACCCGGTAGGCCTGGAGGTTCCCTGCCGTGGGGCACGACATGACAGCGTTGATTATCCTGTCGAGCTGGTCCTTGGTGACCGCCT